>Ga0163144_10002478_pt1 | contig 42519 bp, 49 predicted proteins | sample OliLak19BULKMAT1_FD_123175 | JGI IMG/M metagenome (GOLD analysis project Ga0163144, IMG submission 123175) | Freshwater microbial mat bacterial communities from Lake Vanda, McMurdo Dry Valleys, Antarctica - Oligotrophic Lake LV.19.BULKMAT1 | ecosystem: Environmental > Aquatic > Freshwater >...
CTCGAGAAACGTGGTGTGGTCCATGTCGGGCCGAAACGGTTAACAAACACGTAGAAAGCTCGCGTCCTCGTGAGATTTTCCACCGCGATATCAGGCCGCAGCGCGCGTCATATCTGCTTAACCGCTTTCACCGCGAGAGCCTCCCGAGCCATCTCGATGCCTTCCATAAGTCTGTGGAACGGCGTCCAGTTGTCCGACTCGGCAATTTCTGCCCACGTTGACTCCACGTCCTCGATCAGCAGGCGCGCTGGAACCTCGCTCCGGAAATAGCGATGCGCCAGGCGCTCCGGGCGCTTCGGCGCATGGCTCATCAGCGCAGAACGGACGGGCGCGAAGTCCGGTGCCGCATAAAGGGACGCAATCGGGCTGCAGGCGGCCCGCGCCTCGCTGGCAGCGCCGCCGAACCAGTCGAAAAACAACTGGGGCCAGGACGCACGCGTGGCACCCATCCATCCGAACAGGGTCTTGAGGAGATCGAGATCCGCCTCCTCGCCCACGGGGTGCAACCCCAGCGTTTCCAGCATCCGGCTTCGGAATGCCTCGCGATAGAGGAGTTCGAACCGGGCCAGCTCCTGCGCCAGCGGACCGACCTCAGTGACAAGCGTCAGGCATTCGGCAAGCTGGGAGAGATTCCACTGTGCAGATGAAGGCTGGCGCCCAAACGCGTAGAGTCCGCGCTCGTCGAAGTACGCTGCCGTGAAGCTGGGGTCCGAGTAAGGCAGGAAACGCCACGGGCCATAGTCGAAGCTCTCGCCGGTCACCACCATGTTGTCCGTGTTGAGCACGCCGTGCACAAAACCCGCCGCCATCCATGAGGCGGCGAGTTCGGCTGTTGCCTTCACCGTTTCACGCAACAGCCCCACCGCCGATACGGCCATGTCCGCGCCGGCGGCCTGCGGATAGAAATGGCGGATACAGTACGCGATCAGCTTGCCGATACCATCCGCATCCCCGCCATATGCCAGCCGCTGGAATGTGCCGAACCGCACATGGCTGTGCGACAGCCGCACCAGCACCGATGACCGCGTCGGCGACGGCTCGTCATTCCTGTGCAGCTGCTCGCCGGTCTCGATCAGCGAGAAAGCCTTCGACGTGTAGACGCCAAAGGCTTCGAGCATCGACGCCGCCATGATCTCGCGTACCCCGCCCTTCAGCGTCAGGCGTCCATCGCCTGATCGCGAAAACGGAGTCTGCCCCGAGCCTTTCGTGCCGAGATCAAGCAGCCGGCCCTCATCGTCGCGCAGCTGCGCAAACAGGAACCCGCGCCCGTCTCCGATCTGCGGATTGTAAACCTGGAACTGGTGCCCGTGATAAGCAAGCGCCAGCGGTGTCTCCAGCGACCCCTTCAGCGGATCGAACCTGCCAAAGTGCGCAATCCACTCTTCGTCTCTCAGCGCTCCCAGCCCGACGCGCTCCGCCCACCGCTGGTTGCGCCAGCGCAGCATGTGCTGCGGAAAGTCCGCCGGCGCCACTTCGCGATAGAAGGGGTTGTCGAGCTCGAGGATCGCGCGCTCAGGCCGATAGGCGCCGCTCATTGCGCCGGCGGTGCCAGCACGATCGGGATACGCAGCGTGCGCGCGGGACCCGCCACGTCGCTGCCGGCGCTCACAGGCGCCGGCATGTCTTCCTGCAACACCAGCGTCGCCGGCGTCTCCGCCGTGACCTCGAACGACAGCTCCGCCCGGAACTTCATCGTCGCGGGATAGCTGCCGTCTTCCGGCAGTTCATGCATGGCGGGGGCCTCAGCAACCGGCTTGCCGTCGACTTCGATCTTCGCGGGGAACTGCCCCTCGAATATCCAGTCCGACTTGACCATGCCTTCAACCACCAGCGGGCTGCTGACACGCGCGCCGGCGTTCAGGCTTGATACGGTGATCTCGCCGTCGGGCGCCGGAATCTCGTCGGCGATCCGGGCAAGCTCAGTCGCTACTGCAGGTGAAGCGGGGGCGGCAGGCTCCTGCGGCGGCTCGGTCGCTGGCGTGCACGCGCTCATAACGACAAAGGCCATCAATAGACGTTTCATCGGGCTTCTCTCCTGCCAGTCAATCATCAGACTAGAACGAATTCCTGCTTTGCCAAAATCCCGCCCGAATCTTCGGCCAGATGGTCGCGGGTCGGGAGACACTCTCTCGAACATCACGGAGCCAAACAGCAATGAGGCGACTGAGATTTGCCAGTTCGCCCCTCTGTATCCCAGGGGGCGGTCAGCGCTTCCGGGAATTCTCCGGCAGCGTCTGACCTCACACAACTGACCTGGCTCGCGAGGCGCAATTCCGCGCGCGCGAGGCCGCGTTCGCGGTGACCCGCCTTTCCGGCGGGGCTACGGGCGCATGTCGAGAGGAGACGCGACCATGGTCGCGCAACTGTTTCATCGCGCGTCCCCGCGGGCGCGCACGGCAAGCCCCCTGCTCGCCTATCTCGCCGGCGACTTCGCCGACGCGATCGCGCGCATCTGGCCTGCACCGCATGGCGAGTTTTTCGCCCTGCCCGCCGCGCGCCGCCATGGCGTGGCGATGGCGCTCGCCGGCCATGTCAGCCAGCCCACGCCCGACGCAGAGCTGCGCCGCCTGGTTGAGTATCAGCGCGACGCCGCGGTGGCTGAGGCGTTCACGCACATACCGCCGACCGGCCTGATGCGCGCGCTGGCGAAAGCCGGCGAGCAGCTCTGGCGTCGCGAGGACTACGACACGTTCGTGGCGCTCATGGCCGAGCCGATGGCGAACGAAGTCCTGCGCCACCTCGACAACGTCCGCCCGGCAGCCTTCGCCCCGATAGCCCTTCTGCCTGCTGCGCTGCGCATGGCGAGTGTCGTCCGCGTCCTGCCCTCCACCGCTGCGGCGCACGATCTCGCGCGCGCCTTCCGCCTTGCGGTGCGCATGCGTGAGCCCGGCGCATCGGCCCGCATCGCCCGCCGCTGGGGCGCAGGTGGCGACATCCGCGCCGTCTTCGGCCGTGCCGTCGAGGACCTGACGCCCGACATGTTCCGCCCCGCCGGTCCCGCGCCGGTGCTGGCGGCGCCGTTCGTGGCGATCACGGGACGCAAGCAACTGGAAGCCGTCGCGCTGGAATTCCGCAACTGCCTCGCCGAACACGGCGCGCGCGTCGCGGAAGGCCGCATGGCCGGCTATGTCTGGCGCGCCGAGCCGCTCGCGGCGATCGCCCTCAGCCGCGACGTCGCAGGCTGGCGGCTGGCCGAAGCAAAAGGGCCGGATAACGTCGATCTCGAGGAAGGCTACCTGCGCCAGCTCGCAGCCCGCCTCGATCTCGCAGGCGTCCGCACGGGACCGTCCGTGCAGAATGTCTCCTGCCGGCTCGACGACTGGGCGAACGGCACCAGCTACCCGCGCGAGCACCGTGTCTCGTTCACCGAAGACCTGGCGCTCGGCGACCTTTGGAGCTGAAGCCTGCACTGAACGTGTTCCGCGCTGGTCACGACCAGCGCGGAACAACCCGGTCGCGAAAGTCGATCCGAAAAAGGAGAAAGGCTAGAGCCGCGTCTTGCCGCTCAGGATATCGCGCAGGACGTCAGTGGTGATGGGCGTGTAGCTCCGGTTGGCCAGATCCGCGACGAACAGCGGATCGCTGGTTTTCATGGGGTCGAAGCCTTCCCGGACCAGGTCCACCTTTCGATACTTCAGGGTGCCGGTGGTTTCGACCTCTCCCTGGAAACGCAGGAAGGCGGGCCGCGCATAGGCCGGCAGATTGCTGGTCAGGTGCGCATACAGCGCCTCGAGGTCGACCCCCTCCTTCGGTGTGATCGCCGCCATGCCCGCACGTCCATCCTGCCCGGCAACGGCAACGCCATAGACGATCGCATGCTTCACGCCGGTCATGGACGAGATCGCGATCTCCACTTCGCTGGTCGATACATTCTCGCCCTTCCACCGGAAGGTGTCGCCGACGCGATCGACGAAATAGATGTACTGGTCGGCGTCCATCTTCATCAGGTCGCCGGTACGAAACCACCTGTCGCCTTTCGCGAAGACGTCGGTCAGGATCTTCTTCTGTGACTGCTTGTCGTCATTGTAGCCGTCGAAGCGCTGCCGTGGCTCCTTCGTAATCGGCCCCACGGCCTCGCCGATCTCGTCGGCTCCCGCTTCGATGCAGAGCCCGTCCGGTCCACGCACAGGCTGCTCCGTCTCCACATCGAACCGGAGGATCCGCGCCGGCAGCCGTGCACGAAGCAGGCGCGGGATGCGCCCGACGGCGCCGATTTTTCCATCAAGGTTGAAGAAGTTCACGTTGCCTTCGGTCGACCCGTAGAACTCGACCAGGCGCTTTATCCCCGTGCGCTCGACGAACTCGGCCCACACGTCGGCGCGGAGACCATTCCCGAAGCCCTTGGTGATCTTGTGGCTGCGCTCAAGCGCGCTTGGCGGCTGGTTCATGAGATACCGTCCCAGCTCGCCGATATAGACGAGCATGGTCGCATGGGTGTCGATCGCGTCCTGCCAGAATTGCGAGGCGGAGAATTTCCTCTGCAGCACGATGCACGCGCCGGCATTCAACGCCGTACCTACGCCGCACATCCCGCCCGTCGCATGATAGAGCGGCAGGGTCAGCAGGATACGCTCGTCCTGTTCGGCCTCCGTCGCTTCCTTGAACACGCGCATCAGCCCCCGCGCCCGCACGCCGGAAATCTTGGCCGCCTTGGGCAAGCCCGTCGTGCCGGACGTGTAGATGTAGAGCGCCACCTCGCCGCCCTTGACCCCGGCGCGAACCGAACGGTCAGGGCGAGTCTTCGCCGCATGATCCACCGCGCCGTCGACCTGCACCAGCCCATCGGCAGTCCCGCCAAGCACGAAGGCCCCGAGCGGCAAGTCAAGCTGCCCGCGCGCAGATGCAAAATTCGGCGCGAGCTCGGGGTTCATCACGATCGCCTTGCAGTCGACGATCCTGACGCAATGCGCGAGTCCAGCGCCAGACAGGTTGTAGTTGATCAGCGCCGTCCGCACCGCGATCTTCGCCATGCCTGTCCAGAAGGCGATGTAATCCGGCCGGTTCTCCATGAAGAGCGCAACCGTGTCGCCCTTCTTCAGTCCGACCGACTGTCCCCAGTGCGCAAACTGATTCGCACGCGTCTCGAAGGCGGCATAGCTGGTGTCGGCACCTTCAAACGATATGAAGGTCCGCTCCCCGTGGTCGTCGATCGCATCCTCGATCGCGTCTGCCAGCGTATACTCTGCCTCGGGATCGAACTTCCCGATTGCGCCGATGATACGGCGAAAGCCGTTGACGTAGATCCAGTCGCTCTTCAGTCCTTCGAACAGCTTCATGATGACGGGCCGGCTTGAGTGCGGGAGGGAAAACCTGCGAGCACGGGATTAAAGCTGCCTTGATGATCCTTTCAACGCAAGATGTGGTCATCGCCCCCAGGCGTTGCGCGTCCGGTTTCGTCTTGCATCTCCGGCCGCTCTCCGCTGCAATGTCACAAACCCGGGAATTTCCAGATGCGCTGTCTCGCCGCCCTGCTCCTGCTCGCCTCCGCCTGCGCGACCACGCCCGCCGTCGCGCCCCCGAACAACAACCCTGTCCAGATGAACCGCGACGCCGCCGGGGCACGGGGTCCGGTGCGAAACCTTGCCCCCCAGGCAGGGCAGGAAATCACCACGATCCGCTACTGGAAGATCAGGAAGGGGACTTTCGAGCAATTCCTGAGAGCCTCGCAGGACGGGATCTGGCCCTACTTCGAAAAGATCGGCTCCCGCATCGTCGGTATGTGGAAAGTGATCCCCGCGCCCGGCGAGGCGGAAGCCTCTCCCGCCTATGACGAGGTATACCTCACGACCCGCTATGCCAGCCTCGACCACTGGGCCGCCACCCGCGATGCAGCTGCGATGGGCGGCGACGGTCCGGACTATGCAGCCCTGCAGGCCGCGCTCGCCGTGCGACAGTCCCTCACCATCGAAACAAAGCTGACCTTCGTGCAGGGCGTCGTCGGCCCGCTGCCGCCCGTCTTCATGCCGGGCACCGGCGAGACCTTTGTCGAAGGCCCCTAACGCGCCGCGCAACTCTCCGGCTTGATCTCGACGCGCGTGAATCGCACGCCGACGCCCCCGGTATTGGTGATCGAATGCGGCCCCTCGGGTGGCGACCACACGGCGCGCACGCCCGCAGTCGGCTTCACCTCATTGCTCGCGACTTCCACGAACCTGCCATTCTCGATCCGGTATTCGGTGTAGACGAACTTCGCCCCGCCCTCACCGCCGGTCTCGCCATAGATCACACTCGGCAGCGCGTGGATGTGAATCGGCTCGCTGGCGCCCGGCGGCAGGCGGATTTCCAGCACCCGCACATGCTCGTCCTCGAACATCACCCGGTGCGAATAGGGAGCCGCCGCCACCGCATCATTCGGATGGCTCTCCGGATCGCAGAACATGCGCTCCGGCGGCAGATGCTGCTGCGCCTCCACAGCGGGCGCCAGCATCAACACCAGAATGATGGCTGCAGTGCGCATGCGAAACCTCCTGCACGCGACCCCTCAGGGCGGCGCGATCTCGAAACCATCTATCGGCCGCGCTTCGACGTGGTCCTTGAAATACATGTCCATCACGATGATCGACCGCGGCGGATGCGCGCCTTCGCAGCGCACATCATACTGGTCCACAATCGATCCGAAAACGCCCGAGCCAAGATTTCCAACGCGACGCCAGGTCGGCGGAGCATCATTGGTGCAACGCAGCCGCGCGAGATAGGCGCGCTGTCCGCCCGGCATGTCGGCGCGCACCGTATTGTCCTTCGACCCCAGAGGGTGCCGCATCGCCTCCTTCAACGCCGCGCCCAGCCATGGCTGCAACAGCTGGCCGCCCTTCAGCAATTCGTCGGACACCTGGGAGCCACCCGTCGTGCCTGCAGCAGGCCCGCCCGCACATGCACCCGTGCACAGGGCCGCGAGCAAACCCGCGATCAATAGTCCGCCCTGGCGTAGCATATAGCCTCCGCGCATCTGCACTGCTTCACCAGACCACGCCGCACTGCCCCCTGCAATCACCGGCGCACGTTTGGCGCTTGACGCGCTGCGTCCGCCGTGGATTAGCCGAGCAGGACGGAGACACCCATGCCCGAACCATCCTTCCGCTATGCCCGGCAGTCCGATACGCCCACGCTCGTCGCCCTGATCGAGCGCGCCTATCGCAGCGAAGACACGGCGGGCAGCTGGAACTCCGAAGCACACTTGCTGAAGGGGCCGCGCACCAATGACGACGAGATCTCGACCCTGATCAGCCGCGAGGACTCACGCTTTCTCATTGCCGAAGCGGGCGGCCGCATCGCCGGTTGCTGCCTCGTACAGGGTCTCAGCGATCCTAACCGCAACTGGTCAAGCGCGGACGGCCCTGCCGATCGAGATTTCGGAACCTCTTCCATCGGCAATGTGAACGCGGCCTATTTCGGCATGTTCGCCATCGACCCTGCCATCCACGGCGGCGGCCTCGGCAAGCGGATCATAGCCGAATCCGAGCGCCGCGTGCAGGACCTCTGGGGTGCCAACCAGATGGTGATGACCGTCATCAACCTGCGCGCCGAGCTGATCGGATGGTACCAGCGCCGCGGCTACCGCCTCACCGGCGCAACACTGCCCTTCCCCTTCAGCGACTCCACGGGCGAGACCACGCGTGACTTCCATCTCGTCGAAATGCGCAAGGACCTGCTCTGATGCGCTATGTTGCTCTCCTGCGCGCCGTGAATGTCGGCGGCCGCAAGACGCATGTCGGCACGGTGATCGATCCCGAGATCAGCGCCATCGATGTCGGCACGAAGGCGTGGGACGAAGCGGGCCTCTCGACGGAGAATTAGTGTTTGCAGCCCCCCCTCCTCCACACGCACGCGCGGATCAAGCATGATCATGCGTGCTGGACGGGCGGGGCTGACATGAAATTCCGGATTGCGATCGCGACGCTTGCCGCCTCACCCGCCCTCAGCGCCTGCACCACCGACGAAATCGCCCTCGCAGGCGCGGCCCTCTCGCTCTACAGCGACCTCGAACACCGCGACGGCGACTGCGCCTTCGGCCTGCACAAGTAGGACGACAGCAGGGCCACCACCACGACAGCAACCAGCCGCGCACGCGAAATCTTTCGATCCACCTCCTTAGCCTTCTTCCAAGCTGGTCATCTCCGCCTGCCTTGCGCTAAAGTTGGCGCGCATGACCGACACGCTCCGCATCGCCCGCCGCTTCAACGGACCGCATGATTCCGGCAATGGCGGCTATTCCGCTGGTCTCGCTGCGCAGTTCCTGCCCACTGCGCAGGCCGTCGAAGCAACCATTCGCGCCCCGATCCCGCTCGACCGCACGCTGCGCGCGCACCCCGCCGGCGAGGGCATCGACCTCATGACCGACGAGGCCTCGACGCGCATTCTCATCATGTCGCTCAGGCCAACGCATGTCGAAACGCCGGACGTGAAGTCTCCCGGCCTGCAGGCGGCCCAGGTCGCCGCTCACAAATTCCGCGATCCAGACGACCACGTCCTGCCGCACTGCTTCGTCTGCGGACCGAACCGCCCCGTCGGCGACGGCTTGCGCATCTTCGCCGACTGGCTGAAGGACCCGTCCGGTATCGAGAACCCCAACGCCTTCCGTATCGTCGCCGCGCCTTGGCAACCCGCGCCCGACCTCGCCGACTCGTCCGGTCGCATCGCGCCAGAATTTCTGTGGGCAGCCCTCGACTGCCCCGGCGCCTTCGCCATCGACAAGGAGCCTATCCTGCTCGGCCGCATGTCGGCGCGCATCATCTCGCGACCCAGCATAGACGCGCCCATCGTCGTCGTCGCCTGGTCGAAAGGCCAGGACCGCCGCAAACACTTCGCCGGTTCCGCCCTCTTCAACGAAAAAGGCGACCTCCTCGCCTTCTCCGAACAGACCTGGATCCAGATCAACGCCCACGCTCCGCCGAAGGAGATGTGAGCGGACTAGACGCCCCCCCGCCTTTCAGCGCAAATCGCGCATGGCTGTCGCACTGATGATTGCAATGGGAGCGCTGGGCCTTGCCGCCGTCGTGGGGTGGCTCATGGCCGTCCGCACCGCGCGGCGCATTCCGCAGCCCGCCAGCGCAACGCCGGGCAAGCCGCGCAACCTCGCCGGCATTGTTCGCGCCGCCTTCTCGCCCACCGACGAGGACAAGGCAGACCCGGGGCTTCAGAAGCAGCTTCGCACGCAGGTCCAGATCGCGCTCGCCTGCCTGATCACCATGGCCGTCGCAAGCTTCGCCCTGCCGCTAACGCCCGCCGCAGCGCCAACCGCCATCGCTGAGGCCGCACTGCCGCCGCCCGACCCCACCGGCATGACGCTGAGCTACATCCGCTCCAACCAGGACGGCACGCTGCCAGAGCGCGTCATTGTCCACGTCGTCTCGCCCACCGAAGTGCATGTCGCCAGGATGTTGGCGCCCTGCACAGACGCCGCCTACGTCACCGCCGGCTTCGATCCCGCGACAAGAGAAGCAACCCGCTTCGTCGGCGGCCGCCTCACGCGGACAGGCACGCAGGACCCGCAGGCCTTCATCGATCTTGTCCCCGACACACGCACGCTCGAAGTCCGCCTTGGCGACCCTGCCTCCAAACCCGCAGAAATCCACCCCGCCCCACCCGCCCCATGGCGCATCTACGATTTCGACCTCGCCGAGTTCGCCCTCTTCGGCCCCCATGACCACAAGGACTTCATCTTCGGCTTCGCCATGGCCTGGCCCGATGGCACATCCCCCGCCCTGCGCATCCTCGGCGCGGTCAACGCGAAGTTCCTCTACAGCTCGGATGATGGCACCAGGGACCACTACCGCCTCTCCGGCCCCGCCTTCACCGATCCTGTCATCGGAAACCGCGGTGGCGAACTGATCGCCGACGCAAGGACCGGCCACGTCATCGAGGCCCGCTTCGGCCGCCCCAACCACCCCGGCTACGACAACTTCATGCTGAAACTGATTGAAGCCACCCCCGCCCCCGCAGGCGCTGAAGCCTGGCGCAAGGCGCTCGCCGACCACTGGAGCAACTGTCCAGCGACAGACTCCAGGGGTTAGGAACTTCCCTCCGGTGCAGGATCGCTCTATGTTCTCGACGACCCGAGGGGCGCGAACGGACGTTCGCTGAGATCGTGGCCTGAGCCGGACGGCGATAAAGCCAGAAGGTCCCGCGCGAGCACCCTTAGAACCTGATCCGGATCATGCCGGCGAAGGGACTGGAGAAACGATGACTGACCAGACGCAACCCGCGACTCCCTCACCGCCCGGTGCCATCCCGGTCGAGAACCTGCACAATGGCCTGCGAGGCCAGCTGCAGAAGGATGAACACGTGCTCTGGCAGGGCAAAGGCTCCGGTCGCGCGCTCGACGCCTTCAACCCCGCGCTTATCCTGCGCTTCGCCCTGCTCGCCGTCGGCGTCGCCCTGCTCGTCTACCTGATGCTGGACAATCGCAGCACGACCTACAACTGGGTCGCCTGGGCGCTGGCCGCCGTTCTGGCCGGCCGGCTGGCCTGGTTCGTGTGGCGCAGCTCCGCCACGCCTTCGCGCCAGGTCGCCATGCTCACAACCCAGCGCGTCGTCTCGATCGACCAGCTGCGTCCGATGACCAACTGGGCGGTGAGCATCGGCGGAGACAGCCGCTCGGACGGCAAGCACTCCCCGCCCCACCCCATCATCGTCACCGGCACAAAGCAGCGCGGCCACATCCGCCTCAACCGCGCGCCGCAGAACACGCGCGCCTATCCGCCCTTCATCCTGTTCAACGCCGAGCGGCCCCTTGAGGTGGCGGCCCTCATCAAGCGCACGCTCGAGATCGACCAGCCAATCGAGGACAAGACGAAGTGACCGCAGCCTCTGACATGTGGGCGCGCCATCTCCAGCCCGGCGAAACCATCGTCTGGAGTACCAGCACGTCTGAGGATCTCCTGCGCGCCACGCGTCGCCGCCGCATCACCGTAGCCCTGATCTCCGGCACAGCTGCCGCCGTGCTCGCCGTCTTCCTCGGCCTGCGCTTTCTCGAAAGCGTCGGCGGCTACGCCACCGCCAACATCGGCGCCTCCATCGTTACGCCCATCTTCGGCGCCTTTTCCCTTGCCATGGCTGTCCTGGCCTACGGATGCTTCCGCCGTCTCGCCGCAAAGCCACAAGCTGCCCAGCACTACGCCGCCACCAGCACCCGCCTCCTGGCGCTCGACGCCTCCGGTGCCGTGGTGAGCGAAATGCAGGGCGCTGACGTCGATGGCGTCATCGCCGGCGGCCGGCCGCAGACGCCCGATATCTACGTCCTCCGCAGGCACGACCCGAAGGAAGACCACGTCTTCGCCCTCGAACACATCGACCGGCCGCTCGAAGCCAAGGCGATCATCGAGGAAACCTACACGCCGCCTCCCACCGAGCCCGACGCGACCAAGGACGCCACGCCATGAACAAGCCCATCGATCCGCGCGACCTGCAGCCCTTCCGCGTCACCACAGGCCCCTTGCCTGCCAGCCGGAAACTCTACTCGCCCGCGCCCGGCTTCCCTGAAGTGAGGGTCCCCTATCGCGAGATCGCGCTGCACCCCACCGCCAACGAACCGCCGATCCGCGTCTACGACACCACCGGCCCCTACACCGACCCCACCGTCCTCATCGACGTGCACGAAGGCCTGCCCAAGGTCCGCACCCCGTGGATCGCCGCACGCGCCGACACCCAGTCCTACACCGCCCGCCATGTGAAGCCCGAGGACAATGGCCACGTCACCGGCGACAAGCTGGTCACGCAATTCCCCCACTTCACCACACCCCTGCGCGCCAGGCCCGGCGCCCGCCTCACGCAATACCAGTACGCCAAGGCAGGCATCATCACCGCCGAGATGGCCTACGTCGCCCACCGCGAAAACATCTGCCGCGAGGCGATAGCCGAAGGAGCAGAAGCCCGCCGGGCCGATGGCGAAGACTTTGGCGCTGAAATCCCCGCCTTCATCACCCCCGAATTCGTCCGCAGCGAGATCGCCCGCGGGCGCGCCATCATCCCAGCCAACATCAACCACCCGGAACTCGAGCCCGTCATCATCGGCCGCAACTTCCTCGTGAAGATCAACGCCAACATCGGCAACAGCGCCGTCACCTCCTCCGTCGAAGAAGAGATCGAGAAGCTCGTCTGGTCGATCCGCTGGGGCGCCGATACCGTCATGGACCTCTCCACCGGCCGCAACATCCACAACATCCGCGACTGGATCATCCGCAACTCGCCTGTCCCCATCGGCACTGTCCCTATCTATCAGGCGCTGGAAAAAGTTGGCGGCGATCCCGACAAGCTCGACTGGTCCGTCTTCAAGGACACGCTGGTCGAACAGTGCGAACAGGGCGTCGACTACTTCACCATCCACGCCGGCGTGCGCCTCTCCTACATCCACCTCACCGCAAAACGCGTCACCGGCATTGTCTCCCGCGGCGGCTCCATCATGGCGCGATGGATGCTCAGCCGTCACAAGGAGAGTTTCCTCTACGAACGCTTCGACGAGATCTGCGATCTCATGGCGCAGTACGACGTCTCCTTCTCTCTCGGCGACGGCCTCCGCCCCGGCTCCATCGCCGATGCCAACGATGCCGCGCAGTTCGCCGAACTCGAAACCCTCGGCGAGCTCACAAAAGTCGCATGGGAGAAGGGCTGCCAGGTGATGATCGAAGGCCCCGGCCACGTGCCGATGCACAAGATCAAGGTCAACATGGAGAAACAGCTGAAGGTCTGCGGCGAGGCGCCGTTCTACACCCTCGGCCCGCTCACCACCGACATCGCCCCCGGCTATGATCACATCACCAGCGGCATCGGCGCCGCGATGATCGGCTGGTTCGGCACCAGCATGCTCTGCTACGTCACGCCGAAGGAACATCTCGGACTGCCCGACCGCGACGACGTGAAGACCGGCGTCATCACCTACAAGATCGCCGCCCACGCAGCAGACCTCGCCAAGGGCCACCCCGCCGCCAGGCTACGCGACGACGCCCTCTCCCGTGCAAGATTCGAATTTCGCTGGGAAGACCAGTTCAACTTGTCCCTCGACCCCGAAACCGCCCAGAAATTCCACGACGCCACCCTGCCGAAAGACGCCCACAAGACCGCCCACTTCTGCTCCATGTGCGGCCCCAAATTCTGCTCGATGAAGATCACGGCGGATGTCCGCGAATACGCCGCGAAACTGAATGACCAGCAGATCGGCATGGCCGACATGAGCGCAAAATTCGCGGAAGTCGGGAAGGAGCTGTACGTCAGCGAGAGCGGCAAGAAGCGCGAGGCGATCGATTGACGCATACTCTTGAAAGCAGCGTGGAGGCAGGGTGTGCAGTAGCCGTTGCAAACCGCCTTGAACTATTCAACAGCGGCGCTTAGTGCTCCCATGGCACACAAGCATCGTAAACGGTGCGAGTCCGCCACGTATTGAGTGCCTTCCGCCGTCGGCAAATGACCCCCATTGTTTGCGAAACGCTGGAGCTCATCTTTGCAGAAAACTTTGCAAACTTTCCTGCAATCAAACGATGAGTGCGTTTCCAGGCTGGAGGTGCTTGAGGGCCCGACGGGGCGAAGAAAGTGGCCTGACGAGGTGAAGGCGCGGATCCTCGCCGAGACGCTGGTTGAACGCGCCCGGATTGGCGAAGTAGCTGACCGTCATGGCGTTGCGCCGCAGTATCTGACGACCTGGCGGAAGCTGGCGCGAGAGCTGGTGAAGCGGATCATTGCCACGCACATCTGATAACCTGCGAAAGCTGCAGGTGCCGCGCCTGTCACCGGCCCTCCCCATCCACGCTTTCCCAAACTAACCTCGCCCCATGACCTCCCGCTACTTCCGCCGCGCCATCTCATGGGCCGACTACCGCGCCGCCATTGATCTCGTCCCCCCGCCCGGCGTCGAGCCGCCCGAGCCCGACTACAACATCCCGCCGGGCGGCTTCGCCCCCATCCTCCGCCGCGCGCCCGAGGGCGAATACGCCCCGCGCCACGCCATCCAGGTCGCCCCCGCCTTCTGGGGCCTCGTGCCGGTCTGGTGGAAACAATCCCTCTCGGAAAAGAAGTTCTCCACCTTCAACGCCCGCGCCGAAGACATCGCCACCAGCAACACCTTCTCCGGCGCCTTTCGCCAGGGCCGATGCCTCATCCCCGCCTCGGGCTTCTATGCCTGGAGCAGCGGCACGCCCTTCGCCTTCGCGCTGCGCACAGGCGCCTGGTTCTTCTTCGCCGGCCTGTGGAGTCGCGCCATGATCGACGGCTCCGAATTCGACACTTTCGCCATGATCACATGCGAGCCCAACCTCGCCGTCGCCGGCATCAGTTCATCCACGCCGGTGATCCTCTCGCCCGAACACTACACGCGCTGGCTCGACCTCGATGACCGCGATCCGCATGCCCTGCTGAAACCCTGCCCGTCCGACTGGCTGCGCGCCTGGCCCGCCAACCCCGCCGTCGGCAATGTCCGCAACCAGGGCCCCGGCCTGCTCGGAGCGTAAGTCGTCCAGCCGGGGCGATCTGCGCCAAACGCTATCGGTCAGCACCTGGATAATGTAGCCTTGCCCCGAGGCATCCAGACGGGGGACGTCATGATCGCTCGCCATATCCGGCTCGCCGCCGCATCGCTTTCGCTGTTGTTCGCCGCGACAGCTTCAGCGCAAGGGACGGCCAAGCCCGCCGCAGCGCAACCGCCCCCCTCCACCTATCGCACGGAGGATGGCCTCACCCTCGTCTCCGCCTGCCAGGCGGATGGCAAGTTCGCCACGCTGTCGCTGACGCCGGCCTTTGTTCCGGGCGACGATCTCACGCGCTGGTTCGGCAACATCATCAAGTCCCGCCTCAATGGCTGGGGCAGCGGCATGGCGGCCGAGCCGGTGATCCGCAATGAGCGCGGCGTGCTGACGGCCGAAACCGCATTCACCGCCGGCAGCGGACAGTGGCGCGCCTGGTTCTATGCCGTCGCGCGCGGCAACCGCGCGCAATGGGCCATGGTGCTCACCCCGCCCGGCATGGCGAAGACCGACGCGCGCGTGGTCGAACTGCGCAGCGCCGCGATGGAACTCTATGGCGGCAGCTACCTGCTTCTGCCCGAGAGCTATGTGCCTCCGCCGTCAGCGCCGCCGCGTCCGGCCAATGCCAGGAATGATGTCGTGGCCCGGCTCGCGTCCACCGGCCAGCGCTATGCTATCCGAAACGGCCCCGTGGCCGACAAGCGCGAATACCGCCTCATGCGCGATGGCTATGTCTTCGAGTTCGGCGCATCTGACCCGAACAGCTGGCTGTCCTCAGGCACGTGGACAAAGGACGGCGACAACTACAAGATCGGCTGGGGCGTGGGATCGGAAGTCATCTCCGGCCTCTGCGCAAGGAAGGCCGCAGCGCCTGGTCCGGTCGCGAATGCGAAACCAGGATGCCGCATGGTCCCGAAAACCATCACCACATCCACCCTGCAGAGCCGCTGTGACGCGCAAGGCCGCAACTGCACGATGCAGTCCGTGCCCCAGCAGACAACTGTCATGCAGGAACAATGCGGTTGATCGCGTCGCCAGCCGTGCAACAGAGGCGGCCGCGTCATGGACGATGAACAGGTCCGCTACGCCGACACCGACCACATTGCGCTCATCACCCTGGCGCGCCCGCCGCTGAATGCATTCAGCATCGCCTTCCTCGACCAGATCATCGCCGCCCTGCGCCGCGCCGCCGCCGACCCGGATGTCCGCGTCGTCGTGCTCGCCAGCGGCATCGAAAAGATGTTCTGCGCCGGCCTCGACCTCGACATCATCCTCGGCAGCGATGACCCCACCATCCGCGCCTTCCTCAACCGCCTCTATATCGAGCTGTGGGACGTGCAGCGAAACATGGGCAAACCCACCATCGCCGCCGTCGATGGCGCAGCCCGCGGCGGCGGCATGACGCTGGCCATCTCTTGCGACATGATCATCGCGGGCGAGCACGCGAGCTTCGGCTATCCGGAGATCAACCTTGCCCTGCCCCCCGCCATCCACTTCGCCCACCTGCACCGCATCATCGGCCGCTACCGCGCCTTCGACCTTCTCTTCACTGCCCGCACCTTCGACGCCAGCGAAGCCCTGACCCTCGGCCTCGCCAGCCGCGTTGCGCGCGAAGCCCTGCCCGAAGCCATGGATGCCGCCCGCCTGATCGCCGCGAAATCCCCCGCCGCCATCACCTTCAGCCGCGCCGCTTTCCACCGCGAAGCCGACCGCGACTACACCGACGCCGTCGCCCGCGCCGTCGATGATTTCTGCACGCTCGCGACTTCACGCGACGCGCAGGAGGGCCTCCGCGCCTTTCTCGAGAAGCGCAAGCCGGAATGGTCAGAGGCGTAGAGGCCTACTCGCGCGTCGCATTCCAGTTGAACAGGAAGTCGCGATGTTCGGCCCATGTCTGGCCCTCGATCCCGCCTTCGCCCGTCAGGCACGCGACCGAATGATAGGGTCCCGCACCGTCCGTCGTGCGGAAACTCACGCATGTGCGTCCGCGATCCGTCTTCCACCGTCCGGCCAGAATCTCGCTGTCGTAGAACGATCCGGTTGCAACGCCATCAGGCGCAAGCTGCAACTCCATCGCCTTGGTGTAGGCCTCGGCGGGATTTGTGGAGAGATCGACGGTCCAGCGCCCGTCCATGCCGCCGACAGGCGCGAGCGTCGGCGTCGGCGTCGGCGCCGGTGCCGGTGCCGGTGCCGGTGCCATTGCGCACCCGCCGAGCAAACCAGCAACCGCGATCATCCGTAGCATCTCATTCCCCTTGCTCGATCTTCCGCATACGCACGCCGCCTGCGGCCGGACCAGCACCTTCGTGCTCACCCTGCTGGTCGCCTGCGACGACACGATCGGAATGAGCTCCGCGGGAAGAGGACATATGCTTGACCAATTAGTTGCGCACATGTAGAATTATTGCTCAATATCGCAAATTAATACCGACCCAGACTATTGCCGGGTCAGACTAGTATCGGCTCAGACTGATACCGACTCACGCCAATAACGACTCAGGGAGCACCGGTCATGGCACACCCCACCATCACACCCGCCCTGTTCTATCGGGACGCCCGAGCCGCCCTCGATTTCCTGCAGAAGGCCTTCGGCTTCGAGATGGAGTTGCTGATCGAAGACGAGCATGGCGGCCTGCAACACTCGCAGATGCGCTATGGTAGCGGCCTCATCATGATCGGCACGGAGTGGGACGCAAAGCGCCAGAGCCCGGCCTCCCTCGATGGCCGCAACACACAGACGACGCACGTCCAGCTGCATGGCCAATCGGTGGATGCACACTGTGCCATCGCCCGCGCGGCCGGCGCCGAGATCCTCGTGGAGCCTGCTGACAAGTTCTACGGCGACCGCACCTATCAGGCGCGCGATCCTGAGGGTCATATCTGGTCGTTCTTCGAACCTCTGCGCCACGTCGCTCCGGCGGAGTGGGACAAGGAGACCGGCCTGAAAACCTGGGCGCGCGAAGGTTATGGCAAGGACTGAACGATGACGCCCGCCGCCTTCCTCAAGCTGGCGCTTGCCCTGCCTGACGTAAGCGAAGGCCAGCATCAGGGCGGAGCGGACCTGCGCGTCGCCGGCAAGACCTTTGCCTCGCCAGCCGTGCGCGCGGGCGGGGCCGCCTATCTCAAGCTCACGCCCGAACAGCAGAACATGCTTTGCGCCGCCGAGCCCGAGGCGTTCGCGCCCGTGCCTGGAGGCTGGGGCCTGAAGGGTGCAACATGGTTCTACCCCGAGCACGCTGACGCACGAACGGCGAAAAGCGCACTCTGGATGGCCTGGCGCAATGCCGCTCCGAAAAAGCTGATCAAGGCCCACAGCGAAGCGGGTGACGCCACATGAACGCGCGCCGCAAGCCCGAGGTCGACAAACTGCTCGCCGCGCTCGCCGACCCCGCACGCCGGCGCGCTGTCGAACTGCTTGGCCGCGGTCCTCTTCGCGCAGGAGAACTTGCCGACCGTCTCGGCATTGCCGCCCCGGCGATGAGCCGCCATCTCAAGGCGCTCAAGACCGCAGGCCTTGTCGCCGAAACCCACCCCGCTTTCGATGCCCGCGTCCGCGTCTACACCCTCAACACGCAGCGTCTCTCCGAGTTGAAGGCTTGGCTGGAGCGCGCGGAGCAAGGCTGGAGCGAACAGCTTTCGGCTTTCGCTGCATTCGTTGCGGAGCGACAGGAGAGAAAGCCTGCCCAGAAAAAAGCGCCATGACGTCCCGCGTCGTCGTCTCGCTCCGTGTGCCCTGCTCACCGGACGAGGCCTTCGCCATGTTCACCGAGGAAATCGGCGCGTGGTGGGCCGACAGCAGCTTCTTTCGCTTCACGCCGCGCAGCCCTGGCAAACTGGCCTTCGAGCCGCCCGGCACCGATGGCGAGGGTGGACGCCTGATTGAGCAGCTACCGAACGGAAAGGTTTTCGAGATCGGCCCTGTCCGGGCCTGGACGCCGGGCGAGCGGCTGGTGTTTGCATGGCGCCACGCCAGTTTCGGCCCCGGTCACGCCACCGAGGTCGAGGTCCGGTTCGAGCCCGTCGGCAATGAAACGCGTGTCAGCGTGGAACACCGCGGCTGGGATTCCCTGCCGCAGGCCCACGTCGCCCGCCATGGCTTCCCCCTGCAGGCCACCAACCAGCGCCAGGGGGAACAATGGCGCGCGGGCCTCGAACGCCTCCGCATGAGTGCTGCGGCAACCTTTCCTCCACGCATGCCCGATTGACTGCACAAGCCAGCCCGGCGTATCCGCGCTGGTCACACGTCCCGGAGCCGGACATGTCCGCCGCGAACGCCTCTCCTCCAGCTACCGGGGCTTCGCGGCTCGGCAAGAATGCGTTCTTTTTCATCATCGTGACCGTGTTCATCGACATGATGGCGTTCGCGGTCGTCATGCCCTCCATGCCCTACCTGATGGCGGAGCTGCTGAATGGCGAGGCGGCGCTGAAAGGGGCCCGCGAGCTGGCGGCTGAGGGCAACCTGCTGCCGCTTGAAGCGATGCTCTCGGATGCCGCACCGTGGGGTGGCTACATCACCATGGTCTATGCGGTGATGAACTTCCTCTCGGCACCCATCCTCGGCGGTTTGTCCGACAGGTTCGGGCGCCGCCCTGTCCTGCTTTTGTCGATCGGCACCCTGGCGATCGACTTTCTCATCATGGGCTTCGCCCACACCATCTGGCTGCTGTTCCTCGGGCGGGTGCTGTCGGGGATCTCCGGCGCCACGCACTCCACCGCCTCGGCTTACATCGCCGACGTCACGGAGCCGCAACAGCGCGCGCAGGCCTTCGGCATGCTCGGCGCAGCCTTCGGCCTCGGCTTCATCCTTGGCCCGGCTATCGGCGGCTTTCTCGGCCAGTTCGATCCGCGCTATCCGTTCTTTGCGTCAGCTGCGCTTGCAGCGATCAACTTCTGCTACGGCCTGTTCGTGCTGCCGGAGTCGCTCGGACGCGAAGATCGCCGCCGCTTCGATTGGAAGCGCGCCAACGCTTTCGGCACGTTCGCGCACCTCGCCAAGGTTCCCTACCTCGCCTGGTTCATGCTGGCGCTTGGCCTCTTCCAGTTTTCCTATTGGGTCTATCCGGCCACGTTCGGCTATTATTCCGGCGTCAATTTCGGCTGGGGCGAAGGGCTGATCGGCATTGCGCTGATGGTCGTCGGCATCGGCTCGGCCATCGTGCAGGGCGCCTTCATCGGACCGATCATCAAGCGCTTCGGGCCAACCAACACCGCCGTCTTCGGCTTCCTTGTCTGTGCCATTACCTTCGCCGCCTATGCGGCCGCAACAGAAGGATGGATGGTCTACCTCATCATCCCGTTCGGCGCGCTCGCTGGCGTGCTTGGCCCCGCAATGAACCAGATCATGTCGGTTCGCACGCCGAAGAACGCGCAGGGCGAGCTTCAGGGCGCGATCGCCAGCGTGAACTCGCTCGCCAACATGTTCGCGCCCCTCGCGATGACGCAGACGTTCCACTACTTCACCGCGTCCGGCGCGCCCATATTCTTTCCGGGCGCTGCCTTCGCGCTCGCGGCGGTGTTCTGCGCGATCTCGCTGCTGCCTTTGCTGCGCGGCCTCGCCGTCGCGCCGAAGGTGGAAGAGCCCCCCGTCGATCCGCCTGCCGAAACAGCGCCAGCTGCGCAATCCACCTAGAGATGTCAGCTGCCCGCCCCGCCCTCTTCCTCGACCGCGACGGCGTCATCAACGTCGATCACAGCTTCATCTTCCGCCGCGAGGATTTCGAATGGGTCGTCGGCGCGAAGTCCGTGATCCGCCGCTTCAACGACATGGGCTGGTGGGTCTTTGTTGTCACCAACCAGTCGGGCATCGCGCGCGGCTACTACACCGAAGAGCAGATGCAGGACCTGCACAACTGGATGTCGGCCGAGATCGCCAATGCCGGCGCCCACCTCGACCAGATCTACCACTGCCCCTTCCACGAAGACGGCACGATCCCACGCTACACAAAAGACAGCTACGACCGCAAACCAAAGCCCGGGATGCTGATCCGCGCCATGACCGACTTCCCTGTTGTCAAGGAACGCTCCTTCCTCATCGGCGACAAACAGGCCGACCTCGAAGCCGCCAGGGCCGCCGGCGTCCGCGGGTTCCTCTTCACCGGCGGAGATCTTGCAGCCTTTGCCGACTGGGTGCTCGCGGATATGGGCGAGGGGCGCTGAGTTTCTCAGCCACCTGCGAGCAAGCGAGCTGAGACTTCCTGTATCACCTTTCATCATTGGCCATCGAATGCTCGTTGGCGCAAAGCCCATCAATCGATGTGCGCAGAGGGGCCTTTGCCCCGGCCCGATATCCGTCGGGCGACAGCAAGGCAGGCTCCGAGCAAGAGCACCGACATGATGATTTCGATCCACATCAGGATGACAAAAAGCGGATGAGGCGGCCCGACGGCCACGACGCTCAGGGCACGCCCAATACCACCGGCGAGAAACACGATGAGAAGCAGCCGGACGCGACCAAGACTCCGCGGCAATGCCAGCCCGGCCTGGATAGCCAGAACACCAAATGCAAACCACAGGACCGAGTAGAAACGAAACTCGTTGTCGACGTCGCGGCCTCTGAGCCCGGTCAAAGGCTCATGGATGCTGAACCCGGTGCGTAGAAGCCATTCCCAGAACTCGCTGGCAGATTCCACTCCGAGCACGAAGTTCGAGATCGCGATTGCGATCGCAGCAGCGCCAAGTGCGATCAGGCTCCAGCGAAGAAGGAAGATCAACAGGGTACGGCCCTCAGTTCGGCACCGTCGCCGGCGCTTGCGGTATCACCTGCGGCTGCACCGTACCCTGCACGGGCGGCAGCGTCGATTGCGGCGCAGGCGTAGCCGCCGGCGGACGATACTCCACCTCCCCGCTCGGTGTCTCGACCGGGCTGGTCACCGGATCGCAATCCACCGGCCCGCGCGGCGCCACCTGACCCTGCAGCGCCATCGCCACCGCATTGCTCTCGTTCGGCTTCAGCTCGAACGCGTCCTGGCTCGCATAGATGTCGTAGATCGCGCCATCGTCCATCAGCTGGCCGCTCGCCGAGGTGTGCGAGAAATCAGCCAGGTCCAGCATCTGCCAGCTCGATCCCAGGCAGCCCATGAAATCGCCCGTCTGGCACTCCTCGGTCGTCTCGCGACGCGGCGCATATCTGTTGGTGCAGTTGGGGTTCACATAGGTGCCGTAGACCTCGGTCACCTTGAACAGCGAGTCGATGCCAATCACATTGGCCCATGGCTTGAACTTCACCACGGGGCCTTCGATGTGCACGCGCTGGCCGGTGATCTGGAAATCCTTTGGCTGACCACGCAGCCTGCCTTCAGCATCCGCCAGATCGATTGTCGCGGTATAGTCGAAATCTCCGTTCTTCTTCAGCACGACCTGCCCCGCCAGGCGCTCTTTAGAGAGCTGCGCGTACGTCTGCAGATTGAGCCCGATCAGCCCCACGATCATCGCCCCGGCCAGCGTCAGCCCGCCGAACAGCACGCGAACCAGACCGCCGCCAAGGTTCGCCTTGAACAGCTTGGCCAGGCCGCCCACCAGCATCAGCACGCCCACCAGGCCCACGAATGCCGGTATCAGCCACCAGATCGACATGCCGCCACTCCGCGCTTGCTTGCACCGCCCCTGACGCGAACGGGCTCAGCGACCCATCCGTTCCCCCCGAGGCTTGTCTAACAAATGGCTGAGCGCCTGCCCACCCATGGGATGAGCATACAGCTGCAGCGTCATTACGGTGGCGTAAGAGTGAGCAGGCCTAGAACACCCGCGGCCGTTCCTGCCGCGTGAGGTGCAACCCGCACTCTTCCTTCTTGAAGCCCACCCAGCGTCCTGACCGGATGTCGTTCGGGTCCAGCGGACGCGCCGTGCAGGGCCAGCAGCCGATCGATGGATAGCCCTCCGCCACCATGGGATGGGGCGGCAGTTTCTTCTCCGCCACCAGCGCGGCGAGGTCTTCCGGCGTCTGGTCCGCCAGCGGATTGATCTTGTAGCGCCCTTCGAAATACTCGACCACCGGCAGACGCGCGCGCCCGCCGCCATGGAAGCGCTTGCGCCCCGTGATCCACGCGTCGAACCCTTCCAGCGCCGGCGCCAGCGGCCGAACCTTGCGCACTTCGCAGCAGGCGTTCGGATCGGTCTTGTTGAGGACGCCCTTTGGATCGACCGCCTTCACGTCGTCCTTGACCGGATGGAAAGTGAGGATGCCCGTCAGGCCCAGCACCTGCCCAAGGGTGTCGCGATACTGGAGCGTCTGGTGGAAGTGCATGCCCGTGTCGATGAACACGATCGGCATGCCCTGATCCACATCAGCGATCAGTCCCAGCATCGCCGCGCTCTCCGCGCCGAATGAAGACACATAGGTCAGCTTGCGCCCGAACTCGCGCAACGCCACGCGGATGATCTCGTGCGGCCCCTTCCCGCGCAGCTCGGCATTCAGCCGTTCGACGATCTGGTCGGGGGTTTCGATTGTCATGGGAAGCGCGCTCATTCGGCAGCCTTCGACTGTCTCAGTTTCTGCCGCTTCACGAAGATCGACTCCGACGTGTCGGCGGCAGACTGGTAGAACTCTGAAAACGCGTTTGCGGAAGCCGCGTAGACGCCCTCGGCGTCGGCCTCCGCGATCACCATGGCGTCGATCCCGCAGCGGATCATCAGGCGCAACTGATCTCGCAGCACCTGACCTGTCGCGCGGATCTCGCCCTTGTAGCCAAGCCGCCGCCGCAGCAGCTGCGCCTGGCTCAGCGCGCGCCCATCGGTGTACTTCGGAAACTGCACCTCGATCACGTGAAGCTGGTCCAGATACGACGCGAGCAGCGCGGGATCATCGCTGTTCAACAGCCGCACGCCGATCGACCGGTTGCGCGCGAGCAGCTGGTCATGCTCCGACAGAAACCGCCCCAGCGACACCACGATGCATCCGCCCGGCGACAGCTCGTGGCCGTCCTCCGCGAATGCCCAGATATCGTCGACGACCTTGCCGTCCTTAAGCAGCGGCATACAGCGCCTCCTTGAACGGCGCCTGGCCTACGCGGCCGATCGTGTCGATGAACTTCTCGGTCTGATCGCGTCGGAGGACGAGATACGTGTCCACCACGCGGCGGATCGCCGGTGCAACTTCCTCGTGCTTCAGCCCCGGTCCCTGGATCGTCGCGATCGCTGCCTTCTCGTCGGCACGCCCACCGAAGAGGACCTGGTAGAATTCCTCACCCTTCTTGTCGACGCCGAGAATGCCGATATGGCCAACATGATGATGCCCGCACGCATTGATGCAGCCCGACACATTGACATGCAGCGTGCCGACCTCGTCCTCGAATTCCGGATCGGAAAACACCGCCTGTATTTCGTTGGCCACCGAGATCGACCGCGCATTCGACAGGTTGCAGTAATCCAGCCCCGGGCACGCGATGATGTCCGACCCCATGCCCGCATTCGAGGCATGCAGCCCCGCTGCCTTCAGCGCCCCATAGACAGCAGGCACATCGTCCAGCTTCACATGCGGCAGCACGACGTCCTGCTCATGCGCCACGCGGATGTCGTCGAGCCCGTAGCGCTCACCAATGTTCGCCATCACACGCATCTGGTCCGAGGTAGCGTCCCCCGGCGCTTCGCCCTGCTGCTTCACCGCAATATGGACCGAGACATAGCCCGGCACGCGATGCGGCCGCAGATTGTTCTTCGCCCAGCGGGCCTGCTCGCGGCCTGTCGCTTTGAACGCCTCGAAGCCTTCGGACACCGCGGGCAGTTTCGCGAACGCAGGCGGGGCGAAGTAAGCCGTGATCCGGTCCACTTCCTCTTGCGCAAGCGCCACCTTCTCCCACGCGTTCTGCGCGGCGAATTCTTCCTCGACCTCGCGCTTGTACGCTTCAAGCCCCAGCTCGTTCACCAGGATCTTGATGCGTGCCTTGTACTTGTTGTCCCGCCGCCCATAGCGATTGTAGACGCGCATGTTCGCTTCGAGATAGTCGAGCAGCTCTTCCTTCGCGACCCACGCGCGGACCGTCAGTCCCACATATGGGGTCCGCCCCAGTCCGCCGCCCACGATGAACTCGAAGCCCACCCGGCCTTCCGAATTCGTCTTCATGTGCAACCCGATATCGTGCACCCGCACCGCCGCGCGATCCGTCGCCGCGCCGGTAACCGCAATCTTGAACTTGCGCGGCAGGCTCGAGAATTCCGGATGAAACGTCGACCATTGCCGGATGATCTCGCACCACGGCCGCGGGTCCTCGATCTCATCCAGATTGGCTCCCGCCAGATGGTCCGACGTCACATTGCGGATGCAGTTGCCACTCGTCTGGATCGCATGCATCTCGACATCGGCGAGATCGTCGAGCACGTCCGGCATGTCGGCGAGCCTGATCCAGTTGTACTGGATGTTCTGCCGTGTCGTGAAATGCGCGTAGCCCTTGTCGTACTTGTCCGCAATCTTCGCGAGCTGGCGCAGCTTCGCCGCATTCAGCTGGCCATACGGAATCGCCACACGCAGCATGTAGGCGTGCAGCTGGAGATAGACCCCGTTCTGCAGGCGCAGCGGCTTGAAGTGCTCTTCCCTCAGCTCGCCCTTCAGCCGACGTTCCACCTGCCCGCGGAACTGTCTTGCGCGTTCCCGGACAAGCGTCTCGTCAAATTGGTCGTATCGATACATCAGGCCGCTTTCCTGGAGTGTCCAATGCCCAGGTCGGTCTCGACCCGCGCCACCCAGCGATGCGCATTGGGAAATTCGTTGAGGTCGAACCCGCCCTCATCCGCCACGCGCGTATACGCCACCAGCGCAACATCCGCGAGCGTCAGGCTGTCGCCGACGAAATAGTTCGAGAAGGTCAGCTGCATCTCCATCACGCCGAGCGCACGCCGCCCGCGCGACAGCAGCTGCGGATCAAGCTCGTCATCGCTCATGTTCATGAACTTCTTCCTGAACCGGCGCACAGCGATGTAGGGCTCATGGCTGTACTGTTCCCAGAACAGCCAGCTCATCATCTTCGCCTTCTCGAACGGGTCGACTGGGATCAGCGCCTCGCTGGCATAGGTCTCGGCGAGGTACAGGATGATCGCGTTCGACTGCGGCAGGATGCGCCCGTCCGACAACCGCAACACCGGCACCTGCCCGGACGGATTCATCGCCATGAACGCGTCCGAGCGCGTGCCGCCTTCAACGACATTCACCTCGATCCATTCATAATCGACACCCAGATAGTCCGCCGTCCACTTCGTCTTGAGGCAGTTCCCCGAGATTGAATCGCCATAGAGCGTCAGCCTGGTCACTTCGCGATCCGGCATCAGTTGTTCCCCGCCTGCTTCCCGAACATCGGATGATTGGTCGGCCCCTTCGCGCGGATCGTCTCGCGGATCGTCTCGCGCCCGGTTATCTGCCCGTCCGCCGTCACCTGCATGAAGTAGGGATCGCTCACGCGCGTCTGATCCTGCACCGCCCACGCCAGCACGTCTGTCGCGCCGACACCCGTCATCACCTCGGCGTCGCCAAGGTCCTCCGACCAGCCGCGATCCTTCGTGAGATAAACCACCCGCCCCGAAGCCGACAGCCACGCCGTCACCACCTTCGGAACATCAGGCCCAAGCTTGGGACGTTCGGAGCTCAACTGAACATTCTCCACAGATCGGACAAGGTCGGCGCCGCTTTCCCTTCGCCGCGCGTGTTGTCACTCCTGCCGCAGAAAGGGGAAGGCGCAACATCCGCCGGGGCGTCCGCGTGCGCGCCAACGCGGAGGTCTCCCTCCACGCTCCCGGACATCCGCTCTTGTGTCCCGCCCTTCGCAACCTTCACCACCTCGCCAATCACAAGCAGCGCTGGCCCCTGTATCCCCGCGTGCACGATGATCTCGCTCAATTCACCAAGAACACCGAAGGCCCTGATCTCCTCCGCACGCGTCCCGTTCTCGATGACCGCCACCGGCGTCGCTGCATCGCGTCCCGCCGCAACAAGCCGCGCCGCAATCGTACCCGCCGTACCGACGCCCATGTAGACGACAACCGTCTGGTTGCCACGCGCCAGAGCATCCCAGTCGAGGTCCGGCGTCTCGCCCAGCTTGGCGTGGCCGGTCACGAACGTCACTGCCTGCGCCACGTCGCGATGCGTCAGCGGAATCTGCGCCGAGGCCGCCACGCCCAGCGCCGCTGAAATACCCGGCACCACGTCAACCTCAACGCCCGCAGCCCGCAGCGCTTCCACTTCCTCGCCGCCGCGTCCGAAAATGAAAGGATCGCCGCCCTTGAGACGCACCACGCGTTTCCCCGCGCGCGCCGCCGCGATCATACGCGCATGAATCTCGTCCTGCGGAACCGAGTGCTCGCCCTTGCTCTTGCCGACGGACACGACCTCGGCGTCCGCGGCAGCCAGCGCCAGCACGCCATCGCCCACCAGCCTGTCCGCAAAGACCACGTCCGCGCCGCCGATCAGGCGCGCGGCTTTCACGGTGAGCAGGTCAGGATCGCCCGGGCCAGCACCCACCAGCGCGACGGATCCCGTCACTTGTGGCTGCGTCCCCGACTCTCCCGTCCGAGAGGCTGGCACGTCCGACATCGAATTCGGTCCTTTAGTTTTTCTTACGCATACGCGTATAAGGAAGCGCTCGCGGACTATGAGCCCACTGCCTCCCTGAGGGCAAATGGCCGGAAGGCCCAGCCGACGCAATGGACAAGAGCTAAGCCCTACCATTAGACGCCCTTACCGGCCTCCAGATGCAGAAAAACTCAAGCAAAATGGCCCAGGAAGACCGTCTCCCCGCCCTCAACGCCCTGCGCGCCTTCGAGGCCGCTGCCCGTCACCTGTCCTTCACCCGCGCCGCCGAGGAACTGAATGTCACCCCGGGCGCCATTTCCCAGCAGATCCGCCAGCTCGAAGAGTTCGCCGGCGCCCCTCTTTTCCGCCGCACCGGCCGCCAGGTCCTGCTTACAGATGCCGGGCAAGCCGCCCTTCCGCTGCTGACCAACGCCTTCGAGATGATGTCGGAAGCCGTTCACCACATGCGCGCGCCCGCCCGTCGCGACCGCCTGATGGTCTCCTCAGCCCCGTCCTTCGCCGCCAAATGGCTGGCCCCAAGGCTCGAGAAATTCCAGGAGCTGAACCCCGAAGCCGAAGTCTGGGTCTCGGCCGACCTCGCCATGACCGACTTCAATTCCTCCGACATCGACCTCGCCCTGCGCTACGGCAAGGGCATCTATGAAGGCCTGCGCGCCGAAAAGATCATGTCGGAATCCTGCCTGCCCGTCTGCTCGCCCGACCTGATGAGCGGCCCGCACCCCCTGCGCTCGCCAGCCGACCTCACGCACCACGTCCTGCTCCACGACGAAAGCCCCGAGAAGGATCCCTCGCGCCCCGACTGGAACAGCTGGCTGAAAGCCCGCGGGGTCACCACGGTCGACGGCAATCGTGGCCCGCGCTTCACGCAGTCCTCTCTCGTGGTCGAAGCCGCCGCCGCGGGCCGCGGCGTCGCCCTCGCCAAATTCGCAATTGCCTCGGGAGACCTCGAACGCGGCCGCCTCATCTCGCCCTTCGCCGACGGCTCCAGCGACATCGATTTCGCCTACTGGATCGTCTACCCCAAATGGCGCACCCCTTCGAAACTCGCCCGCACGTTCATGGCCTGGCTCAAGAGCGAAGCGCAGGCAAGTGAAGTGATCGGGGTCTGACGCACCTGGTCAAGAGGCGCGCAGGCAACGACAGGCTCTGCGACAACCAGCCTTACGCAAGCACCACCTGGTCGATGTCGCCCAGCCTGATTTCAAGGGAGGCATCGCCGGCGTGAGCGACAGCGCGCTTCGCACCGACGCGTGGTAGCGAGATATTGTTCTCCATGCAGAAGCGGATCAGGACATTGGTCACAGCGGCCTGGTCGAGGTAAAAGTCACGAACCTCGGCGCCCAGCTCTGCCGGCATCTGTACCTTTACGCGGGCCTTCGCCTCGGAATTCAAGCCGCATTCGACGATGGTGCCGGAAGGAAGAAATCCCTCATAGGCACGTCGGTAAGAGCCGAGGGCCTCAGCAAATTCCTGCTGACTCAAGATTATCCGTCGCATCTCGCGCGCCATGGGCCCCCCCACCTGAATTTTTCTCCCGCGCTGTCATTGTAGTCGGAAAAAGTGAATAGACGTTTGACCGCAAGTTCTCGATGACTGTGAAAGCCGACAGCTGTCCCTGTCTTGGGTAAGGAACAACAGATGGCATTTCTGAGAACCCTCGCGGTCGTCCTCGCCTTCGGCGCGGCAAGTTCCTGCGCAACAACGCAATTCGCCGACATCGGCCCCAACCCGCCCAACATCCTCGACGCCTATGTCGCGGCGGCCGATCCCAGCTTCGCCTGGAAGGTCGAGAAAACATTCACCGGCCCCGGCTTCCATGGGGCCGTGCTCGATCTCACCTCGCAAACCTGGATGACGGCAGCGGAATCCGACCGCCCCGTCTGGAAGCACTGGCTCACCGTCACAGTCCCCGACCAGCTGAGGAGCAACAACGCCTTCCTCTATGTCGGCGGCGGCTCATCCTCCTCGACCGCGCCCACGACGGCGACGCCGCGCTTCGCCCAGATGGCCATCGACACGGGGTCCGTCATCGCCGAACTCGCCCAGACGCCCAACCAGCCGATCCGCTTCAGCGACACGCCCGACAAGCCGCGCAGCGAGGACGACATGATCGCCTACCTGCAGGCGCGCTATGACAGGGACAAGAATCCGATCGCACTGGCGCGCCTGCCGATGGTCAAGAGCGGCACGGCCGCGATGACCGCGATCCAGCAATTCCTCGCCAGCGACGCAGGCGGCAGGAAGGCCATCGACGGCTTCGTCGTCAGCGGCGGCTCGAAGCGCGCCTGGACCGCGTGGCTCGTCGGCCTCCTCGATCCACGCGTCATCGGCATGGTGCCCATCGTGATCAATGTGCTCGATGTCGACGCCACGACCCGGCACCACTGGGAAAGCATGGGCTATTTCTCCCCAGCCCTCGGCGACTATGTGAACCACAAACTCATCCCCGACGAGATCGGCCGCAGGATGGTCCAGATCAACACAATCGAGGATCCGCTCAACTATCGCGGCCGCCCCGCGATGAAGATGCCGAAATTCATCATCAATGCGGTGGGCGACGAGTTCTTCCCGCCCGACAACACCAAATTCTCTTACCACCTCCTCCCCGGTTCGAAGCAGCTCCGCATGCTCCCGAACTCGCGCCACTCGACGGCAGGCACCGACATCAATGAGAGCATGACGGCCTGGTACGACAATCTGATCCACAATCGCGCAACGCCCGAATATTCGTGGACCGTGCGTGACGACGGCGCCCTCGTCGTCGATCCGGGCACGGCAAAACCCAGCGCTGTCCTGCTCTGGCATGGCACTAACCCCACGGCCCGCGACTTCCGTGTGCAGACACTCGGCGACAAGGCCTTCACATCGACCCCGCTCACAGCGCAGCCGGACGGCAGCTATGTCGGCAATATCGAAAGACCCGCGAGCGGCTTCAGCGCCTACTTCGTCGAACTCACCTATCCCACCGGCGGCAAGTTCCCGCTGAAGGTGACAACCGAAGTCTATGTCAAACCGGACATCTATCCCTATCGCTGGCAAGACGCCCGGCCGATCACAGCGCCCGATGGAAAATGAGAGGCGTACCCCTCGCCACTGACATCGACCACTGGCTCGCACGCCTTCCTGCTGACCAGCGAACGGCGCTCGAATCCCTCCGCGCGCAGATCCGCGCAGCAGCGCCAGGTGCAGAGGAGATTATCAGCTACGGCCAGCCCACCTTCATGCTGCACGGGCATCTCGTAGCATTCGGCGCGTTCAGGAAACACCTCAGCTTTTTTCCGATGAGCTCCAGCCTGATCGCCACCCTGCCCGACACAAAACCCTTCGCGACCTCGACCGGAACAATGCAGTTCCAGCCCGACAAGCCGCTTCCTGCAGCGCTCGTGAAGAAGATCGTGAAGGCGCGCATCGCGCAGAATCTGCAAGCCGCAGACGAGCGCGCGGCGGCGAAAAAGAACAAGGCGACGCCGAAGAAAAGGAAATGAGCGTCCTAATCAAGATCCATGATCGCAAGATGCTGCGGTCCATCAAGCTCCTTGAACACGATCGCATAAGGCGTCGTCCCACCGAACGGATCGCCCTCGTCTTCGTAGAGTTGTCGGATCGCTTCAGCCGCCGCCTGATTGTTCCAGGTCCCCGCTTCCTCGCCATGGCCAACATAGACCATCGGCTTTCCATCGCGCACAGGCCACGCGAACGCATTGAATGTCGCGAATCCCGGCGTGCGCTGCATGACCTCCATGGCAAGCGCCTCGTCGGCGTCTTCCGCAAACTCCGCATCGTGCATCACATGCCGCCCCCTGGTGAACGCGCTCAACCCACCGTCTGCAATGCAGCGCGCGCAGACAGCAGGCGGGTCGCCAGGGACATAGACCGAACCGTCGTAAAGCCAGACACTCGGCCGGCTGCAAACATCGCATGGCTTGTCCGATGCGATCAACGCTCCGCGCTCATAGGCGCCCGGTTGAAATCGAAAGAAGGGCTTGTCGTCCGGCATCTCCCCCCCAAAAACGAAAAATGGCCCCGCGCTTCCTCGAAGCGCAGGGCCACGCATCACCTCAATCCGATGCTAGACCAGACCCTTCTCGAACGTCGCAAGCAACCGCGCCCAGGCACGGTCGGCCTGAACCTGGTCGAACACCTGGCTGTCTGGCGGGCACCAGCCATGCTCGGCCGGATAGACTTCGACCTCGGCCGGAATACCCTTCTGATCGAACGCAGCCTTCACCTTCTCCTTGACGGTGGTGTCCTGCTTGTCGTCATTCTGAGCGACGGCGATCAAGACCGCCTTCGCTTTCATCTCGGGCACCAGCAGATGCGGGCTGGTCGGAGCCGCAGTCGCCAGCCCTCCGCCATGGAAGCTCGCGCCCGCCGTGATCCGGTTCGGCACGAACGCCATCGAGCGCATGACCAGCGGACCGCCCATGCAATACCCGGTCGTGCCGATACCTTTGGACTTGTCGACTTCGGCTTGCTGGTCGAGCCAGGCGACAGCGGCAATCGCGTCCTTCTTCGTGTTCTCGGGATTGCCGACGGTCGGACCCATCAGCGCAACGAGGCGTGTGCGAACCGGCGGATCGGAGAACTTCTCCGTCGTTGCATCGAACACCTGGCCCTTGGCCAGCCGGTAGAACGGATTGACCGTCAGCACGGCGTAGCCCGACTTGGCAAGACGGTTGGCCATCAGGCGGAAAGCAGGACGCAGCCCCATGATGTCCGGCCACACCAGAACAGCCGGCCACTTGCCCGCGCCGGGCGCCACATAATGGGCATCGATCACGCCATCCGGCGTGGTGATCTGGACTTCGCGCTCGACCACCATTTCGGGGTTCGGCGGCGCAGTCGTGCACGCGGCGAGCGCAGCAATCGACATCGCGCCAAACCCGCGGCGCGACAAGCGGCCCGCGTCAAAGGCTTTCTCATTATCCTGTTCGGTATGCTCGTCACACATCAACATCTCTCCCTGAGGGTACGGCTTTTTTCCGACCGATTGGCGACAACTTACACTTTAGGACCGACCGCGCAAATCGCGCGGGCGGGAGGGGGAACGGACTAGCGATCCAGCCAGCCCTCGGCCTTCGCCCACTTGAAGTCTGAGGTGGCGGACGCTGCAAGCTTCTCGGTCTCATAACCCTCGGAACCGGCGCCATAGACGCGCCCGCCGATCACGCGCACCTGAAGGCGCTGTGAGTTCGAGATCGGAATATCGGCCGGCGCGTCGAACTCGATGCGATGCCGTGCCAGACCGCACTCGATGGTAACGCGCCGCATGCCACCGATGCGGCGCGTCGATACGACGAGGCCGGGAATGCCGGGACCTCCATCGGTGACCATGGTGACATCCTCGGGGCGCAGATAAAGCTGCGCCGGACCATCCGGCAAGGTCCCGACTTCAAGATCGATGACGCGCTCATCCAGCGTCGCGCGACCATTGCCGACGGCAACCGGTATGACGCTCGATTCGCCGATGAAGGAGAAGACAAACGGCGTCGCCGGCGTGTCGTAGATTTCGTCGGGCGTCGCCGACTGTTCGATCTTGCCCTTGCTCATGACAACGACGCGATCGGCTAGCTCGAGCGCCTCTTCCTGATCGTGTGTGACGAACAGCGTTGTGTGTCCCGTACGCTCGTGAATCTCGCGCAGCCAGCGGCGAAGGTCCTTCCGCACGCGCGCGTCAAGCGCGCCGAACGGTTCGTCGAGCAGCAGAACGCTCGGCTCGATCGCAAGCGCGCGTGCAAGCGCCACCCGCTGGCGCTGTCCGCCAGACAGCTGCGATGGGAAACGCCCCTCGAGTCCGGACAGCTGCACCAGATCCAGCAGCTCCATCACGCGGCGCCTGATCTCGGCTTCCTTCGGCCTGTCCTTCTTCCGCGCACGCAGGCCGAAGGCGATATTGTCCATCACCTTCATGTGCTTGAAAAGCGCATAGTGCTGAAAGACGAAGCCGACGCCGCGATCCTGAATCCGCATCTGCGACGTGTCCTGGTCGTTGTAGAACACCGTGCCCGAATCCGGCATTTCGAGTCCGGCGATTGTCCGGAGAAGCGTGGTCTTTCCCGACCCCGATGGTCCGAGCAGCGCGACAAGCTCACCCGAGCCGACAGTCAGCGAGACGTCGTCGAGGGCCGCCATGCTGGCGTAGTGCTTGCTGATATGTTCGGCCCGGACCTGCATGAACTGACTCAGTGACGCCGCTGAGCGGCAAGTGAACCGGCAAACCGCGCTTCAAGCAGGGTCTTCACCGCGAGAGTGAGGAGCGCGAGCATTGCAAGCAGCGAGGCGACGGCAAAGGCAGCCGCAGCCTTGTTGTCGTTGTAGAGGATCTCGATATGCAGGGGCAGCGTGTTGGTCTGTCCGCGGATGTGCCCCGAGACGACGGACACCGCGCCGAACTCGCCCATTGCACGCGCATTGCAGAGCAGGACGCCGTAGAGGAGCCCCCACTTCACGTTGGGCAGCGTCACGAGAAAGAATGTCCGCCAGCCGCCCGCGCCCAGTGATACAGCAGCCTCTTCTTCTGATGAGCCCTGCTGCTGCATCAGCGGGATCAACTCCCGCGCCACGAACGGGAAAGTGATGAAGATGGTGGCGATGACAATGCCCGGGACGGCAAACAGGACCTGTATGCCCATGTCTGCCAGCCAGGGCCCGAGAACGCTGTTTGCGCCGAACAGCAGGACGAAGACCAGGCCTGACACGACAGGCGAGACCGCAAAGGGCAGATCGATCAGCGTCAGCAGGAACGACTTGCCCTTGAACTCGAACTTTGCGATCGCCCACGAGGCCGCAACCCCGAACACGAGATTCGCCGGCACGGCGATTGCGGCGACCAGAAGCGTGAGCTGCAGGGCAGACATCGTGTCCGGCATCGCCAGCGCATCGATGTAGACGCCGAGGCCGCGGCTGAACGCCTCGAAAAACACGACCACAAGAGGCGCAATCAGCATCAGCGCAAGGAACACCAGCGCAACAGCGATCAGCGCAAGGCGCGTCCGCGGTCCCTCGCCGATCGTCTGGCGCGGTTTGTTGATCTTGCTGGTGCTCGTCGCCTCAGTCATGGCCGAACCATTTCCGGCTCCAGGCCTGCAGCAGGTTGATCACGAACAGCATGGCGAACGAGATCACCAGCATGATGCTCGCGATCGCTGTGGCGCCGGCGTAATTGTGCTCTTCGAGTTTGATGACGATCAGCAAAGGCGCGATCTCGGACTGGAAAGGCAGGTTGTTGGCGATGAAGATGACCGAGCCATATTCGCCTACGCCTCGTGCAAACGAAAGCGCAAAGCCTGTGAGGATCGCGGGCAGCAGCCCCGGCATGATCACGCGGGTCACGGTCCGCAACCGCCCTGCTCCAAGCGTCGCCGACACCTCCTCGGTCTCGCGGTCGATTTCCTCCAGCACAGGCTGGACCGTACGCACGACGAAAGGCAGACCGACGAAGATCAGCGCGACGACGACACCAAGCGACGTGAACCCCACTTTCACGCCGAATACACCTTCGAGAAACGCGCCGAACGGGCCGTTGGGCGCATAGAGGGTCGCGAGCGCGATGCCGGCCACGGCAGTGGGCAATGCAAACGGCAAGTCGACGGCGGCGTCGAGCCAGCGCCGGCCGGGAAACCGGTAACGCACCAGCACCCAGGCGACGATGACGCCGAACACAGTATTGACGATCGCCGCCAGGATCGCGGCGCCGAAGGACAACTGCAGCGAGGCGACAATCCGCGGATCGGTTGCGATCGCCCAGAACTCGGTCCAGCCCAGCGAGGCCGAGCGAATGGCGAGAGCCGCCAGCGGGATGAGGACGATGAGCGACAGGTAGGCAAGCGTATAACCCAGGGCAAGGTTGAACCCGGGCAGTACGCTTCGCCGTCTCCAGCTTGTCCTACGCGCCCTGTCAGGCGCCGCTGCCGTCATGGACTATCTCGCGGGTTGGTAGATTTGGTCGAACAGCCCGCCGGCGTCGAAGTGCTTTGGCTGCGCCAAGTCCCAGCCACCGAAGATCGGATCATCAATGGTCAGCATCTCGATCTGCTGGAAGCGGGTCATGTCCGCGGGATCAGCGGCCGACGCATCGACTGGCCGGTAGAAATGTTTTGCCACGATGCGCTGTCCTTCGGGCGCGTAGAGATATTTGAGATAGTCCTCTGCCGCCTGAAGCTGACCGTTTTTCCTTGCGTTGCCAGGCACCACGGCGACCGGAGGCTCCGCCTTGATCGAAAGTGACGGATAGATCAGTTCAAACGCGCCCTGCTCCAGTTCGGTGAGCGTGTAATAGGCCTCGTTCTCCCAGGTGATCAGGACGTCGCCGGTGCCCTGGTTGGTGAACGTCGTGGTTGCCCCTCGCGCGCCGGAGTCGAGCTTGGCAACGTTCCTGTAGATCGAGGCTACGAATTCCCGGGTCCTCGTTTCGTCGCCGCCGAACTGCCGCGCCGCATAGCCCCAGGCGGCGAGATAATTCCAGCGCGCGCCGCCCGACGTCTTGGGGTTGGGCGTAACGACGGATACGCCGGGCTTGGCAAGATCGCTCCAGTCCCGGATCGCCTTCGGATTGCCCTTGCGAACCATGAACACGATGGTCGAGGAATAGGGCGATGAATTGTCCGGAAGCTTCGAGCGCCAGTCTGCCGGTATCTTGCCCGACTCCCTCGCGATCACGTCGATGTCGTTCTGCAGCGCCAGCGTCACAACCTGCGCATCTATCCCGTCGATCACGGTCCGCGCCTGCTTGCCAGAGCCGCCATGCGACATGGAGATCTTCACGGTCTTGCCGTCCGGCGTCTTGTAGTTCGCTGCAAAGGCCGCGTTGAACTCCTCATAAAGTTCGCGCGTCGGATCGTATGACACGTTGAGGAGCGTCACCTCGTTGGGATTTGCCCCACCGCAAGCGCCAAGCGCCAGGGCCGCGGCCAAGACGATCAATCCTCCGCGCATTTGACTTCCTCCGTCTAGCTTTACGCTAGTTGCTCGGTCGGGTTTGTCAAACCCGACCAGCGCGGAAAATCAGGCAACCAATTCGCGGAGCCGGATCGGCAGATCTGACCCGATCGCATCTGCGATCGTGGTCCGGTCGAGCACGGCGCGGGTCACGTCCGCCACCTGCGCGAATACCCGCCGCACCTCGCAACTGGCCTCCTCGGCGCAGTCCTCGCAACGCCGGTAGGCGATCTTCGACAGACATGGCAGCGGTGCGATCGGACCATCGATGATACGCAGCACTTCGCCGAAGGAAATCGTGTCCGCCGGCCGTAAAAGCCCGTATCCACCAGCTTTCCCGCGACGTGAAGCGACGAGGCCGTGATGCTTCAGATCGAGCAGGATCTGTTCGAGGAACTTCTTCGGGATGTTCTCGCTCTCGGCGATATCGCCGATGAAAACCGGCAGCCCTGGGGGCTTCTTGGCGAGAGCAACCAGGGCGCGAAGTGCATACTTGGCCTTCTGGGAAATCATGCCGGAACGCTCAGCCTGCGCAGGGAATGTCGCCCCGGCTGCCGGGACGACTCACCGTGAAACTATATTGGGTCTGTAGAGTAAGTAAACGGACAGCCGCCCCCCCGAAGGCGAGGGGGCTGACCTGGTTGACACCTGTGTGACATATGCCGGGCTCTCTCGCCGGCGACCCCTGGATGGACGATTTGCATCGTTTCCCTGGCTTTCTCTCGATGTCGGCCGTTGCCGCGCTGATCGCTCCAACAGCCCTCGCACAGGACGGGTCCAACGCTGCCGCCACACCCTTGACCCTGCAGGAAGCCCTCGACCTGCCGGACAACGTCCGGGTGGATGGCCCGATTCGCCCCCGCTATGAGACGCTGGGAAACCCGTTCATGGCGGGATGGACCGAAGACGACGAGTTCCTCGGCCTCCAGACCGAGCTCCGCGCCGGATTCGACATCGTCCCGGCGTTCACCATTGGAGGCGAACTGCTCGATTCGCGCTTCATCGCCGGGAACGAAGCGGGTGGCGCGGCTTCCGAGATCGATACGCTGGAGCCGGCGCAGCTCTACCTTTCCTGGCGGCCCGACGATTTCCTTGCGGTGGATGCAGAGCTCGACCTGACGGCCGGCCGCTTCACCATGAATGCCGGCTCACGGTGCCTGGTCGCGCGCGCCAACTACCGCAGCATTGTGGCGTCGTTCGACGGTGCCCGCGCGCTCCGGACGTCCGACGACGCGCTTGAAGTCACCCTCGCCTACACCGCGCCTGTAAGCCGCGCTCCGTCCGATCCCACCTCCGCAGTCGACAACGAGGTCGCATTGAACCGGAGCCTCGACCACACACGCTTCGCGATCGCTCACCTCGACGTGCCCCTTCCCTTCGGCATGGCGGGAGAGGTCTACCTGCTGGACCTGGACGAAGAGGATGGACCGCAAACCGCGACGCGCGACCGCGATCTCGCGACGTTTGGCGTCCGCCTGCACAAGGCGCCTGAAGACAACCAGTTCGATTTCGACATCGAGTACGCACGTCAGTCAGGGTCTGTGCACGAGACCTCAGGCGCGCCCGATACAACACCGCTCGATCACAGCGCTGAAATGGCGCACGCGGAAATCGGTTTCAGGTTTGATGCGACGTGGTTGCCGCACCTTGCGCTTCAGTACGATTTCGCCTCCGGCCATCGTTCACCAGCGGACACCGGGAACCAGCGCTTCGAGCCGCTGTTCGGCGACCGCGCGTTCGAGTTCGGCCCAACCAGCCTGTTCGGCTTCATCTCGCGCGCCAGTCTTTCCTCTCTCGGCATACGCTTGGAGGTCCGCCCGGATCGCGAGAGCGACGCCTATGTCATGCTCCGCGATGTCCGCCTCGACTCAGCTACCGACAGCCTCGCCAATTCCAGTGTGCGTGACGCAACCGGGCTCTCCGGAGACCATGCCGGCCTGCAGATCTAGGGGCGCTACCGCCACTGGCTGACAAGTGACGCCCTGCGGCTCAGCGTCGGCGCGGCAACTGTCCTCGCTGGTGACTTCCTCGAAGACGCCCCCAACGCCTCGCGTCAGGGCAACCCCTTGTACGGGTATACGGAACTGACCTGGATGTTCTAGACAGCTAGGGGTCCAGCCGGACGCCGTCGAACGTGCGCCGCATGACGAGCTGGTGCTCGACATGCGCCATCGCCTCCAGCGCCTGACCCAGCGTGTCCTTCACGGCGGAGATCGCCACGGCCGCCTCGACCCGCGAGACCATCCCGCTCCGGCCAAGCTTCTCGGCCGTTTCGCAGGCGTCTCCGAGCGCCATCGCCCCGATTGAGCGCGCAGCGCCCTTGATGCCATGCGCGGCATCAGCCCACCGCTCGGCATCGGCCTGAGGGTCGAGCAGACGTGACCACATCTCGGCCGACTGGCGGAATATCCCGAGCGCCTCGACCGCCAGCGCAGCGTCGCCGCTGGTCATCATCTCGAGCTGGGCAATATCGATCGCTTGCGTCATGGCCGCCAGGCCTCTCCCTCGAGGCATCCCCTCCGGTCAAGGAATCGCCCAAGGCTGGAAACATTCTCTTAAGCGCGCTTGCCCTTCAGCCTCACCGCCACGCCTCGAAATCGTTGATTCTGAGACGCCTGCCGAATTTTCGCCTTGAAGTGGCACCACGTTCGCCTGAGACCCTCCGGGACCGGGGTGAACCTGATGATCGAAGCAATCGTGAAACTCAGGGACGCGGTTTTCGCTGCTTTGGTGGCATGGACGGGCGTGGGCGACACGGATCCCCCAAAGCCGAAGAAGGACCATATGTCTCGCGGACAGCCGATTTCCATCGAAAAACCTGTTCAGCAGCAAGCGCCAAAGGGTTACTAGGCGCTGTTTTGAGCCGTGGCGCTGATTCAGCCGCCCGCATGACTCACACCCCTTTTCAATCTGGCGCCACACCTGCACAGTCTGTTGGCTGTGTGGGCCGGCCGGTTTGTGCCTGGCGAAAATATTGCCGGAGCCCGCGCCGCGCCTGCTTGCTGGCGTGAGTTCGCCATAGTGATTAGGCAAAGCTGAACTTCATGATGGACCCTCTCGATCGTCGTTCGACCAACCGGATCAAGGCGCAGCTGGAAACGGCGCGCACCGCCGGCGCGTGGATGCCATGGGCTGGGGCAGCCATGGCGGTCATGCTCTGGGGCGCAATCACGGTCTGGCTGATCGCCACGCTTGGTGTCGACGGGTTATTGAACCAGCCACCGGCCGTGTTGGCGGGTGGCGTCGGCGTTCTGCTCGCAACCGGCCTGACATTGATCTGCGCAGGTGTGATGGCCCGCGAGGGCGCCCGCTCTTCGCAGGCCAACGCGATTGTGCTGACCTCCGCCCGGCTCCTGCTTGAGCCGGCCGAATCCTCTCGCGATGAAGTTTCCAGCCTGGCAGAGGCCATCGCCCGCGAAACCCAGGCGATCAATCGCGCACTAGGCGAAACCCGCAACCGGCTCGATGGGCTGAAAGGCGACATCGAGGTCAGCGTGACCGCCGCCCTCAAGGCCGCCGAGATCGTCCGCGCCGACAGCGAAGTCCTCGTCCACAAGATGGGATCAGAACGGCAGGGCCTGGCCCAGCTGGCAGAGAACCTGCGTCACCAGTCTGACACGCTGGCCAAGGCCATCCCGCGCCACGCCCAGCTGATGGCCGACGCCACCCGCGCCGCGCAGGAACAGGTCCGGCAGGCGGACGCCACGCTCGACCAGCGCCTGCGCGACATGAACGAGACCGCCGGCCATCTTTCCCAGCGCATCTCCCAGCTCGACACGATGGGCGCCGAAAGCCGCAAACGCGCCCAGAATCTTGCGTCAGTGCTTATGCGCCTCGACGAACAACTGGTGCAATCCACCCGCATGGTCGAAGCTGCGACAAAGGCTGGCGAGCTTGCCGCCGCCGCAACCAAGTCGACCGCCGAAAGCCTGCGCGACACGGTTTCCGACGCGATCGGCTCCGCGCTCAAGGCGACGGAAACCATCAACACAAAATCTGCGCAGGCGTCTGACGACGCTCGCCAGGCCATGGCGCTGCTGAAGGAAGCCGGATTGCAGGCGGAGGCGACAACCCGCGCCGCGACGCACGCTGCCCGCGCTCACGCCGACGAGACCGAAAGGCGCATCAACCAGTTGTCGGACACGCTGTTCAAGACGGCGACGAAAGCCACAAACGCCGCCGAAAGCGGCCTCGAACGTGCGCGCGCGCGGATCGAGAAGGCCTCGCTCCTGATCGGCCGCATGAAGGAAGACAGTGAGACGTCTTCCGTCGATGACCTGATCCTGGAACCCATTGCGCCCGTCCCGCCTCCTGCCCCGCCCCCTGCCCCGGAGCCGATCCTGCAGCTCCCCCCGGCGCCCGCGCCGACGCCTCTCTTTGCCAAACCGACCGCCGCCGCCGACGCCGCCTGGTTCAACCAGGAAACACGTCCTGCACAGGCGCCGCCGAGACCGGGTCCGGATGTTGACAGAGAACTGGTGCTCGATCGCCCTGTGTCGGCGCGCCCGGCCACCACCTACGACCCCTTCTCGGCCAATGACTCCAAGGCCATCACGAGCTGGCGCGGCCTGCTGAGCGGCGTGGAAGACGTCTCCCGTCAAGTCGAGGAGACATCAGCCGGTGCGATCATCGACCGGCTGGATCGGGGTGGCGTGCGGTTGCATGTGGTTAAGGCGTCAGACCTTCGGCGCATTGCCAATGCCGCTCACCAGGGCGAACGCCAGCGCCGCCGCGCCATCCGCGACACCGCGCCGAGCGAGATCCAGCGCGTTACGCGCTTGCTGGAGGCCGACCACGACCTGCAGCACGCCGCGCGAAGCTTCGTCGCCGCCGAGGAACCGGATGCGCTGCGTGTCCTGTCCATGGCGGAACGGGCGCGCGAGGACGCGGCCCCGCGCCTGTCGGCCTACCTGCTGCTCGATGCAGCGTTGGGCACGCAGTTCTGACCTTGCGCGGCGCTCGCCAGCGAGGGCGGGCTTGCGAGTCTTGCGAGGCGGCTATTGCGGCCGGGCTTGCACAGTGCTCGTAACAAACGCAGCAACATCGTCAGCCACCTGCTGCGCGGCCAGGGCAAGCGCTGCAGCGCGCGCGCGAGGGGCACGATCCGTCGGCGAGCCCTCAGCCTTGAAGGACTCCTGCGCCACCATCCGGCGATTGGATGAATCGACCAGGTTCACCTGCACTTCAACCCGCACTGGCGCCGTATCGCGGCCAGCCGAAAGATCGACGATCCGCCAGCGCACGTCATAGTCCACATCCGCGCCAAGCGCTGCTGGAGCGGCCCGACCCGGTCCGCCCGCCTTGGTGAGCGCATTGACCACTGCACCCTGCAGCAGCGATGGCGCATTGTCGGACCAGCGGACGTCATCGAGAAAGACCACCTCCTGGTCCTGTCGCACCGCGATATCGACGCCGGCGAAGGCGCGCGAGCTTTCAGGTGGATAGACGGCGACGTCGGCCAGAAGCGGAAATGACGGCGCGGTGGCCCGCTCTGCCGGAAGCGCGATGAGGGCCGAAGGAACAAATGGCACGGGCAGCACCGACAGGCAGCCTGTGAGCGCCGAGGTTGACGCCAGCGCGACAGCGAACAGGACGGGCTTGATCATCTAGCGCTCCACCGGCGAGGGCTGTTGGTAGACGAAACGGCTCGGGTCCTGTTCGATCTGGGCGAGCAGCTGCTGGAAGCGGCCCATCACGGTCTGGAAGTCCGTCGCTGTGTTGCCGACCTGCCTGAAGGCGCGGGCTGCGGCTGGCGTGATCTGCGTGTTGATCGTGCCGACCGTCTCGCTGACGCTGGCCATGGCGGCGCGCGCATCGTCAAGCACCGGATCGAGCTTGCGGAGGACTGCCGAGGCTTCTGCGGACAGGCCGGACACGTCATTGGTCACAGAGAGCGCCGCCACGTCGAACGCCCTGGCGGCGGCTTCGAGCGCGATCGCGGCGGTATTGATGTTCTTCATCGCCTCGGCGGCTTCGTCGATCATGCCATCGTCCTGCGCGATCTTGGCCAGCGCCTTGTCGATGCTGGCAAGGGTCGAGGTCAGGTGCAGAAGGTTTTCCTCCGACAGCGCCTCGTTGACCTTCTTGATGGTATCGCCAGAAACGCTCAGCAGATCCTGCCCACCCGAAAACAGCTCATCCACCAGCGTCCGGCTCGTGGGGATCTGTGGTGTTTCTCCATTCACGGATGCAAGCAGCTGCGTTGCCGGATCACCGGCCAGAATCTGGATGAAGGTGACGCCCGTGATACCCTGGAAGTTGAGCTGCGCAACGCTGTCGGTGCGTACCGGCGTCTGCGCCTCGACGCGGATGTGTGCTATGACGCGGTTGGGGTCCAGGCGATCAAGCCGAAGCGTCGTGACTTCGCCCACCTTGATGCCGTTGAAGCGAACCTCGCCGCCCTCCGACAGGCCGTTCACGGGGCCGCTGAAAATGACGTCATAGTCCTTGTAGCTGCGGCTGAACGGGTTTCCCGCGATCCATAGCGTGAACACCGCCAGCGCGCCGGCCGCAAGCAGCACGAACGCCCCGATCAGCACGTAGTTGGCCTTCGTTTCCATGGCCTATCTCACCGCAGCCCGGCCACGCGGGCCTGAAAAGTATTCCTGTATCCACGGGTTC
>Ga0163144_10002479_pt1 | contig 42516 bp, 17 predicted proteins | sample OliLak19BULKMAT1_FD_123175 | JGI IMG/M metagenome (GOLD analysis project Ga0163144, IMG submission 123175) | Freshwater microbial mat bacterial communities from Lake Vanda, McMurdo Dry Valleys, Antarctica - Oligotrophic Lake LV.19.BULKMAT1 | ecosystem: Environmental > Aquatic > Freshwater >...
CTCACGGCCTCCTCTTCCCCGTCCGATCCCACGTCGCCCGTCCGTCGAAGAGCGTGAATCCCATTCCAGTCGCCGTTCGGTTCTCCATGTTCACCGCACTGGCGGGGACTTCCAGGCGGATCCACTCGCCAGTCGGCGGCAGCGGGCCCATCGGGCGCCGGCCTGGTCCGCCGTCGATGCCTTCGGCCACCAGATTCTCACCCCAGTACGCCCGGTGCTCCCAGTGGTTGTCGGCCAGCCAGCTCAGGATCAGTTGCCGCGGCGGATTCTCGGGATCGAGGTACACATAGGCAAAGAGGATGTCGCCGGCAGCAACCGCCAGCGGCGCGTTTTCGGAGACGAAGAAGTGAAGGTGCGCTCCCGGGGTGTTGTCGGATTGATGCGCCCGTGCACCGGACTGGGGCGATGGGTTGGCGGTCACCCAACTCCAGCGATCGTTGATGGCATGGCTGGTGGCGCCGGGCGGCAGGGCATCATCCATCCAGATGGTTTCGCGAGAAGCGGCCGGATCCGGCGCCGCGCTCGGTTCGAATCCTGCGCTCGGCGGCGGTAATTCTCCCTGCGGCACGCCGGCCCGGCTCACGAATGCGCCCTGACTGGAATTGAAATAGCTACCACTCGGACCCGAGTGGAGCGCGATTGCGCGAACGTGATAATAGGGTTCGCCGCCGTTCGGCGCTGTGTCCGTAAAGCGCGTCTCTGTTCCGAGGCTCGAACTCATGCGCTTAAACGGCCCGTCGGCCGCCGCCGCGCGATAAACATGATATCCTGCGATGGGGTCCGTTGAGGGACTCCAGGTTATAATGACGGCGTTGGTGCCCTCCTGAATCGTAGCCTCGCGGGGCGGAGCGAGCGGATGCAGGCGCAGCGTCGGATCTCCGAGTAATGCAATGTGTACGCCGCGTAGCTGGCGCTGCACTTGGTTTTGATATAAGCCGGTGTTGTTCTGGCTCACCCGGATGCCGTGGCCGATCGTTTCCCCGATTCCCATGTGATGATAGAAGTGATGCGGGCGCCCCGACCAGGAAGCCGTTAGTCCATACTCTGGCGCAGCCAGCGCTGCGCGCATAAAGTTGTCCGGCTGGGACCAATCGCCCAACCAGCTGCCGAAAAATAGATAGAAGGTTCCTTTTGCCCCGAACTCTATAAAGTCACTGGCCCACGCGTCTCCATACGGTGGATGCGTTCCGGCCCGCGAGATCGAGGTGTCACTGCCGGCTCCGTTGGCGTACGCCCAAAGGTAACTGTCCGCTGCCAAACGCGGCATCCAGCGCTCTTCAAAGGGCGCATCGGGTTTGGAATTGGTGAGGACTATGTTCTCCGGACCCACCAACGCGGAGAAATTTCGGTGCGCACTGGCGGCGTACGCCTGTCCGGCGGCATCGCCAATCGCATCGGCAATCAACGCCCGCTTTTCGGGTCGAACCAGCGCGTGACGGAAGGCGTGGTTCTTGTCCAGATAGCGTCGCATGAGCTGCATTTCGCTCGCGTAGGGGATCGGTGAATACTGACCAGGGAGGTTGGCGAAATCAACCCGGCCCACCTGCAGTTTTACGTCGGCCGGCAGCGTGTTTTGATCATAGATCCCGTCGCCGTTTGCATCTGTCCACCGGCCATCCAAGTCACCATAAAAAACGTCCGCCGGCATGGGTCGCGCTCCGTGCCCGTCGACGTTGAGATTGCCTGAACGGATCACGGGAATATGGCCCAGCAGCAGCACCGCCTTCGTCCGCTCCGGATCGGAGCGGTACTCGCTCTGAATGAGAGCCCTCACGTCGGCTGGTTGAGCCGTTCTACTCACTTCCCTCCGCACGACAGTCCATCCGTCGCCCGCGAGGTCGCGCTGCAGCCGGTTGAGTTCCGCCGCCAGTGGACCAGGCAGGGTGTCGTCCACCATCAGGATCACTTTCCCCCGCTGCTCCACGAGCGGAGCCTCCACGCCGACCGCGATATAGCCGTAACCGGTATAACCGGATGCGTGCTTGATAATCTGATACTCGTACCTGCCTCCGGCGTCGACGTTCTCGTCGGTGAACCCGAGCGCGTGTCCGGGCAGGACGATGCCCTCGCCCCACGCTGGATCGTTCACGGCTTTGCGCTGAATCGTGTAACCACTGATTGCGAAGGGATCCGTAGGCCAGTTTAACGTAATCCGGGCGGGGTTGGTCGCGACGCTTGCGCTGACCCGGACCGCGAAGGTCCAAGTCATATCGGAGCGAGCGGCTGTGGCCCCCGGGAACAGCGCGGTCAGGCACACGATAGCCGCGAGCGCCAGCGTAGGCAGATCCGGCGGGGCGCACGAACTTGGATGTAGTCGATGGTTCATGCGCACACCTCAATCCTTATCACTTGCTACACGCTAGGTCCGACTCCGCTCCTTATAATGGCCCCAGCGGTACATTGACGCCGAGGTTTGCTCCTCGATCGCTGACGGCGCGGGCGCCTTCATTCACGCCGATCACGCGCACAAACGTGTTGAGAATGGTGTCAAGATAGCGCGTGAGAACGCGGTAAGGCGAGTGTGGTACATAGACAATATCCTGCGGCTCAAGCGCGATGTCGTTCGCCTCGCCGCGCAGGATGGCATTCATGTCGATGATCGCGATTTGCGGGGCAGTGAGTGATCCGCGTACGACCGCCACTTGCGATGGAAACGCCTCCCGAATGAGGGTGCCGCCCGCCTGGGACACGGCTTGCAGGAGACTCATCCGGTTGAGGTACTCGACAGCGCGCGGATTGTTGACGGCTCCGAGGACGTGGACACTTCCGGCCGTGGCGGAGGGCAGGTAGATGAAATCATCGGGCTGCAGGTAGATGTTTTGTGACATGTCTCCCTCGCGCAGTAGCTGCTCGAAATTGACCCTCAGCATCTGGCCATTCCGCAAGACAAACGCGCGACTCAAGTCGGCCGCCTCATCGGTCCCGCCTCCGGAGGTCGCGCGAGTTACCGGGCCGGAAAGGGTCGCGAACTCGCCGGCCGGAGCGGGTCCTCCCGCCTCGGAGACCGCTTCCAACAGAGTCATCGGACCGGCGAGCGGGTAAACGCCAGGTTTGTTCAGACGCCCCAGGACCCAGACGCGCTGGCTGTTGGCCTCGACCAGGGAAACGGAGATTGGCTGTTCTTCGCGGACATACCGTTGCATCTCTTGGACTAGCCGATTCCGCGCCTGCTCAAGGGTCATGCCCCAGACATCGATGCCCGGCAGGACGTTGAAATATATTTTTCCGTCCGGACCCACGATGGTGCGGGTCCGAGTGAGGAGGTCGCCGACGATCTCGATCTCCAGTGTGTCACCGGGTCCCAGTTCATAATGATACTCGGGACGTTGAAGCAGCGCCGGATCCAGGGGCGGAAGATCGTCGACGCGGGAAGGCGTGAACGACGCGGCCAAGGTGGACGGAGGCTTGGCGGCCGGTCGTCTTATTGACTGACAACCGGTCGAAAGAATCAATGCGCTGGCGAGTCCGGAAAGGAGCGCAGGGTGAGAGAAAGAGCGATGAGCGTTTATCATACAATGACGGAGTAATCGGATGTTACTGGAAATCGTGGGTGACCTTCTCGCTCGTCCAGACTACAATCGCGGCGGTGACAAAGGCATTGGCCGCGGCGTTGAGTAGTTCCTCAGCGTAGAGCCACGGGCGGTCATGCACGAAGACAATGTCCTTGGGGTTCAGTTTGAGGTCAGGGGTGCGGCCGGCGAGGACCTCGTTGATATCGACCTGGAACGTCCCGGGTCGAGTGAGTCCGCCCCGAATGACGAGTAGTTTTCGTTTCCAAGCCCGGTCGCTAAATCCGCCCCGGCCTGCGATCGCGCCTATGACACCGGTTGAGTTATTATAAACATATGCTCCGGGCGTCCGGACGGCGCCGAGTACATAGACTTCCTTTTCCGCTCCCGCGGGAAAGTAAATATAGTCATTGGGCTCGAGTGCGACGTTCTGGGAAAGGTCGCCGTGTTGGAACAGTTTCTCAAAATCAACGGGCACCCGCTGCCCGTTGCGGGCAAGAAAGCTGCGGGAGAGATCCGCGAGCTCGATCATGCTGCGATCAGCCGCCAGGCCTGTCTCCATGCCGCCGGCGCGGGCGACGGCCTCGACCAGCGTCATGGGGCGATCGAGCGGGAAGGCCCCGCGTTGCGAGACCTTTCCAAGGACGAAGTATTTCTTACTTCGATACGAGACGGGACTCACAAACGCCTGCGGAGCGCGCCGGTATTCCGCGAGGGCTTCGTTTAGCTTTTCGCGAAATTCATCGACGGTTAGTCCGGCGGCCATGATGCCTTGGGCCTCGAGATAACTTACCCGCCCATCGGGGCCGACGGGGACTTCCTCGCGACTGAGCTCAGGTTCGCCATAGAGGCTGAAGTTGAGCACATCGCCCGGACCCAGCGTGAGCTTCTGCTGCCATTGGGCACGCTGCCGGGGAGAAACGACTGAGAACGCGGTGTTGGCATCAGCTGCCGAAACCTGCCGGGCCGCTGCCGGCCGCGGCGCTTCGCCGGCGACCAGCGAGTTGCCGGCCGTCAGCCCAAGAATGCCCAGGATGGCCAGGCATCCGACCCAACGGGCAAAGCGGCCTTCCGCCATGGGGGTGAGTGCCCGGTTGATGACGGAACCGACGAGATTACAGCGGGCGTGGCGGAGGGTTTCCAACTGCGCGCGGGTGGAGACCGCCTCCGACTTTCCGCTTTCCACGAGCCAAAGTAAATTGGGGAGATTGGCGGCGAGCAGGACAGACTCCGGCATTGAGGCAGGCGGGAGTTCGACGAGAATGACGACATTGTCGATTTTTCGCCAGACGTTGAGGGCGCCCTGCCATTGTTTGCGACGTTCCAAATTCCACGTCCAACCAGGGAGGGGGATATGCACGAGGGGATCAGTGTCGGTACCCATAAGTTTTTCGGTCACCATGGCGGGAGTGAACAACGCGCTCGCGGTGAGGGCGGTGAACTCCGTATCGCTGTTGAAATTACGGGAAGCGCCATCGAGTTCGCCGGGATCCGTGAGCACGGCGCTCGTTCGCGCGCCATTGGCTGATCGGGCGAGCATGCTGGTCGCCGGGTCAGAACGATTGGCGGTGGCATGCGGCTGGGCCATGGCTTCGTGGCGGTCGGTGGATGTGGCGGTAGCCGGGTCGACAGTGTCGGTGGCAAACGTCGTGGTCTCGGCGGTGGGTCGAGTGGCGATCGTGAGCACGCGGAAGCCGCAGCGGCGCGCGGCACCGGCCAGAAGACCGATCCACGTTGAGCGACCGTCGCCCAGATCGGACGAGGTGACGCCGCAGATCAGGCCGTGGTTGGGGGAATAGGCGAGGCGGTCCTGCAGCGCGATCCAGCTGCGGAACGACCAACTCTCGCGCTCCGCCGTTGACATCTGGCGAATGTCGCCGAGCGTGGCGAGGACCGGCAGTCCGGTGACGCGAGTGACATCCGCCCCGGTCTTGAGACGCGTATCGAAAAACTCACGACGCAGGACTTCGCCACCGGTGACGAGGAGGCCCAGCATGCCGCAGAACACAGCGAGCAGCCCGACCTTCAACCACGGTTCGTGAACGGCGATGGTGTCCATGGAAGCCGCCTGCATGACCCGAAAGGTCCCCGGGGGATTGGCCTTGAAGAGGTTGATCGCGCGTTGGCGTGCGACGAGTTGGGAACGCAAGTTCTCGTATTGCCGCACATTGAAAAGCGCGACCTCGCCCTCTTCGCGCGTGACGCTGTCTGGGGAGGACATATTTCCTGCACCGCGATTGCCACCGATCCCATCTGCCGGACTGGTGCCGGATCCCCCGTTCATGCCGGCCGAAAGTTGCGCCTTCATGGCGGCGATCTTCAGCCGCTGCTGTTTTACGAGGGGATGAATGTCAGTATAACGGCTCAGCAGCGTGGCGAGTTCGTCTTCCTCGGCTCGGATCTGTTCGAGTCTTCGGCCGGATACGATGATGGGGGATCCATTCGCGCCCGTAAGCAGCGCGGTGGAAAGTGCCCCTGATTTCACGGTCTTGAGGGCGTTGGCAAGATCGGCCTCGGTGTCCTTGAGGTGTTGGGCGACGTAGACATCGGCCTCGATGGCTTCCTGGCGTTGGTAATCCTGGGTGAACTCGATCACGGCGCGGTTAAACGCATTGGCGAGCTCCACCGCCGCCTTGGGTTCGGACCCGGTGGCGAGGATGGTGACAATCTCGCTTTGTCGCTGCGGCACAATCTTCACCGGGCCTAGTTCGGCGACGGGGCGCTCGAGATGTTCCGCAGCGCGTCGGCGGATCTCGGGAGATTCGAGCATCCCGATAAGGGTGTGGCCGCCGAGGGGTTGGGGGCGGTAGGCGTCGCTGGCGACGGGGGGATCGTAACGCACGATTTGAGCCGTCGCGCTGTATCCAGTTTTCCATAACCAAAGGCCGGGGGCGACGCCGGCGGCGGCTCCGAGCAGCGCACCGATAAAAAGCCAAGGCCAGCGCCGGCTAGCAGGGCGCAGGAGTGAACCGGCATCGACGGAGAACGCTGGCTTTGCTGCCGCAGATGCGCCCGTCCCGGGACCACCCGGCGTCGCCGCGCGGCGGCGCGACATCGCGCCGCCCCGCCCGCGATCATAGTCGCGCGCGGTGTTGCTGAAGCCTTCCGTATCGGCGTGGTGGGTCGAGTGACCGTTGGGACCATTCATGTAAAGGGGGAATTGAGGAGGAGCCGGTTGCGCTTGGCCCGATCCTACGGTGCACCTCATCCGGCAAACAGTGGGTGAAAACCTACATCGCACTGGGGCCTGACCTCGGCACCGGGCTAAGGGCCGGGATCCGAAACTCCGCCTCACCGGATCGACCAAAACGATGTCGCATATGCGACATCGTTTTGGTCGGAGCGGCACCCATCGAAGCACCGCGCGGCCTTGCTCCGGGCGGCTGCGGAGCGTTTGTATCGGCCGTTCGCGCAGATCCTACCCGCCCCAGGCTGGTTCCAGCCGCTTCCTGGCCGGATCGCCAGCCCCGCTCCGGAATCCGAATGGCCTGCGCGCGCCGCGCCGTTCAGGACGGGTGTATTTCCCTGGTCGAACGAGAGTCGACGTTTTGTATGCAGTTCACTATATCAAAGTGATCAGAACCGCTCCCATTTCTTGTGTCGCCGATTGGCCCCCGTCAGTCGCCATCGACCAGTTTCATGTCGCATATGCGACATGAAACTGGTCGATGGTAGATCGGCCGGGATGAGACGCGTCGGGTCAAACCAGCTGGTTCTGAATCGCGTAGTGCGTGAGCTCGGCGTTGTTTGCCATGCTCATTTTTTCCAAAATTCGCATGCGATACGTGCTGATTGTTTTCACGCTGAGGTTCAGTTCCTTGGCGATCGCCGTCGGAGTTTTGCCGGACGCGATCTGGCGCAAGACGAGAAACTCACGGTCGGACAGTCGTTCGTGCGGAGGGGTCTGAACGTCCACCGATAAATATGAAGCCATCTTCTCTCCGAGCGCCGGGCTGACGTAGCGCCCGCCGGCGATGACCTTCTTGACCGCTCCGACGAGTTCGTTGGGCGCGCTTTCTTTTGTCATGTATCCGGAAGCGCCGATCTTTAAAAGACGAACCGCGAATTGGTCCTCAGGGTGCATGCTCAGCACGAGCACCGGAAGTTTGGGCCGGGACTTCTTGATCTCCTTCAAGACCTCCAGCCCGCTCCGTCCCGGCATTGTGATGTCGAGTACGATCACATCCCAGTTTTCTTTCCACACTCGCTCAATGGCTTCCTGCGCGCTGGCGGCTTCCCCAAATTCCGCGCGGGTGAAGGCTTCCGCCAGGATCTGTTTCAAGCCCTGCCGCACGACCGCATGATCGTCAGTGATGAGGATTTTCATACGGAGCAGGGGACAGGGAGAGAACCGGGAACATGCGTCGTAGACCGCGGATACGTCTTCCCGTTTCAATAAGCTGTTTGCTTCGCGATGCGATTGAGGGGCACGCGCAACGTGACGGTCGTACCGCGGCCGGGCGCCCCTTGAAGCACCAGGTCCCCCCCGATTAACCGCGCGCGCTCTCTCATGCCAACCAGGCCAATCGAGCGCGTGTTCGCGATCTCCTCTTCTGAAATACCACGTCCGTTGTCCCTTACGGTCAGCACCAGACTGTCACCCTCTTCGGCAAAAGCGACATCCACCCGAGTCGCCTTCGTGTGCCGGATCACGTTGGTCAAAGTCTCCTGGAAAATGCGAAAAACGCCGGTGGAGAACTGCTGGTCCCAAAGCGTGTCCGCCACGGTCGTGGTGACGACACAAGGAATGCCCGTGCGTGACTGGAATTCGTTCGCCTGCCACTCGAGCGCGGCGATCAGCCCGAGGCTGTCGAGGATCCCGGGCCGGAGTTCGGTCGCGATACGCCGCACGGTCTGAATGGTCTCGTCGATGTGATCGGTCATCGTCCTGATCTTCTCCTGCACGGGTTCGCGATTGCGGGCGGCCAGTTTGGTGGCGAGCCAGGAGAGATCCAGTTTCAGCCCGGTGAGCGCCTGGCCAAGTTCATCGTGAACCTCGCGTGCGATCCGCGTGCGCTCCTCTTCGCGGACGTATTGAAGATAGTTGGACAACGCGCGCAGTTGATCGAGCGACTTGCGCAGTTTGTCTTCCGCGCGCTGGCGTTCCCGGCGGTCCGCCGACTCGCGCAAGGCGCGGTGGACCGCTGGACCAAGCCGGCCGAGCCGCGTTTTTAAAACATAGTCGGTGGCGCCATTCTTCAGGGTCTCAATGGCCACCTCTTCACCCATTGTGCCGGTGACGAAGATGAACGGGATGTTCGGCACCTTCTCCTTGGCGATGGCGAGGGCGGCATAACCGTCGAATGAGGGCAACGCGTAGTCGGAAAGAATCATATCCGGTGGGTGCTGCTCGAGTTGTTCGATGTACCCGGCGTGCGTTTCCACTCGCGCGAGGTTGAAGAGTAGCCCGCTCTCCCGCAGGAAATGTTCCACCAGTTCGGCATGAGGCGCGTTGTCCTCGAGCAGCAGGATGCGCAGCTCGGCGGGTGGCGCCGGCGGCTCGAGGTTTGCCTGAGAGGTCGGGGGACCGGACACCGGAGTGTGATCCGCCGGTGGAGACAACTGGCTTCCTTGATCACTCATGAGGGAGAGGAGCGCCGATCGGCGCACGGTGCTCGTGTGGCGGCGGATGATTGATTTCGAGCCAGAACGTTTCCAAGTGCTGCAGGATGTAGGCAAACCGCCGAAACTCCACCGGTTTGACCACGTACGCGTTGGCGCCGAGCAGGTAACTTTCCCGAACGTCGCGTTCGTCTTGCGAGGACGTCAGCATGATCACCGGAGTCGATTTCAACTGCTCATCGCCCTTCATCTTTCGCAGAACTTCCAACCCGTCGACCTTGGGCATCTTTACGTCGAGAAGCACCATGGTTGGACTCCCCGGTTCCCGGTATTGGAACTGATGACGCGAATAGAGAAAATCCAACGCCTCGACGCCATCCCGCACATGCACCACGCGCGGTGCCGGATTGTGCGTCGCGAGGGTGTGCAGCACCAGCTCCGCGACCACCGGGTCGTCTTCCGCCAGCAGGATGAATTTTCCTGACAAGCTCATGGGTCTTCAGTGATGACCGGCAAGGTGAAGTAAAACGTGGCGCCTGCGTTGACCACTCCTTCGGCCCACGTCCGCCCGCCATGGCGCTGGATGATGCGCCGGACATTCGCGAGCCCGATGCCGGTCCCTTCAAACTCGCTGGCGGAATGCAGGCGTTGAAACACCCCGAATAGCTTCGAGTAATATTTCATGTCGAATCCGGCTCCGTTGTCGCGGACCGCAACGATGTGCTCCTTGTCCGTCGTTTCCCCGGATAACTCGATCCGGGCTTCCACGCGATTGCGGGTGTATTTCACGGAGTTGGAGAGAAGGTTGAAGATCGCCTGGCGGAGAAGGAACGGATCACCGAACACGTCGGGCAACTCGGGCACAATCCACGTGATGGTCCGGCCTTGCATCTGCGCCTGCAGATCCCGCCGGACTTCGCGGACCGTATCCCCGATATTGAAACGCACCTTGTGCAGTTCGGCGCGCCCGATCCGCGAGAACGTCAGGAGGTCCGCGATCATGCGCCCCATGTTCTCCGATGAATCGCAGATTGTCTGGAGGTGGCGGCTGCTCTTCTCATCCAATTTCGATCCGAGGTCGTTCTTTAACATGTCCACGAAACCCGCGATGTGAATCAACGGCGCCCGGAGGTCGTGGGAAATTGAATACGAAAACGCCTCCATTTCATGGTACGCTGCCTGCAGTTCCGCAGTGCGCTCCTGGACGCGGGCCTCGAGTTCTGTGTTCAGCCGGCGGATCTCGTCCTCCGCGTGCTTGCGCGTGGTGACGTCGCGCGCGATCGCGGAAAATCCCGTGAGTTTTCCACTCTCATCCCGTAAGGCCGTGATGACGAAACTTGCCCAATAATGTGCTCCGTCTTTGCGCACCTGCCAGCGTTCATCGTGAAAACGTCCCTCGGCCGTGGCCACCGCGAGCGCCTGGTCTGGCTTCTTCCGCTCCGCATCCTCCGTCGTGTAGAAGCGATGAAAGCGGCGTCCGATAATTTCCTGCGCCCGGTAGCCTTCGATGCGCTCCGCCCCGGCGTTCCACGTCGTGATCCGACCGTGCGTATCGAGCATATAGATCGCGTAGTCTTCCACGCCTTCCACCAGAAGGCGAAAGCGCTCCTCGCTCTTGCGCAGAGCTTCCTCGGTGCGCCTTCGGTCGGTGATGTCGCGGATAAAGCTGGTGAACACCGGAGGGCCATCCTCCCCGGGAATCTTTGTCACCGTGAGCTCCACGGGAAACTCGGCGCCGTTCGCCCGCATCGCCATCACTTCGATCCGATGTCCGAGCATTCGTCCCCGACCCGATTGGAGAAAACGGGCGAGGCCTTTGCGACGCACTTCCAGATTTGAACGGGGCACGATCAGCCCGGCCATGTCGCGGCCCATCGCGAGCTCCCGACTGTATCCAAAAATCCTTACAGCGGCCGGATTCCACTCGATCACCTTGTTCTCGCTGTCGATCGACACGATGGCGTCCAACGCAGTTTCCAATACTGCGGCCTTGCGCGATTCGCTGCGGCGCAGGGCTTCATCGGCCGCTTTGCGATCGGTGATGTCGCGCATAAACGCGGTGAACGTCGGCGGCTCGCTCGCCGGAATCTGGGTCAACGCGAGTTCGATCGGAAACTCCTCATCATTGGCTCGCCGCGCCAGAATCTCAATCGGCCGGCCGATGAGGCTGCCGACCCCCGTCATGAGGTAATCCGCCAGCCCCGGCAGATATTTCTCAGTCGTCGCCGCGGGGACAATCAGCGAGTCGAGCCGGTGGCCCAGGGCTTGCTCACGGGCGTAGCCGAAAATTCGTTCCGCCGCGGGATTCCATTCGCGAATGACGCCGTGATGGTCGATCGAAACGATCGCATCAAGCGAGGTTTCCAGGATGGCGGTCTTGCGCGCTTCGCTCTCGCGCAGAGCTACCGCTGCGGCTCGGGCGGCAGTCACGTCGTGGAGCATCACCTGCACCGCGGGACTGCCCTCGAACGTGATCGTAGTCAGAGCCATCTCGACCATCGCCTGCGTTCCATCGGAGCGCAGGAGGGTGGCCTCGACGAAGGCAGGCGGATTCCTTCCAGTTGAATCCACCGCAGCGGTATCCACCGTACCTGGTTCCGCCGCAACTTCATTGTGACCGACATCGATCCCGGCGAGACGCCGTTCGAGGGATTCGCGGGCGGCGGGCTGGATGAACTCCAGCAACGAGCGTCCGAGCACGTTCCCCACCTCTTCAGCCCCCAGGAGTTTACCCCCGGCCGTATTAATAAAAGAAATCCGCCCGGCCATCAGGACCAGCAACCCTTCCGGACTCAACTCGACAAGTTGTCGGTAACGTTCCTCGCTCCACCGCAGCGACTCTTCATAGCGCATAAGCTCGGTGACGTCGCGAGTCACCTGGGTGAAACCTCTGAGCTGGCCGCTCTCGTCGCGCAGACTGCGGATATCCACATGCGCCCAGAACGGGCTTTGGTCCTTTCGCATTCGCCAGCCCTCGCTCTCGAAGCGGTTGGCCGTGGTGGCGATCTGCAGATCGTGTTCCGGTCGCCCTTCAGTGCGATCTTTCTGAAGATAAAAGCGTGCGAAGGTCTGGCCCATGACCTCGCTATCGGAGTAGCCCAACACGAGTTCGGCTCCGGCATTCCAACTCGAAATGAGGCCGTTCGGGTCGAGCATAAATAGGGCGTAGTCCTTGACCCCGCTGATCAGCAGACGGAAGCGTTCCTCACCTTCGCGCAGATCCCGCTCGGCTTGTCTTCGCGTGGTTCGCTCGTGCGCCAGGTGCAGTGCGCGTTGCACGGCGGGCACGAGATTCGACATTCGGGATTTCAAAACGTAGTCGGTCGCTCCGTCCCGCAGCGAATTGATAGCCAACTCCTCACCCATGGAGCCGGTGACGAAGATAAACGGGATATCGGGATAGTGCTCTCGGGCAATGGCGAGGGCGGTGAATCCGTCGAACTCCGGAAGACCGTGGTCAGACAGGATAATATCCGGTGGCTGTTGCCTGAGTTCGTGCAGAAATTCGTCACGGGTGGCGACGGGTGCCGCCGAGAATGCGAGTCCGCCGGAGCGCAGTTCGTGATTTATCAAAACCACGTCGGCTGCGACGTCTTCAATCAATAGAATGCGGATCTCCTTCTTCACTTAATAAAACAGTTGGGGGGAAAGGTGTTTGGTGCGCAACCGGGGCCAGAATAGACCTGTTCAGTCCGATACTATAGTAGGTCCAGACCGTAAACAAAGGTGGGCGAGCCCTCCTGGTCTGCGCTACGGATCGGGTCGGCGGGCGTAACCAGATTTTAATGACAGTCTTGTTTGGGCAGCGAAAAGGTTTCGGGGTCTGAGCGGAAGGGAGGGAAGGCGGTGGCGTAAAGGTTTGGCATAGACCAACGGTTTGGAGGACGGATCATCCGGCGGCTCTGGCGCCGGATTGTTTCAACCCCGGGTGACGCAGTTCCCTGGCCGCGCGCTCGTAGACCTCCAGCATGGCCGTCGCGGTGGTGTGCCAGTCGAAATGCCGGACGCGCCTCAATCCGGCAGCGCGGAGGCGGTTCCGTAGCGCCGGGTCTTCCGCCACGTGGCGCAGCTGCCGCGTGAGATCATCGACGTCCTCAGGGTTGGCGAGGAGGGCGGCTTCGCCACACACTTCGGCGACCGCGCCGATGGCGGATGCGAGGACGGGACAACCGCATGCCATCGCCTCGAGCGGGGGAAGGCCGAACCCCTCGAAGAGCGAAGGGAAAACAAAAACCGAGGCGGCTCGATACCAGTTTGCGAGATCCCCATCGGGTACAAATCCCGGTAGGTGAATATCCGCCGCAAAGGGAGATCGGCGCACGCGTTCGTGGACGACGTCCGCGCCATGCCAGTCGCTGCCGCAGAGCACGAGTTGCCACGGCGACGGTGCTTCGGTCTTAAAACGGTCAAAGGCGGCGATGAGGCGCGCGTGATTCTTCGCGGGATGTTCCAGTCGCGCAACGTACAGAAAGAAAGGCGGCCGCAAACCGTGGTGTTGCGCCACCCATGTCACCGCTTCGTCATGGCCCGTCGGAGTGAAGCGTTCGTGATTTAAGCCGTTACGAATGACGCTCAGGCCTGAGGCCGGCACGCGGAAAAAGCGCTGGATGTCCGTGGCGGTTTCGTGACTGACCGCCACGATCCGATCCTGCCGGTGGGCCAGGTGACGCACCGCCACTCGACCATACAGCATGCGCGCCAAGTCGTATTTCCCGGGTAGCCGGAACGGGGCCAGGTCATGGATGGTGGCGACCAGCGCACAAGGCCGGCTCCACAGCATGCGTCGATAACTTGGGACGTGCAGCACCTCCAAGCCGAGCTCCCGCACCAATCCTGGCAGAGTGAACTGATGCCAGACGATATTGCGGAGCGCCGGGCGAAACCGCTCGGGCACCGTTACAAGGTGCATCCGGTCGCCAACGAAATCGAACAGCGGAACGTCTTGCTCCAACACAAACAGCGTAAACTCATAGCGGGGTGCGCTCGTCAGCAGCGCGCGAACCAGAGCGAGCACGTACTGCCCGACGCCCGACTTGCCGTGCTGGATGACGGAGGTCGTAATTCCGATTCTCATTGCCACGGTATCCGGTTTTCTGGGACATGCATCATTGTCCGCCTTCCAGGAGCAGATGATCGAGAGCGGTGAGCCGGAGGACATGCCGGACATTCTCCTGTGGATTTGAGAACAGAACCTCCACGTGCCGGGACTGCGTCCATCGTTTCAATCGTAGCATCAGGGCAGCGCCGGAACTGTCGATGAACCGAAGTTGGGCAAGGTCGACGATGATCAACGTGGTCGCGTGATCGGTGAACGTCTGGAAGTGGCTCAGGCTCAGATGCCAAACTTCATCGGCGTTCGCGGCGACAATCTCGCCGCACCAGGCGAGGGAGCGGGTTTCGCCCCGGCGGACGAGGACGCAGCGGGTGAAGAGCCGCTCACTCTTCTGTCTCGCGGTCGCCTCGTTGTCGGCGACCGAGAAGTGATCGGTGAGTTTAAGCTGGCTGAGTATCCGGCGAATCGCCTGGGATGGTGCGAGGAGCACGAGTTGCTGGTTGCACCTCTGGAGCAAAGTACGCCAGCGCAGCAGGAAGGCGATTCCCGTGGCATCGATGCTTTGCAGATGGGCGCAGTCGACGAGGCAGTGTTGGCCGGATGTTTGAAGTTCGCGCCAGAAGTCGGACTGCCCACGGAGCGCGGCCCGGGTGAGATGGGTGCCCGCGTCGACCGCTCGCCAGCGGGGGTTCTTCAACGGAAGCTCTTGCGCCCGGGATGCGGCATGGGGACGAGTCCGAAGCCTCCACCATTGTTGCGCCAACAGGGGAGCGAAGTACACGACATCCCAGGCGTAACGTTTATACAGGCGCCGCGGCTCCTGCGCGAGACGGTAGAACCATTCGGTGCCCGTGCGCCGCATCCAGCGGGGAGCGCGTTTTTTCCTGCCGGCCAGAAAATCCAGCGTCGCCCCCACGCCAATGGTCACGGGTACCCCCAACGCTCGATGGTGCATGGCGATCCATTTTTCCTGTTTCGGACAGCCAAAGGAGACGAGGAGGATGTCGGGCCTTGCCGCTTGGACGCGACGAAGAATCTCGTCATGGTTCATCTCGAGCAGGGCCGAGAAAGGTGGCGCATAATGGCCCACGACCTGGAGAAGTGGATCCTGCTGTTGAAGGCGTTCGGTGGCGGCGGCAGCGACACCGTCTGCGGCGCCGAGCAGAAAGACCCGATGTCCTTTTTCCGCGGCTGATTGGAGCAACGCGGGAGCCAGATCGGAACCGGCCACGCGTTCGGGCAGGGGATTGCCGAGCCAGCGGGACGCCCAGACGAGGGGAGTGCCGTCGCAGAGAACGAGATCAGCATCGAGCAGGATGCGCCGCAATTCGACGTCACGATGCGCCTGCACGAGGAAGTCCACATTCGCTGTCACCACATAGTGGGTACGTTGCGAGGCGATCATCGCGTCGATGCGCCGAATCGCTTCCGGGATCGTGAGCGAATCGAAGGGCACGCCGAGGACCGCCACGGGCAACGGGCCGGCGGGCGCCGCAGCGCTGGGAACGAATGCGGGCGCATGGCTTGGGTCGCTTGGGTCGAGAGCAGCCTTTAGCATGGCGGCCAATGCGGAGTTCATGCCTGCAGTGAACGCCATTTAGCCCGGCTTGAACATGGGGGCAGACCCTTCCGATTTTGGCGCGCGAGGGCCAACCCGCATCGCTTCTGGGGCCAAGACCCACTTTTTGGCGTTCACCTGCCGGGTTACACTCCGTGGCGAATGGTCCACCAAGCGAGAGCTACCTTCGAAAGGGGTGCTGACGTCTATCCCCTTTCTGCGCTCCAACAGGGCATGTTATATCATGCCCTGCAAGGTTCGCGCAGCGTCGATGTCCAACAGGTCATCGGTGAGCTGAACGAAGCGATCGCGCCGGCGCGCTTCGCGCAGGCGTGGAGCGAGGTGATGGATCGGCAGCCCATGCTGCGTACCGGATTTTCCTGGACCGAAGGAGGGGAGCCCCAACAGCACGTGGGTTCGCCTGGAACCGTTCCGCTGCCGTTTCATTATGCGGAATTTGAAGACGATCGCGCCGCCCGGCTGCCGCTCGAGGCTTATCTGGAGTGGGATCGGCAGCATGGGTTTCCGACGCTCGATGCTCCGTTGCTGCGCGTCGCGTTGTTCCGGGCCGGCTCGGACCACACCTGGTTTGTTGCGACGTATCATCATCTGCTCCTCGATGCGCGCTCGATGGCCCTGCTCTTTCGCGAAGTGCTGGAGCGGCATGAGGCCCTGCTGGCGAAAGACCCGTTGCGCCTGCCGCCGGCACCTGCATACCGCACATTTATCGAATGGCTGCAGACCGGCAATGCGGCCGGCTCAGGTGTTGGATCGGGCGCCGGGCGATTCTGGCGCAACCACCTCAACGGCTTCACGACTCCGACGCTCTTGCCGGGCGCACGAACGGTTCTGGAAGACGGCGAATCGGTAAACGCGGGTCGCGAACTGATGTTTCGCCTGCCGGTCGCCACCACGACGCGCCTGCGCAGCGTCGCGGCGCGCTATGAAGTCACTGTTAATACCCTGGTGCAGGCGGCGTGGGCTGTGGTGCTCAGCCGCCATTCCGGAGAAGACGACGTGGTGTTTGGAGCCTTGCGGGCGGGACGCCACGTTCCCGTGGCGAACGCGGATACGATGCTCGGCGTGTTGATCAATACCGTGCCGGTCCGCTGCCGGTTCACCCCGGGACTCCGGGTTGCGACCTGGTTGAAAACTCTGCGCGAAGCATGGGTGGCGATGCGGCCTTATGAACACACGCCGCTCACCCGTGTACAGCAATGGAGCGAGATCAAGGCAGGGAGCCCGCTCTTCGAAACCGTGCTGAATTATCAAGAGCCCTCGTGGGATGAAACCCTCGCGGACTTGGGTGGAAAATGGGCGACGCGCCGCTTCGAGGTGCGCAGCCGCCCGAGTTACCCCCTGGCCATCGACGTGTCTGCGGGCACGACCCTGACAACCCGCTGTTTCTATGACCCGGGCCGGTGCGAAGGAGCCAGCGTCGCGCGGGTGCTGGGACACCTTCGCACTGTGATCGAGGCGCTGGCCGCCGACGCCACCGATCGGGTCGCGGATCTTCCGATTTTGTCGGCCGCGGAGCGCCGGTTCCTGCTGGTGGAATGGAACCGGACGTCGGCCACGTATCCACGTAGTGAATGCATCCATGCCTTGGTCGAAGCGCATGCGCGCACTTCGCCGGACCGACTGGCGGTTAGCGATGCCGCCACAGCGCTGACCTATGGTGAATTGAATACCCGGGCCAATCGACTCGCTCACCGCCTGCTGGACGCGGGCGTCACGCGGGGAACGCCGGTGGCGGTGGGCATGGAGCGATCGGCGGAGATGCTGGTCGCGTGGCTGGCGGTCCTGAAAGCAGGAGGTGCGTTTGTGCCGCTGGACCCGAATTACCCCGCGGAGCGGCTGGCTTTTCAACTGGAGGACTGCGGCGCTTCGGTGTTGCTGGTGCAGGCACGCGCGCCTGGCGCTTTGCCCTCGATGGCGTTGCCGCTCACCGTGCTCGAAGTGACCGCCGATAGCGCGGCCTTTGCGGGAGAGTCGGACACGAACCCATCGAGTGAGGCGGACGCGACTGATCTGGCCTATATCATTTATACATCGGGGTCCACCGGGCAGCCGAAAGGCGTGCAGATTGAGCATCGGGCTCTGCTCAATTTGGTGACGTGGCATCAGGGGGCGTATCAGGTTTCGAGTGACGATCGGGCGACGCAGCTTGCCAGTCCGGCGTTCGATGCGTCTGTCTGGGAGATCTGGCCCTATCTCACCGCGGGCGCGAGCGTGCACATTCCGGATGAGGAGACGCGCCTCTCGCCCGCGTTGTTATGGAGCTGGTTGGCGGCGAACAAAATTACGCTCTCGTTTCTCCCGACGCCCCTCGCGGAGGCGGTGATGAATGAACCGTGGCCGCCGGGCCTGGTGCTACGCGCCTTGCTGACGGGCGGCGACACGCTGAAGCGCCGCCCACCGGCAGATTTTCCCTGCGAGGTCATCAATCACTATGGTCCGACGGAAAGCGCGGTTGTCGCCACGTGTGGGACCGTGTCGGCGGTCGGAGCCGGTGGGCGGCCGACGATTGGTCGTCCGATTGCGAATACAACCGCATACGTCCTGGACCGCGCCCTCCAACCGGTGCCCATCGGAGTGGCGGGTGAATTGTATATTGGGGGCGAGAGTCTGGCTCGCGGTTATTTAAACCGGCCGGAACTCAACGCGGATAAGTTCATTTCCATCTTTCTGGAAAAGAGCAGTGCAGCCCCCGCGCGCGTGTATCGTACCGGAGACCGGGTCCGTTGGACGCCGGGTGGTGAGCTCGAATTTCTTGGACGGATCGACGGGCAGGTGAAAATTCGCGGATGTCGAATTGAGCTCGGCGAGATCGAAGCAAATCTGCAGGTGCATCCCGCGGTGCGCGAAGCGCTGGTCGTAGCCCGACCGGACGAACGCGGGGAGCTTCACCTCGTCGCCTACGCGCTAACCAAGAGCGGGGAAGTTCCGGTGTCGCCCGGAGATTTACTCACTTTCCTCCGGGGAAAGTTGCCGGCCTATATGATTCCTGCCGCGGCTGTGGCACTCTCGACCTGGCCGGTGACACCGAATGGAAAGATCGATCGAGTGGCTTTGCCCGCGCCGGTAATGGGGAGGGACGCCAGAGTGGTTTCTGCGAGTGTGGGGAGCGCCGAGATCTCGACCGCGGAGGAACTGGTGAGTAAGACGTGGCAAGCGGTGCTCGGGCGGGCGATGTTCACGCGCGAAGAAAACTTTTTCGAGGTGGGCGGGCACTCGCTTCTGGCTGCACAGGTCATCACGCGGCTGAACGCGGCCTTGCCGGTGCGGGTTCCGGTGCGGGTTTTGTTTGATTACCCTACGTTCGGATCGTTCGCGCGCGAAGTGGAGGCACGCGTTGCCGCCGCGGTGCTGCCGCGGATTGCCCCGCCCCGCGTCAAACGTCGGGCTTCGCAACCGGACCTCGAACTCGCCAAGCCCAATTGAATCTCAAAATGGAAGCCACCGAACTACACCCCAACTCGGACCCGGTCCGCTCCGACGGCGACGCCCTCCGGAACGGGACAGGACTGCTGCCCGCGACTCCCCTTGGAGAAACCTCCGAGCGTCCGATTCCAGCGTCGTCCGGTCAGCGCCGGCTTTGGTTCCTCGAGCAGATGGAGCCGGGATCGCCGCTCTATAATATTCCCTATCTCGTGCGACTCAGAGGGCCACTCAACGAGGGGGCGCTGGAACTGGCGCTGGGCGAGATCGTGGCTCGCCACGAAGCACTCCGCACCAACTTCATCGCGGTCGGATCTGAGCCTACGCAAGTTATCAAGAGGACATGGAACCTGGAATTGCCGGTCACGGATTTGACCGCGATTTCCGCCACGTTGCATGAGCCGGAGTTGAAACGCCTGGCGACCGCGGAGGCGAAGAAGCCGTTTAATCTTCAGACCGACCTAATGCTGCGCGTGCGGATCTACCGCCTGTCGGAAACGGAGCATGCGTTGATGTTGGTGATGCACCATATTGCTTCCGACGGATGGTCGATGGCGATTATCTATCGCGAACTCGGAGCGTGCTATGAAGCGTTTGCGAACGGGGAAGTTCCCCGCTTGGCCGCGCCGCAGATTCAGTACGCGGATTTCGCGGAATGGCAGCGGGATTATTTGCAGGGCGAAACGCTCGAACAATTGGTTCGTTTCTGGAAACAGCAGATTGCGGGTGCACCCGCGCTGTTGGAGTTGCCGGCCGACCACGCTCGACCGCCGCTGCAGTCGCATCGCGGAGAGTGTGTAAAGCTCACCCTGGTATCTGATCTGGTGGCGAAGCTCAAGCGGCTGAGTTCGCAGCAGCGGGTGACGTTCTTCATGACGTTGCTCGCGGGCTTTAATGTGGTGCTACATCGTTACACCGGGCAGACAGACCTCGTCGTGGGTTCCCCGGTGGCAGGTCGCGATGCGGCGGAGACGGAGGAGATGGTGGGATTTTTCATCAACACCGTTCTAATGCGCACCAACCTCTCGGGCGATCCCACCGCAAGAGAGCTGCTGGTGCGAGTCCGGGACATGGCACTGGCGGCGTTCGAGCATCGAGAGATGCCGTACGAGAAACTCGTGGAAAAGGTGCAGCCGCAGCGAAACCTCAGTTTCGATCCGATCTGCCAGGTTTATTTTGCGCTGCAGAATATGCCGACGGCACCGCTCAAGCTGAGCGGGATCGATCTGAGTATTGAACCTGTTTATACTGGCACCGCGAAATCCGATTTGACGGTTTGGGCGATCGAACAAACGAATGGCGAACTCGAGATTACAGCGGAGTACGCGGTCGACCTTTTCACGGGTGAGACCATCCAGCGCTTTCTTGGTCATTTTCAAACCGTGCTCGAAGGCATGGTGGCTAATCCGGACGCTCGTCTCTCGGAGCTACCCTTGCTGACGCGACGCGAACGGCAACAGGTGCTGGTCGACTGGAACGAGACCGCGATGAACTATCCGCGGGAGAAAACCCTGCCCGAGCTCTTTGCCGGGCAGGTCGCACGGACGCCGGATGCGGTTGCGCTCGTATTTGACGATGAGCAGCTGACGTATGCCGAGTTGGATGCGCGGGCGGAAGCGCTGGCCGCGAAACTGCGAGACTACCCGGTGGGTCCGGATACGCTGGTTGGGATCTGCCTCGAACGTTCGCTCGATCTGATGATTGGTTTGCTCGGTATCCAGAAAGCGGGTGCGGCGTACGTGCCGCTCGATCCGACTTATCCGAAGGAGCGCATAGCGTTCATGCTGCAGGATTCGCAGGCGCCCGTGCTGATCACGCAGTTGAGCCTTTTGCCGAAGCTTCCTTCGCACCAAGCCGCTGTTATCTGCCTCGACGAAGAGGAACGTGCGGATGTGGGCCCGACGGATCGGCGCGCCGCGGACAATGCGGCAACCAGGGACGTTCCTGCGCCGACTCCCGACCACCTCGCGTACGTGCTCTACACGTCGGGATCGACGGGAAATCCGAAGGGCGTGATGGTCACGCACCGCAACGTGGTTAATTTCTTCGCCGGCATGGACCAGGTCCTCGGCCCGGAACCCGGCGTGTGGCTCGCCGTCACGAGCATCTCGTTTGATATCTCCGTGCTGGAGCTTTTTTGGACCCTGACTCGCGGGTTCAAAGTCGTGCTCTTGTCCGATACGGCGAAGTTGCCGGGATTGGCGGAAGCGAAACAGGCGTCCCGCTCACCGACGGCGGCGAAGACGATGGATTTCTCGCTTTTCTATTTTGCGAGTGATGACGGCTCTGCTGCCGGAAACCGCTATCGGCTTTTGTTGGACGGTGCCCGGTTTGCGGATACACATGAGTTCAAGGCAGTGTGGACCCCGGAGCGGCATTTTCATTCCTTCGGCGGGTTGTATCCAAATCCCTCCGTGGTCAGCGCCGCGATCGCCGCGATCACGGAACGCGTCCAGATCCGGGCGGGTAGTTGTGTCACACCGCTGCATCACCCCGCACGCGTCGCGGAGGAGTGGTCGGTGGTCGATAATCTTTCGAACGGCCGGGTGGGAATCTCGGTAGCGAACGGCTGGCACGACCGGGACTTTACGCTGCAGCCGCAGAATTTTGCCGATCGCCGCGAGCTGATGCGAAGCAGCATGACGACCATCCGCCGGCTCTGGCGGGGGGAGGCGGTTGAGTTCATGGGCGGTCGGGGCAATCAGGTACCGATCACGATTCATCCGCGGCCGGTGCAGGCGGAGTTGCCGATGTGGGTGACGTCTGCGGGGAGTCCCGAGACGTTCAAACTTGCGGGAGAAATGGGAGCGAATGTGCTCACTCACCTCCTTGGTCAGGAACTCGATGACCTCGCGCGGAAGATCAAACTGTACCGGACGGCGCGCCGGGATGCGGGCTACGACGGTGACGGTTGTGTCACCATCGCGCTGCACACCTTTGTCGGTGAGGATCTCGAGACGGTGAAGGCGACGGTCAAAGAGCCGTTGATCCGCTACCTTGCGGACTCCGCCGATCTCTTGAAGGGATTGTCGCAGGCGATGTATCCGGGTTGTGAGATGAAAAACCTGACCGCGGAAGAGACCCGGGGACTGGTGGAGTTTTCCTTCAATCGTTATTTTGAGTTATGCGGTCTGCTCGGGACGCCGGAAACGTGTCGGCGGATTCTTTCGAAGCTGAGTGCCATCGGGATCGATGAAGTGGCGTGTCTGATCGACTTCGGAGTGGAGGTTGAGTCCACCCTTAAGAGCTTGGAGTTGCTCAACAACGTCCGCGCCGATTTTCAGTCCCGGGTTCGCGCCCAGGAGGGCGGCGCTTCCAGGCAGCCGCGCTCGCTCGTGGAGCAAATGCACCTTCACGGCGTGACGCATCTCCAGTGCACTCCCTCGTTTGCCCGGGTGCTGGTGGGGTCGGATGAGACCTTGGACGCGCTGAAGTCGCTGCAAACATTATTGGTGGGAGGAGAGGCGCTGCCGACGGGTCTGGCTGGTCAACTCCGGAGTGAACTCCCTGGTGCGGTGATCAACATGTATGGCCCGACCGAGACAACCATCTGGTCAACCTGCAGTGCGGTCCGTTCGGGGGAGAGTGCCACCGGGGCCATTGATATTGGGCGGCCGCTGGCGAACCAGCAGATATATATATTGGACGCAACAAAACAGCCGGTGCCGGTGGGGGTGCCGGGCGAGCTTTGGATTGGGGGCGATGGCGTTGCTCGCGGTTATTGGCGCCGGCCCGATCTCACCCGGGAGAAGTTTATTCCTGATCCGTTCCGGCCGGATGGTCGCATTTACCGGACGGGCGACCTCGTGCGTTATCGGGCGGATGGTGTCGTTGATTTTCTGGGACGCGTGGATCACCAGGTGAAAGTGCGCGGGCATCGGATCGAGCTCGGAGAGATTGAAGCCGCGCTCATGCAGCATTCGGACATCCGCCAGACCGTGGTGGTGCTGCGAGCGGATAATCCCGACGACCCGCAGCTCGCGGCTTATATCATTCCGGCCGGATCGGAGGTTCCGGCGCCCAATGCGTTGCGTGACTTCCTGAAACAGAAACTACCCGCGCACATGATTCCAGTGGTGTACGTGCCGCTGGAGCAGATGCCGTTGACGCCAAATGGGAAAGTTGACCGCAAGGCGCTGCCAGCTCCGCAAGGCAGTCGTGTGAAAGCAGAGGGTGGGTTCGTGGCGCCGCTGAATAATCTGGAACGTTCGGTGGCGGCGATCTGGCGCGACATCCTGCACGTCGAGCGCGTCGGGATGGACGATAACTTCTTCGATTTCGGTGGTCATTCGCTGCAAGTGGTGCAAGTCCAGAATCGGGTTCGTGAGACACTCGGGATCGACGTGCCCGTGTTGAAACTCTTCCAGTTCCCAACGATCCGAATGCTCGCGACCTTTCTGGCGGAGCAGTCTGCTCCGGCCGCGGACGATCCGTTCCGTGCGAAGATTGAGGAACGCACGCGTCGCCGGCAAAATGCCCTCACCATCCGTCGCCGCGGTGCTGCTGCGGTCGAGACCTCATGACGATCGATTGTGCAACGTCCGGGATTCAGCGCCGCTGCCGCCTGCGATGCGGCGGGACTGATTCCGCGTTCCAACGTTTCTCCGCATGAGTGCCAACGAACCACAGGAAAGCGTGGCCATCATCGGGATGGCAGGCCGGTTTCCGCAGGCGCACTCGGTTGAGGCGTTCTGGCGGAACCTGCGGGACGGACGCGAGTGCGTTTCGTTCTTCGACGACGACCAGGTGCAATGGCTGCCGATCGAGTATCCGCCGCGCCTGGACGACCCGCGTTATGTGAAAGCCCGCGCCGTCATGGAGAAACCGGAGTGGTTCGATGCAGCGTTCTTTGGCATGACGCCGAAGGAGGCAGAGATCATGGATCCACAACACCGCATCTTCCTCGAGTGCGCGTGGGAAGCGCTGGAAGACGCCGGCTGTAATCCCGAGACACACGACGGGCTGATTGGGGTTTTCGCGGGCGCGAGCCTGAACACGTACCTGTTTACCAATCTCCTCACGAACCCGGAGATGGTGAAGGAATTTGGGCTGTTCTCGTCGATGATCATGAACAGCGGAGACTTCGTGCCGACACGGGTTTCATATAAGTTCAATCTGCGCGGTCCCAGTCTCAATGTGCAGACCGCGTGTTCGACCTCGCTGGTGGCGGTGTGCCTGGCAGCGCAGAATCTTCTCAGCTATCGTTGTGATGTGGCACTCGCGGGCGGGGTTTCGATCACCTTTCCGCCTCACCGCGGACAGCATCATCAGGAGGGCGGAATTCTTTCGCCCGATGGGCACTGCCGCCCATTTGATGCGGCGGCGGCGGGGACGGTGCTGGGCGATGGCGCGGGCGTTGTCGTCTTGAAACGCCTGAGCGAAGCACAGGCCGACGGTGATAACATTCTGGCCGTGATCAAGGGCACCGCGATCAACAACGATGGGTCCGTGAAAATTGGATACACCGCACCGAGCAGCGATGGGCAGGCCGAGGTGATCGCGCTGGCGCAAGCCGAGGCGGGCGTGGCGCCGGAGACGATCTCCTATATCGAAGCGCATGGCACGGGTACGCCGCTGGGTGATCCGATCGAGATTGCCGGGCTGACCAAGGCCTTTGGACTGAAAAGCCTGAAGCCGTTTTGCGCGGTTGGTTCCGTAAAGAGTAATATTGGGCACCTCGATATCGCGGCGGGAATAGCGGGGCTCATCAAGACGGTGCTGGCCCTGCACCACGGGGAGATTCCGCCGAGCCTGCATTTTGAGAAACCAAATCCTCAGATAGATTTTTCACTTAGCCCCTTCTTCGTGAACAGCACGCTGCGGCCATGGCCGCGTCAGGCGACGTTGCCGCGGCGGGCGGGGGTAAGTTCGTTTGGTATTGGCGGGACCAACGCGCATGTGGTGTTGGAGGAGGCGCCTGCGGCGGCTGCGGTGAGCGCGTCCCGTTCGCGACAGTTGCTGGTGCTGTCGGCAAAAACGCCGACTGCGCTCGAGACTGCCGCCAACAATCTGGCGGAGTATTTGCAGGCGCAGTTGGACGCGAATGGGACCGCGGAAGTCGGTCTCGCGGACGTCGCGTACACCTTGCAGACCGGCCGCAAGGGGTTTGCCCACCGGCGGGCGTTGATGGTGGAGAACGTGTCCGATGCGATTCGCGCGCTCCGCGCGAAGTCTGCGCCGCGTATGGACCGGGCGCCCGCCGAAGTCGGGTCGCCGAAGGTGGCTTTTCTCTTTCCCGGTCAGGGGGCGCAGACGATCAACATGGCGCGCGGTCTTTATGAAACGGAGACCGGCTTTCGTGCCCACGTGGATCGTTGCTGCGAGCTTTTGCGTCAACCTTTGGGACTCGATTTGCGGGTCATTTTGTTTCCTGCCGTGATCGACGAGGCGGGAGCGACGCTCTTGAGCGAAACGCGGCACACCCAGCCGGCTTTGTTCGTGATCGAGCATGCGCTCGCGCAGCTTTGGATCGAATGGGGAGTGACCCCGGCCGCGATGATCGGGCATTCACTCGGCGAATACGTGGCGGCGTGTCTCGCCGGAGTGATGTCGCTCGAAGATGCGCTGGTCCTGGTGGCCGAGCGGGGGCGCCTGATGCAGGCTCAACCGCCTGGCGCGATGCTGGCGGTACGGCAGTCGGAGGAACAAGTGAGGCCGTTTTTGGCCGGCAATAATTTGGCGCTCGCGGCGGTTAACGCTCCGGGCTTGTGCGTCGTTTCCGGACCATTCGATGCCGTTGAAGTCATGGAGCGGAAACTTGCCGCGGGCGCCATTCCTTTCAAACGCCTCGCGACGTCGCACGCGTTTCACTCGCCAATGATGGACCCGGTGCTCGCGCCCCTGGCGGGCGTTCTCAGCCGGATTACCCTGCATCCGCCGAAGCTGCCCTGGGTGTCGAATGTGACGGGCACGTGGATCACGCCGGAGCAAGCCACGAGTGCGGCGTACTGGATGAGTCACGTCCGGCAGACCGTGCGCTTCGCCGCAGGTATCGAGGAAATCATTATACGGGGGCACGCGGTATTGCTCGAAGTCGGACCCGGTCGGACCTTGGCCGGACTCGTCCGCCAGCATCCCGCGTTCACGAAATCCGGGGTGACCGTGGTGGCTTCGCTCGGTCGGACGCGGGACGGCGACGTGGGTTCCGACTCCGACATTGCGGCCGTGCTGAGCGCGCTCGGTGAGTTGTGGACCGCGGGCGTTGTTCCGCACTGGCGCGCGGGCTTCCATCGCCACGAGCAGCGTCGGATCGTGCCGCTGCCGACGTATCCCTTCGAACGGAAGCGTTATTGGATCGAGCCCGCGGCAGGGACGATCAGCTTCGTCGAAGGAGCACCGCAGGAGCACGGAGGGGCGAAGACACGTGAGCCCGCGCCATGCCGCCGGGAAACGTTGAATACGCCCCCGACCGGAGCAGATGCGATCTCTTCGGGGATGATTGAGCGGGTGACCACCATGCCAACGACGCTCGACACGCTTCGGGCTATATTCGAGGAACTGTCCGGAATTGATCTGCAGCAGGCCGGTTCGGACCAGACGTTTTATCAACTCGGTTTTGATTCACTCTTTTTGACGCAGGCGAGCCGGGCGGTGTCGGAACGGTTTCAGGTCGAGGTGACATTTCGCCAATTGCGCGAGGAGCTTTTGACCCTGGGAAAGTTGGCCGGGTACCTCGATTCGAATCAGGCCCGCGAGTTGGGCGGAACGGTTGGCGCGCGTTCCGAAACGAACCGGGTACAGTCGGTTGCGCTGGAACAGCGGTTGCCGCTGACGGACGCGCAGCAAGAGATGTGGTTTGCGACCCAGTTGGGGTCAGCGGTGGCCTCGGCGTATCATGAAGAGGCCACGTTGCACTTAAGCGGCTCCTTGTACGTGCCGGCGCTGCATCGGGCATTGGAGCGCCTGGTGGCGCGTCACGAGTCGCTTCGCACCACGTTCAATTCCTCCGGGCAGGAGCAGATTATTGTTTCCGCGCGGGAGGTTTCGTTGCCGCTGCGGGATCTGAGTGATGGCCTGGCCGAGGACATCGAGGCGGATGCGATCCGGGCGGCGCAGCAGGAAATCGATCGTGCCTTTGATCTCGTAGCGGGCCCGCTTTTCCGTGGGACCTTGCTGCGGCTGGACACCGAGCGGCACGTGCTTGTACTCGTCGTGCATCATATCATTTGCGATGGCTGGTCGCTCGGGACGCTCGTACGGGAGCTCGCCGAATTTTATACGGCTGAAATTGAAGGCCGGCCGACGATCCTTTCCGCGCCGGTGGTGAGCGGCGGAGACGAGGGCGAATCCGTGACGCGACGCCGGAGCGCGGCCAAGGCGGAAGCGGAAGTGTTCTGGCTGGAACAGTTTTCCCGGGGTGTTCCCGTGTTGGAGTTGCCGGCGGATCGGGCGCGACCGACTCAGCGGACTTACGCCGGCGGGTTCGCGCTGCACGCCCTCGATCCGGAGGTAGCGGTGGCGATGAAGCGGCTGTGCGCGCAGCATGGCTGCACCTTGTTCACCGCCTTGCTCGCGTCGTTCAACGTGCTGCTGCACCGGTTGAGTGATCAGGACGACCTGGTCGTGGGCGTGCCGGCGGCAGCTCAGGTGATGAGCGGGAGAGGTGACCAGGTGGGACACTTCGCGAACCTGCTGGCGGTGCGTAGCCAAATTATCAATACGGAGACGTTTGCGGAGTATCTGGACGCCGTGCGCGGTCACCTCAGCGAGGCGTTGGACCATTGGCAGTATCCGTTCAGCGCCCTGGTGCAGCGGCTCAAGCTGCCGCGGGATTCCAGCCGGATGCCGCTGGCCAACGTAGTTTTCAATTCGAGTCAGCTGCGCGGCTCGCTCGATTTTTCCGGACTGCGAGTCGAGGCGACGGTGACTCCCAAGCGCTTTGTCGCGTTCGATCTCAACGTCAATTTTGCGGTGAGTGATAACGGCATTTCCCTTGGTTGTTACTATAGCCGGGAACTCTTCGACGGCGCGACCATCATCCGCTGGATCGGCCACTTCGAGACGCTGTTAGGCGCGATCGCCAAGGACCCGGAAACACCGCTCGGTACCTTGGAGATGGTGACTCCGAACGAACGGGAAATGCAGGTGGAGCGCTGGAACGCCACCTGGGAGGAGTATCCGCGCGAGTGCGGTAGTCATTCAATGTTTTTTGCGGAAGCGGAGCGGGCGCCCCACGCCGTGGCGCTGGTGCACGGCGCCGCCGAGCTCAGTTATGGAGAGTTGGCGAGGCGGGCCGACGTTTTGGCTGATCTCTTGCGGGGATTGGGCGTGGGGCCGGACGTCCCTGTGGGAATCTGCCTCGAGCGTTCGTTCGCCATGATTGTGGCGGTGCTTGCAACCCTGCGGGCGGGCGGAGCGTATGTGCCGCTCGATCCGGGTTATCCGGCGGACCGGTTGGCGTTCATGCTCGAAGACTCGGGGGCGCCGCTGTTGTTGACGCAGCGCGCACTGCGCGAGCGGGCAGGTTCTCCGGCAGGTTTGAAAACGATGTGCGTGGATGAAAACGGTGAAGTGGACGAAATGGGCAACGAAGCGACGCCCGCAACCGGTCGGCTTTCGTTTGGAAAGGACACGGATCCCGACCCGGAGCATCTCGCCTATATTATTTATACCTCCGGCTCCACCGGGAAACCCAAAGGCGTCGCGATGCCTCACCGCGCGCTCGGAAATCTGATCTCCTGGCAGCTGCGGGCTTCGAAGATAGGACGGGGCGGGCGAACTTTGCAGTTCTCGTCGTTGAGCTTCGACGTTTCGTTTCAAGAGATCTTCGCGACGCTTTCCGGCGGTGGAACCCTCGTCCTGGTGGATGATCACGTGCGTCGCGATACGCGGGCGTTATGGCGTCTCCTGTTGCAGCAACGGATTGAACGGTTGTTTCTGCCTTTTGTCGCGCTGCAGCAACTTGCGGAAGCATTTCGTCCGGGCGACGGGGCCGGGTCCTCTCTGCGTGAAGTGATCACCGCGGGCGAGGCGTTGCAGATCACGCCCCGAATCGCGTCCATGTTCGACGCGCTGCGGCTTTGCACCTTGCATAACCAGTACGGTCCCAGTGAAACCCATGTTGCATCCGAATACCTGATACCAGGAGCCGCGCCGACGTGGGAGGCGCGTCCCCCGATCGGCCGGCCGATTGCGAACCTGGAAATTTACCTGTTGGATTCCCGGTTTCAGGTGGTTCCCATTGGCGTGGCGGGAGAGCTTTTTATTGGGGGCGCCGGGCTCGCTCGCGGATACTGGCGGGATGAGGACATGACGAGAGCCAGATTTGTGCCGCATCCGTTTCGGGCGGACGCGCGACTGTATCGAACCGGCGATCGGGCGCGATATCGAGCGGACGGCTCCATTGATTTCCTCGGTCGCACGGACCAGCAGGTGAAGTTTAATGGATATCGGATCGAGCCTGGTGAGATTGAAGTCGCCCTGGCCCGGCATCCGGCGGTGGGTGAGTGTGCCGTGGTGGTGCGCGAACTGGCCGGTGAGCCGCGACGGCTGGTGGCATATGTGGTGCCCGGCGCGAGTCAGCCGGAGCCGGAGAAGCTTCGCCGGCATCTCCAGCAATCACTGCCCGACTATATGGTGCCGGCGACTTTTGTGATTCTGAAGGCACTGCCGCTTACCCCCAGTGGGAAGGTGGATCGCCGCGCGCTGCCGGCTCCGGTGCTGGATGCGGCGGCCGGGGACACGGAGTCCGCACCGCGGAGCATGGCGGAGGAACTCCTGGCCCAGATCTGGGGCGAGGTCCTTTGTCTGGAGCAGGTCGACGTGCACGCGAATTTCTTCGAACTCGGCGGGCATTCACTGCTGGCCACGCAGGTGATCACGCGGGTGCATGACGCCTTGGAGGTCGAGTTGCCGCTTGCACGATTTTTTATTGTACCGACGATCGCGCAACTCGCGCCCGTGCTCGAAGAGCTGCTTTTGGAGGACATCAAGGCGGCCGCGCACTCCGAGCGCGATTCCCTCGCCACTTCGGTGATGGCGGCCCCCAACGAAAGACGATGATGCGAATCCACCACCAATTCTGTCTTTTGCCCACTTCAGTTGCCAACCCGGAGCGGCTTCACGGGTGCCACCGATGGTCAGCGGGCGAACTCGACGGCACGATTCGCTGTCGGTGCGGATGGGGAGGCATCGGCGCTGCCAAGGAATGCCGATGACCGCTGAGCAACAAATCCGTCGATCAGAAATGGAAGCCACCGGTTCACAACGCGCACTCATGGAACAACGGCTGTTGCGCGCCCGTCAAGCGACTGCCCGCGGTTCGGATGCGCGCTCTTCCATTCCTCGTCGGCCACCGGATTCAGCCATGCTTCCGTCGTTTGCGCAGGAGCGGTTGTGGTTTCTTGATCAACTGGAGCCGGGCAGCGCGGTCTATAATCTTTGTCAGGCGGTGCGCTTGCGAGGTGACCTGGACCTTCCGGCGCTGGAGCATGCCCTGAACGAGATCGTGCGACGGCACGAAGTGCTGCGGGCGAATTTTGTGCTGACTGAAGGCCGGCCGGTGCACGTCGTCGCGAAGACCCGGGTGCTTCCGGTTCGGGTGGTGGAGGTGAGTTCGACGGATGCGGCCGGGCTGGAACGGGCGTTGCACGAGAAATTGCAGGAGGAGTCGCGCCGGCCGTTTGATTTCGCGAACGACCTCTTGATTCGTGCTGTGGTCATCCGGGCGGGTCCGACTGACCACACCTTATTGCTGACGATGCACCACATCATTTCCGATGGGTGGTCGCTCGGGATTCTGTTTCGCGAACTCGCGCAGCTCTATCCGGCTGCGTGCAACGGTGGGGTTTCGCCGCTGGCGGAGTTGCCGCTGCAGTTTGCCGACTACGCGCGATGGGAGCGTGAGCAGATGCAAGGGCCAACGCTGGAGCACACGCTGGCGTACTGGAAGAAGCAGCTTGGTGGACCTCTCCCCGCGCTTGAGTTCCCACTCGATCACCCGAGGCCTGCGGGGGCGACGGCGCGAGGCGGGTTGCAGTCGGTCACGCTCTCGCGGGAGTTGACCGAGGCGATCAAGGCGATGGGTCAGCAGGAAGGCGCGACGCTTTTCATGACCTTGCTGGCGGTGCTTCAGGTGCTGCTGTTTCGTTGGACTGGCGAGCAGGATGTCGTGGTGGGAACGGTGGTGGCGGGCCGGCGGCGAATTGAGCTCGAGAAACTATTGGGATTTTTCGTCAACACGCTCGTTTTGCGCACCGACCTTGGAGGCAGTCCGAGTTTCCGGACGCTCCTGGCGCGGGTGCGGGAGACGTCACTCGCGGCGATGGCGCATCAGGATCTACCCTTCGATGTATTGGTAAAAGAACTACGGCCGGATCGCGCGGTGAGTCGAAATCCACTTTTCCAAGTGATGTTCGTACTGCAGAACGCGCCCATGACCCCGGCGGAATTGACCGGGCTTACGCTTGAGCCGGTGGACGTGGATACCGGTACCACGAAATTCGACCTGACTCTCGCCGTCGTCGAGACGCCGGATGGGCTGCGGGCGGGATTTGAATACAACGCGGACGTCTTCGAGGCGGATACGATCGCGCGGTTGCTGGGCTCTTATAGAACACTGCTCGAAAGCAGCATTGCCGACCCTGAGCGCTCGATCGCTGAGCTGGAGATCCTGAATGCGGAGCAGAAGCGGATCTTGCTCCGGGATTGGAATCGGACGGAGCGGGCTTTCCCGCGGGAGCGGACGATCCCTGCGTTGGTGGAGGATCAAGTGAACCGGGTTCCAGATGCAATCGCACTGAGGTGCGGCGACCGGACGCTCACGTATCAAGAGTTGAATACGCGAGCCAATCAGCTGGCGCATCGGCTGCGGCGTTGGGGCGTGGGACCGGATACGCTGGTCGCGATCTGCCTCGAGCGATCCCCCGAGATGATTGTCGCGGTGCTGGGAATCTTGAAAGCCGGGGGAGCGTATGTCTCACTGGACCCATCCTATCCGGGAGAGCGGCTCGCGTTCATGCTGGCGGATTCCCTTGCTCCGGTGGTTCTAACGGTGGAGCGTTTGCGCGGGACCGTGCCCGAGCTGGATCCACTCAAGCCGGCGCCGCGTGTTTTTAGAATGGATACGGAGTGGTCCCAGCTCGGACGGGAGGAAACGAGAAATCCTGCTGCGATCGCGGGTCCGGCACACCTGGCTTATGTCAGCTATACCTCGGGATCGACGGGTCAGCCAAAGGGAGTCGCCATCACCCATCGCTCGGTGCTTCGGCTGCTGTTGAACGCGGATTATATCAAACTGGGGCCCGACGAGGTCATCGCGCAGATGGCGAATTGTGCGTTTGATGCTTCGACGTTTGAGATCTGGGGCGCGTTGTTGCACGGCGGCCAGCTGGCGATTTTGCCGGCTGCGATCGTGCTCTCGCCGGGCGATCTGGCGACGGCGTTGGAGACGCAGGGAGTGACGACGTTGTTTGTGACGACGGCGCTCTTCAATCAGTTGGTGGAAGTGAAGCCGGATATTTTCCGCAGCCTTCGGCAGGTGCTCTTTGGTGGAGAAGCGGTCAATCCGGCACGAGTCCGGGATGTCCTGCGATGCGGTCCCCCCGGACGCTTGCTGCACGTGTATGGTCCGACGGAGGCCACCACCTTTGCCACGTGGTGGGAAGTACGCGACGTGCCGGCGAATGCGGTCACCCTTCCGATCGGACGGCCGTTGGCGAATACCACGGCGTATGTGTTCGATGAGCGGCGGCAACCGGTGCCGGTCGGGGTGGCGGGCGAACTCTATATTGGGGGCGAGGGATTGGCGCGGGGGTACTGGCGGCGGCCGGAACTCGATCGTGAACGCTTCGTGGCGCATCCGTACGATTCGGATCCGGCGGAGCGCCTTTATCGGACGGGTGATCGGGTTCGCTGGCGGGCGGATGGCGCACTGGAGTTTCTGGGGCGCTTCGACCGGCAGGTGAAGATTCGCGGCTTTCGCATCGAGCCCGGCGAGATTGAGAGTGCGCTGCAACGGCACCCGCGTGTGCGGCAAAGCGTGGTCGTGGTAAAGGAAACCGCTTCTGGCGAGCATCAACTCATCGCCTATGTGGCGGCGGAGCGGAAGCCAGCCCCGAGCGGAGCAGACCTCCGCCAGTACCTGCAGACGATGATCCCGGACTACATGGTGCCGTCATTTGTGGTGGTTTTGGATACACTGCCGTTGAATGCGAACGGCAAACTCGATCGCCGGGCTTTGCCGGACACGGAGTCGCAGCCGCAGTTGGAGACCGGATACCTTGCGCCCCGTGACGACGTGGAACAAAAGATCGCGGAAATTTGGACATCGATTCTGGGGCTTACGCGGGTGGGAGTGCGGGACCGATTCTTTGAGCTTGGCGGTCATTCGCTGCTCGCGGTTCAGATGGTCGCGCGGCTCGCGCAGACGTTTGGGCGAACGCTTCCGGTATCCGCAATTTTTGAACATGGAACGATCGGAGAGCTCGCTCCGTTGTTGCGGACCGAGGCGAAGGCGTATGCTTCGGCGACCTCGATCTGCGAGATTCAGGCGCAAGGCGGGCGGCCGCCGCTTTACCTCGTGCATGGAGTCGGCGGTGGAATGTTTTGGGGCTACGCCAACCTGGCGCGGCATCTTGGGCCGGATCAGCCGGTGCTCGCCTTTAAATCGCGGGGGCTCGATGGCCTGGCCGAATGGCCGGGCATCGAGGAGCTGGCGACCCATTATGTGGCCGACCTGAGGTTACGGCAGCCGGCGGGGCCGTATCAGATCGGTGGGTACTGTTTTGGCGGGATCGTGGCGTATGAAATGGCGCGCCAACTCGAGCGGCAGGGGGAGACGGTTGCGACGTTGGCCTTGATCAATTGTTCGCCGCCGAACACCGCGTATGAGCAGGTCCCGGAACAACCCGAGTGGAGCTGGCAGCGAAGTTTTTTGCGCAACGTCGGTTACTGGCTGGGCTGTTTCGTCTTTCGCTGGACCTGGCAGGAACGGGTCGAGTTTGTCCGCTGGAAATGGCGAATCCTGCGCAAGCGCACCCGTGCGGCCAGTCAGCAGGAAGCCCGGGCGCTGGCGGTTACCGACGTGGACGAAATGGTGAACATCGAGGCCTATTCTGAAGATCAGCGGAAGCTGTGGCAGTTGCACGTGGAAGCCCTTCGCCGGTATCAGCCCCAGCCATACGGGGGACGGGTGACGCTGCTGCGGACGCGGGGTCATGCGTTTCTCTGCTCCTTTGATGAGCTGTACGGATGGGAACCACTCGTGCGCGGAGGAATCACGCTTCGCATCGTGCCGGGCGGCCATGGAAACATCCTGGCCGAGCCCCATGTGCAGACAGTGGCCCGGGAGCTTGAGCGTGAACTGGCGGGTTGCATCGCGAATGCCGGCTCCGCGGTCAAAATTGAACCGATCGCGAAAAAGGAGTACGCATGAGTGTCGCGTTAAATACGATGGTGGCCGCATCGTGCGGGCACACGCCGATGGCGGGTGCGGCGTTGGGGTGCAATCACGTGGAGGGCTGGCTGATCGAACTCGATAAGGTGTCGGCCGACCTCTTGGAGCGATTGCGCGGGGTGCTTTCCGCCGACGAGGTGGCGCGGGCGGAACGGTTTCACTTTGAGCTGCATCGACGGCGGTTTGTGGCGACGCGAGGCGCGCTGCGATTTCTCCTGTCGCGGCATCTGGAGGAGGATCCGTCCGGGATATGCTTCGATTATGGTCCGGCTGGGAAACCGTTTTTGAAGACGACGGAGCCTGATCGTGTATTGTACTTTAATGTGACGCATGCGGAGAACCTCGCGGTGGTGGGGATCACGCGGGCGGGGGAGATCGGGATCGATCTGGAGCGGGTCCGCGTGTTTTCCGATTGGGAACAAGTGGCGATTGCGACGTTCTCCAGTGAGCAAGTCGAAGCGTTGCGGGCGTGCGCCGAGGCGTGGAGACCGGAGATGTTTTTTCGCGCGTGGACGCGGGAGGAAGCGCGGGTGAAGGCGCTCGGCGTTGGGCTCGGAGATGACGGGCGGGTGCGCGATGCGGCTGGGTTGCGCGTTCAGACGTTTCAAATTCCTCCCTCGTTCCTGTTGAGTTTCGCCGTACCTTTTTGGGCTTACGTCCCACCCCTTCGCACATGGGAGGGTGAGGCGGTGCATGCGTCTTTCTCCGCCTCTGCAAGCGGCTCTGCTGAAGGAATTCGTCCCACCTGTTGTTAACGTTATGAATCTTCTTCGTTTCTTTTTTCGTGGCTCGCGGACGATGATGACCTGGACGTTTGCGGCCGCGCTCCTGAGTGGCGCCTGCAACGCGGGCCTGATTGCGATGGTCAATAACGTGCTCGCGGTGGAGGGATCGCCCGCGGTCTGGATGTTGTGGGCATTTGTCGCCCTGGGGGCGGGACGGTTGATCACCAACTTTGGCGCCCAACTCATGCTGGCGCATTTCTCGCAGCGTAACTGTGTCAATCTTCGCCGGGATTTGGTGAGTAAAATTCTCGCGGTACCGCTGCGCCAGTTGGAAGAAGTGGGTGCGCCGCGACTGATGGTGACCCTGACGGAAGATGTGCTCGTACTGACCGAGGCGATGCTCTGTATCCCGGCCTTTGCAGTGAATATTGCGATCCTGATTGGCGGCGCGTTGTATCTGGCATGGTTGTCGCCCATGGTGCTGATTGTGATTGGCGCGTTCATCCTGTTTGGAGCGGTGGCTTATCGGTTGCTGATCCGAGCCGGTTTCACGCGACTCTTTTTGGCGCGGGAAGAACAGGATCGGTTGTTCAAACATTTCCGCGAACTCACCGAGGGCATGAAAGAACTAAAACTGCATCGGGAGCGGCGGGGGATTTTCTTCGAGGAGAATATCCAAGGGGTGACTGAGCGCTATCGGAAGCACGCGCTGGCGGCGGAGATGCGCTTCATCATCGCGAACAATTGGAGTCACCTCGTTTTCTTTACGGTGATCGGGCTGATCCTGTTTTTTCTACCCAGTTTCTACCATGTCCCTCCGCAAGCGATGACCGGCTATGTGATCGCAACGCTCTATCTGATGGGACCGCTTTCGGGCGTGCTGAGCAGTCTCTCGGTCTTCGGCCGCGCCAACGCCGCGTTGGGCAAGATCAAGCAGGTCGGCCTGACCCTTGCAGCCCGGGCCGGGGATGAATGTCCGATGACGAAGCCGGCACCCGTGCAGGAATTCACCGGGCTCGACTTCATTGATATAACGCATACGTATTTCCGCGAGAAGGAGGACGACAGTTTTACGCTCGGGCCGATTCGGCTGTCGTTTACGCCGGGTGAAATCGTCTATCTCGTGGGCGGCAATGGTAGCGGCAAGTCCTCACTCGCGAAAGTTATTACAGGGCTGTACTCACCGGCCTCGGGCACGATTCGTTTTAACGGCCGGGTCGTGGGTGATCACAATCGGGACGACTACCGCCAGTTGTTTTCCGCGGTGTTTGCGGACTATTATCTTTTCGATAATCTCCTCGGGTCCCCCGGGACGAAGCTCGACGCCCAGGCGCGCGAGTACCTCACGTTGCTCCATCTGGAGCACAAGGTGAAGATCACGGATGGGGTGCTTTCTACGACGTCGCTTTCCTCGGGGCAACGGAAACGACTGGCGCTGCTCAATGCGTTCATCGAAGACCGCCCGTTCTATCTCTTCGATGAATGGGCATCGGATCAGGACCCGCTGTTCAAGGAAATTTTCTATACCCAGTTGCTCCCGGATTTGAAGGCCCGGAATAAGACCGTGCTCGTGATCACGCATGATGACCGGTACTTTCATCTGGCGGATCGGATCATCAAACTCGACTACGGTCGCATCCAGATGCAGCGGGGAGACGCGGTGGACGTGCTGCCTGAGATGGCTAATGGTGAAGCCGCGGCGAGCCGGCGGGGCGATGGCACTAAAACGAGTTTCTCCCGCGCGTCCGTGTAAGGCGGCGACACGGGGTAGTCCGCGGGAGTTGGGTCGCGGTCGGATATCGAACGAGGGGCGTTCAGGGATTTACTCCGCAATTCATGCCGCGCCAATGCCAATGGCTGCGTAGCGCAGCGGAAGGGGGCGTGGCATGATGGGAGCATGACCGGGAACCCATCCCCTCGCGACGTTGCCATCCCCATGCCCACTCTGACCCGGAACCTCGAGTACGTTACCTGTGATGCCAATGAAGCCGTAGCGTCGGTTGCTTACCGGCTGAATGAGCTGATTGCGATCTATCCCATTACGCCGTCGTCTCCGATGGCGGAGTCGTGCGATGAGTGGTCAACGCAGGGCAAGCCGAACCTCTGGGGCGAGGTGCCGCGGATCGTCGAGATGCAGTCCGAAGGCGGAGTCGCGGGCACGGTGCACGGTGGATTACTGGGCGGCGCGCTCACGACGACGTTTACCGCGTCACAAGGCCTGCTGTTGATGATTCCGAATCTATATAAGATTGCGGGAGAGTTGCTGCCTTTCACGATGCATGTCAGTGCCCGCGCGGTGGCGGCGCAGGGGCTGTCGATTTTCGGCGATCATCAGGACGTCATGGCGTGTCGGGCCACGGGCGCGGCGCTCCTCTGTAGCAACTCCGCGCAGGAGGCGCATGATCTGGCGCTGGTGGCGCATGCGGCGAGTTACAAGGCGCGGGTGCCTTTCATTCATTTCTTCGACGGGTTCCGCACCTCGCATGAAGTTCAGAAACTCGTGTTGATGTCGGACGACGAGCTTCGCGCGGTGATTGATGAGGCGGATATTGCGGCGTTTCGCGCCCGGGCGATGACGCCGGATGCGCCCACCTTGCGCGGCACGGCACAGAATCCGGATGTATACTTTCAGGGCCGCGAGGCCGTGAACCGCTTTTACCTCGAGCTGCCGCGCATCGTGCAGGAAACGATGGACCGCCTGGCGGCGGCCACGGGCCGGGCGTATCATCTATTTGACTACCACGGGCATCCTGAGGCGGAACGCGTGGTGATCGCGATGGGCAGCAGTATTGAAACGCTGGAAGAAACCGTGGACTGGCTGGGCGAGCGCGGCGAAAAAGTCGGCGTGCTGTCGGTCCGGTTGTTTTTGCCCTTTGATATCCCGGCGTTCCTGGCGGCATTGCCGAAGACGGTGCGGGCAATATCGGTGCTCGACCGGACGAAGGAGCCGGGCTCGATTGGGGAGCCGCTTTATCTGAACGTGCTGGCGGCCTTGGCCGAGGCGCGTTCGCCGCTGGCGGGTTCTCCACGGATTGTGGGTGGGCGGTATGGGCTGGGTTCGAAAGAGTTCACGCCGGGGATGGCGAAGGCGGTCTTGGCGAATCTGGAACAGAGCGAGCCGCGCAATCACTTTACCGTCGGTATCCTGGATGATGTTACAGGCACGTCGTTGCCGTTCGACGCCGAGTTTGACCTGGAAGCGGACGACGTGCGCCGTTGCGTTTTCATCGGCCTGGGGGCGGATGGGACGGTCGGCGCGAACAAAAACTCGATCAAGATCATCGGCGAGCAGACGGATAATTTTGCGCAGGGCTATTTCGTTTACGACTCGAAGAAGTCGGGCTCGATGACAATCTCGCATCTGCGTTTCGGGCCGCGGCCGATTCGTGCGCCGTACCTGATTCGCCAGGCGGATTTCGTGGCGTGCAGTCAGTTCAACTTTATCGGTCGGACCGACGTCCTCAGCTATGCGGCCCCGGGTGCGACCGTGCTGTTGAATTCGCCTTACGCGCCGGAGGAGACGTGGCGGAAACTGCCGCGTGAGTGGCAGCAGACGATGGTGGCGAAGCAGCTCCGGCTGTTTGTCATCGATGCGACGCAGGTGGCGCAGGCAAGCGGGATGGGGCGGCGCACTAACACGGTGTTGCAGACCTGTTTTTTTGCCTTGTCGGGGGTTTTGTCGCAGCACGACGCGATTGCGCAGATCAAGAAGGCGATCGCCAAGACCTACGGACGCAAGGGCGAGCAGATCGTGAAGCTGAATTACGCGGCGGTGGATGCGGCGTTGGCCGGCCTGCATGAATTTGCGCTACCTGGAGGTGTGGATCTCGAGGCGGTTGCGAGCCTGCCACCGAATTATTCGAACGCGCCCGAGTTTGTCCAAAAGGTCACGGCGCGGTTGCTGGCGAACGAAGGCGACTTGATGCCGGTGAGTGCGATTCCGCTGGATGGCTGCTGGCCGACGGGTACGGCGCGGGTGGAGAAGCGCAACATCGCGCTCGAACTGCCGGCGTGGGATGCGAGTATTTGTATTCAGTGCAACAAGTGCGTGCTGGTGTGTCCACACGCCGTGATCCGCGCGAAATTCTGCGCGCCCGAAGCGTTGGCGGGGGCACCCGCGACATTTGATTCGGCCCCGTTTCGGTCGAACGAGTTTCCAGGCCAGCGCTATACGCTGCAGATTTCGGCCGACGATTGCACCGGTTGTTCGCTTTGCGTCCAAGTGTGTCCGGCCAAGGACAAGTCGAACCCGCGGCACAAGGCGCTCGACATGGTGCCTCAGGCGCAGCGGATCGAGGTGGACCGCGCCAACTGGGATTTCTTCCTGCAACTGCCCGACCCCGATCGTTCGAAGCTCGATGTCAGCACGGTGAAAGGCACGCAGTTTCTTCAGCCGCTATTCGAGTTTTCCGGCGCCTGTGCCGGCTGCGGCGAAACGCCCTATATCAAACTGCTCACCCAGCTGTTTGGCGATCGCATGGTCATTGCGAACGCCACCGGGTGTTCTTCAATCTACGGGGGAAATCTTCCGACCACGCCGTATTGCTCGAACAGCGAGGGACGTGGGCCGACTTGGGCGAACTCGCTCTTTGAGGACAACGCGGAGTTCGGACTCGGGCTGCATCTGGCGGTGGAGCAGCGCGGCCGGACGGCGCGGGAATTGTTGGGGCGGCTGGCCGCTCGCGTGACGCCGGAAGCGGTGGAGGCTTTGTTGAGTGCCGATCAGACGACCGAGACCGGAATTGCCGCACAACGCGAACGCGTGCGGCAGCTCAAAGACGTGGTGCGGATAATTGATCTTCCCGAAGCCAAACGCCTGTTCGCCGTGGCGGACGATCTGGTGAAGAAAGTGGTATGGATCATCGGCGGCGATGGGTGGGCTTATGATATTGGCTATGGAGGGCTCGATCACGTGCTGGCGTCCGGGGCCAATGTGAAGGTGATTGTTCTTGATACAGAGGTTTATTCAAACACGGGTGGCCAGGCTTCGAAATCGACGCCAATGGGGGCGGTGGCCAAGTTTGCCGCCGGCGGGAAAAGCGTGGCGAAAAAGGATCTCGCACTGATGGCAATGCAGTATGGCCATGTTTACGTGGCGAAGGTCGCCTTTGGGGCCAAGGACAGCCAGACCATCACGGCGATTCGGGAAGCGGAAGCGTACGATGGGCCGGCGCTGATCATCGCGTATTCCCATTGTATTGCCCACGGGTTCCCGCTGCATCTCGGACTCGAGCAACAGAAGCTGGCGGTGGACACGGGTTATTGGCCGCTCTTCCGTCACGACCCGCGCCTGGCGGCGAAAGGCGAAACGCCGCTGAAGCTGGATTCGGCCGCGCCGAAGGTGGAGCTGGCCAAGTTCATGGCGAACGAGACCCGGTTCGGCATCCTGCGTAATGTGGATCCGGAGCGCGCGGGTGAGCTGGCCACGCAGGCGCAGACCCACGTTCGCCGTCACTTTGCGCTTTATCAACATCTCGCCATGCCTCCGGGAAGTGCCGCAGGCGGGACAGGCGGGGCGGCCGCTGCGGCGGCCACGCCACCGGCTGCGCCAACTCCCGCGGCCCCGGCATCGGCTGCTGCTCCTGCTTCGAAACCGTCCTCCGCGAACCACGGCCCATGAAACTCACGACCAATTACCTCGGTTTGACGCTTTCCAACCCACTCATTGTCGGAGCGTCGCCGTTTTGTGATGTGGCGCATGTGGCCCGGCAGTTGCAGGACGCAGGTGTATCAGCCATTGTGATGCGCTCGCTCTTCGAGGAACAGCTCGATGCGGAACAGCGTTCCTTGATGCATCAGTTGGAGACGACGGCGGAAAGTAATGCGGAGGCGACCACGTACTTTCCGGAATATGCCGAGTATCAACTGAGCCCCGATCACTATCTGCGGCAAATCGAGCAGCTCAAACAAACGCTCTCGATTCCCGTGATTGCCTCGCTCAACGGGGCAAAACCCGGTGGGTGGACCGACTATGCGCGGCGCATGGAGTCGGCGGGGGCGGATGCTCTGGAGTTGAACCTGTATCAATTGGCGACCGACCCGGAAGTTGCGGGCGATCAGGTGGAGGCGGCGATGTTGGCGACGGTGAGCGATGTGGTCGGCTCCGTCGGGATCCCGGTGGCGGTGAAGCTTTCGGCGTTTCACACCGCACCGGCTCATTTCACGACTGCCTTGGAAGCGGCGGGAGCGGCCGGAGTGGTAATCTTTAATCGCTTTTATCAGCCCGACATTCAGATCGAGGAACTCGAAGTGGTACCGCAATTGCGGTTATCGGATCCCTCGGAGTTACTGCTGCGTTTGCGTTGGCTGGCGATTTTGTCACCGCGTTTGAAGCGCTCGCTGGCGGTGAGCGGCGGGGTTCATTCCGCCGAGGACATTATCAAGGCGCTGATGGCGGGAGCGCATGTGGTGCAACTCGTTTCGGTGCTGCTCCGGCATGGTCCGCGCGTGGTCGCGAGTCTGCTCGGCGGGCTGACTCGCTGGCTGGAGGATCACGGTTATGAGAGTGTCGATCAGCTGCGCGGCGCCATGAATCTGCGGCGGTGTCCGGATCCGGCCGCGTTCGAACGGGCGAACTATATTCGGATCCTGCAGAGTTGGAAAGTATGAGCGCGGCAGCCCTGGCCTGACCAAGGTCGGAGCCCGGCCAGCGCCGCCTGCGAACGCCGTCACGGCCACGGTGGCGGTGGCCACGGCTCTGGCTCCGAAAAGAAGGGGTGAAGTCAGTCGGTGTAGGCGGCTCCGTCGCGACACCCCTGCACTGTCTCGTGGCCTCGTCGAATGTTCGACGACGAACGCCGACCGATCATGCCCACCAATCATCTGAGCACCGCCCGCGCGCATCAGGTCGCCATAGATCGGGCCATGGCGCCGGCAGAACAACTCCGTCAAGCGCTCCGAATGAATCGGACCAGGAGCGAATCGCTGGCGGCAGGTTTCCCCATGCGCCATCCGGAATGGGACGATGCGAAGGTTCGACGGGCAGTCGCAGATCGAATTCTGTATGCACGCACCGGATGAAATGCCTAAGACTCGTAAACCGGATTAAATCCCGGAAATTTGCCTTACCCATGAACTATTACCTTCGTCAGCTCTCGTGGTTCGCGCCCGTGGCTTTTGCAGTCGCAGTCCATGCGGCCCAAACCAATCCGCGTCCGATTGAAACTCCGTCGCCTGTTTATCCCGCCGCGCTCACGGATACCGGAAAGGATGGAACCGCCACTATTGATGTTATAGTACAGCCGGATGGCTCCGTCGGAGAAGCCTCGGTGGCC
>Ga0163144_10002481_pt1 | contig 42498 bp, 28 predicted proteins | sample OliLak19BULKMAT1_FD_123175 | JGI IMG/M metagenome (GOLD analysis project Ga0163144, IMG submission 123175) | Freshwater microbial mat bacterial communities from Lake Vanda, McMurdo Dry Valleys, Antarctica - Oligotrophic Lake LV.19.BULKMAT1 | ecosystem: Environmental > Aquatic > Freshwater >...
GAGCTAGGTATCAAAGCCCACGGCAATCAACCGGATACCAATCAGACCAACCGTGGAACAGTATTCACGCGCCGGTGGACTGGCGCGAAAGCTGCCGCAGTGAGCGAGGGCATGTCTATAAACTTGGTTGTACAACGGGATCCGGATCAAGGCGTCGTTATTGATGAGCCGATTTCGTTTGGCTTGGCGGTGACGCTTGCGATGCCGGGTGTGGTTGAGATTTATGAGCAGGTCCGGCAGCGCTTGGAGGTTGCCCAGCGGCTGGGACTGCGGGGTTAGTTACTGCATCGATCACTGCGGCCCGCAGTGAGATCCCAACTTGACGCTCGCTGGCCGGGTGCGCACAAGCAGGTGCTCTCGCGCTATTGCGGCCTGAGTGCTAGCTCGCGATCAAACTTTGGGCCCGCAGAGCAAGATCAGATGCACGCCGCGGCCGTCTTCCTGGCGCAGCACGCCTGGGCCGAGATTGACCGACGCCAGTCGGGCAGAAAATCCGTCGTCAGGGCCGCGCAATACGCCAAAGGCGCGGTTGCGGCCATCAAGCTTGGCCAGATAAGCGCCGGCGTCGGCGAGTCCGATGGCTAGCTGATACTCGGCGGCTTGCTCAGCCGCCGCGTTTGGCTCAGAACTCCAGGGCCAGTTGACGTAGCCCAGCGAGGCCGTGACATGAATGGGACCTTGCGTGGAAAGCTCAATTGGGTGCTCGGCAACCGCGCGCAGAATACGCAGCGCCAGCACCTCGGCGCCGCTGGCATCAAGACCGCGCGCCACGATCAGAAACTCTTCCCCACCCCAGCGCATGGCGGCGTCACCTTGGCGGATCGTCTTGCGAATGCGGTGCGCCACTTCAATCAGCACCACGTCACCCACCTCGTGCCCGAAGCGGTCGTTGATTTGTTTGAAGTGGTCCAGGTCAAACAGAAAATAGGTTAGTTGATCTGCGCACCGCAAACGCCGTCGCTCTTCGCCACTGCTGGCGTCGGATACAGCTGCACCGCGGTCCAGATAAACCCGCAGGTAGCGACGGTTGCGCAGGCCGGTCAAGGTATCGGAGAGCGCGGAGTCTGCCAGTTCGCGGTTCACCGCCTCCAGCTGACGGGCCTGGGCTTCAAGCTGAGTCTTCTGGCGTTCGATCTCGGTTTGCCGAAGTTCGAGCGCCGCCCTGCTTTCAAGCAATGCTTGAAAGGCCTGCTCGCGCTGGCGGGCATTTTGGAACGCGCGCCCGTGGTAGCGAAGACGCGCGGCCAGTTCGAGCGCGCTCGGTAATTTCACGACGTAATCGTTGGCGCCGCTGCGAAAGGCTTCAACCTTGGTCTCCGGCTCTTCAGCCGCGGAAAGCATGACCACCGGCACGTCGGTCAAGCTGGGATGCGCGCGATAGCGCTTCAACAGCGCAATGCCGTCGATGCCATCCATGACCAAATCCTGAAGAATCACCGAGGGCAGAAACGCGAGCGCTTGATTGACCGCGTCAGCCGGGTCGGACACGGCTTTGAGTTCAAAATCGCTTTCCGGCGCGAGCATTTGCTTGAGCGCGGCCAGGATCACCGGCTGATCATCCACCATCAGAATGCGAATGCGCGCCATGCAGCAACCTCAGCCCGATCTGGCACGCGCGGATGCGAGCGCGCAAAGCAAGCTGCCAGCGATTTCGCCAAGCGCCAGCGACTGTGCTGCGGCACCCATTTCAACGGCTGCGCGCGGCATGCCATACACCGTGCTGGTGCTTTGGTCCTGCGCCACCGTGTGCCAACCCGCCTGACGCAAAATCTTCAGTCCGCGTGCGCCGTCGCTGCCCATGCCGCTCAGCAGCGCAGCGACACCAGTCACTGCCGGTACGGCCAGGCTTTCAAACAGCACGTCGACGCTCGGCACATGCAGCTGCTCGCGGCTGGCTGCTTGGTAGCCCAACTGTCTGGATGGCAGCAAAACCAGATGTCCCGCGGTACTCGCAACATAGACCTTGCCCGCTTCGGGCAGCTCGCCGTTGCGCGCCAGTTGCACCGGAAGCCTGGAATGGGTGCCCAACCACTCCACCAGCCCTTGCGAGTAATCACCGTCGATGTGCTGCACGATCAACACAACCGCACACAGTCCAGCCGGCAAGCCCTCCAGCACGCGCGCCAGCGCGTTTGGTCCACCAGTCGATGCGCCCAGAGCCAACACCGGCAACGGATGGTCTTTGCGTTTCGCGTCGACGCGCGGTGCCCAGGCCTGCGCAGCCGGCAGCGCGGTGACCAGGCTGCGGATGCGTTCGATGCGGGCCAACAGTCTTGCCGCACCGGTCAATTGACCATCTGGCTCCAGCTGTGGCGGCGTGACGTGTCCCAACGCCCCGGCACTGAGGGCTTCGTACACGCCCGGGCTGCCTTGATCGTCGCTCAATACTAGGCACGGGGCCTTGCCCTCCGCGCTGCCAAGCCCGGCGGCGCTGACCAATCCCGCATCCAGCAACAGCAGCTCGGGAGGCTCGTTGCGACGCATGCGATTAAGCTCGCTGCGATTGGCAGCGGCCCAGATCAGGCTCATCCCGGCTTGAGTCAAACAGCGCCGTACCGCTTCCCGGACCAAGCGATCGGTGTGCGCCAAGGCTATTTTCATGCGCCTTCCTGCGCGTCGCCGACCAGCTCATGCACCGCCTTGAGAAAGTTCTCGCCGTGAAAATCCGCCTTGGTCAAATAGCGGTCGGCGCGCGCTTCCAAGCCTCGCCGACGATCTTCTGGCCGATCACGGTAGGAAACAATCACCACCGGCATGGCGCGCAAGCGCGGTTCCTGTTTGATCGAGCGCGTCAGCTCAATGCCGTCCATGCGCGGCATGTCGACATCGGTAATCAGCAGGTCAAAAGGCTCTTCGCGAACCCGAGTCCAGGCGTCCATACCATCCACCGCAACCTCGACCTCGAAGCCGCGTCCAAGCAGCAGCTGGCGCTCCAGCTCGCGTACGGAGATCGAATCATCCACCACCAGCACGCGTTTGCGCCGCTGCCCGCGCGGCGCCTCAAGATTCCGCGCCAGCAGCGGCTTGCGCGCGCTGCGGGCGACACTGCGCATCAGCTCGTCGATATCCAGCAGCACTACCGGTTCGCCATCGGGCAGCAGTGCGACCGCACCGATGTCGGTCACTCGACCCAGGCGCGGATCGAGCGGGCGCGTGGCCAGATCGTACTCGCCGAGGAATTGATCCACCACGAAACCGGTCAAGCGGCCCTGATGCGCCACCACGACAAGGTCCAAACGCTCCTGCTGGACTCGCACGGAAGGCAGATCAAGGGTTTCCGCCAGCGGAATCAGTCCGATATTGCGTCCGGCCAGAGGCAGATACTGCAGCCCTTCGGAGGGGACGATCAGACTGCGCTCCGAGCGCACCACGCGTTCGATCCGCAAGGACGGAAACGCGTAAATTTCACCCGCGACCTGCACCGCAAGCGCGCGCGTCACGGCGCGCGAGATCGGAACCTGGATGTGGAATGTGCTGCCTTTGCCCAGTTCGGTACTTAGGCGGATCGAGCCGCCAAGACGCTCAACGCCCTCGCGCACCACGTCCAAGCCAACGCCGCGCCCGGAAATTTCGGTGACTTCCTTAGCCGTGCTGAAGCCAGGCGCGAATAGCTGGTCGCACAGCGCATGGTCCGATTGCAGTGCGGCGGCCTCGGCACTCATGCGTCCCTGTTCCACCAGGCGGCGACGAACGGATTCGATCCGGATGCCGGCGCCATCGTCGCTGACTTCGATCGCCAGCATGCCGGCGCGGTGTGTCGCCCAGATTCGAACCCGACCTTCTTCTGACTTGTTGGCGGCCTGCCGCAGCTCAGGTAACTCCAAGCCGTGATCGACGGCATTGCGCAGCAGATGGGTCAAGGGCGCATCCAGCTTTTCCAACACGTCGCGGTCCACTTCAAGCGCTTCGCCCACCACGGTCAGGCGCACGCGCTTGCCAAGCTGGCGCGCCAGATCACGCAGCATGCGCGGATAGCCAATGACCAGATCCCGAAACGGGCGCAGCCGGGTCATTGAAGCCGCCTGATAGATGCGCTCGTGCAGATCAAAGGCTTCGCGCGAGTACTCGGCAAAATCATCGATCCAGCCTTGCGTCTGATGCCGCGTGGCGCTAATCCCGCGGCGCAGCTCCGCCAGCTGCGCGCCCAAGGCCGTCGTGGCTGAAGGCGCTCCGAGTCGGTGATAGAGATCATCGATCAAGCGCCCAAGATTGCCCACATCCCGGCGCAAACGCTGCTGACGCTGAGCAAACGGACGTAAACGATGCGCACCCACTACCCCGGAGCCGGCCAGTGCAATCAGCCGACCGACCAAACTGGCTTTGATGCGCAACACCGGATCGGCTTCCTCGGTCGCCGCATAGGCCGGCGGTAAGGATTCTGTGCGCGCCACCGCGGGCTGTTCCGCAGCGGCCTTCAAGCGCGAGCTCAAGAGCGCAGTTTGCCGTTTTAACAGGGCCGGGGTGGCCCCGTGCTGCGCAATTTCACGCAACAGATCGACATTTGCCAGACAGAACTCAATGGTCTCTTCAGACACCGCGGTGCCCAGTGCCTGCGCGGCAACCAGCTGATCTTCCAGTGCATGCGCCAACTGCACCGCGGCGTCTAGCCGCACCACGCGCGAGGCGCCCTTGATGGCGTGCGCGGCGCGCATCACGGGCATGATCAAATCCAGCCGCTCGGGCTGTTGCTCCAGTTGCAGCAAAAATTGCCCCATGCTCGCGCACTGGTCTTCCGCCTCTTGGCGGAACAGCGGCATTAGGGCGGTCGTGTCAGGATCTTCGCTTGCAGGCTCGGCTTCCGCTTTCACCAAGCGCAGGCACAAGGCGTCGGCCTGCGCCGCGTGCTGTTCGAGCAGGGCCTCCGCCGCGTGCTCGGCGGCCTGTGCAAAGCCCTCAAACAGCTGCAGTGACTCAGCAACCGCCGAGGTCAGTAAAGCGTCCGTGTTTTGCGCAGTGCCGAGCTGGTGCAATCCCTGCGCCAGGCGCGACCATGTTTCACGCCCAAGCACGCTGATGGCACCGACCAACGCCTGGCCACGTCGAGACCAACGCGCCAGGGCAGCGCTGCTGGTGGCAGGGGTTGCGGCAAGCCGCACGGATTCCTGCATCTCTGCAACCAGCATGCGCACTTCATCTTGCAGCAGACTGATCAGCCCGCTCATGCGAACAAAGCCTCGGCCAGAATGTCGATCAGCGCGCTGTCGTCCAAGATCGCCAGCCGCCCGCGCTCGAACGCCGCCACGCCCTTGACGCAGCGGGCAAGTTCGGGCGCGAGGGCGGCCGGAACCTCTTCGATATCGACGTTACGGATTCGACGCAGTCCGATCACCTCGTTGGCTCGGAATGCGATCGGTGCGGCGTTGGCGGGCTGCAGCAGCACCAGTCGCGCGCGCTCACCGCCAAGTTCCTTGCGCGCGCCGAGCTGGAGCAGCTCGATCAAGGCAACGCACAGGTGTAGTTCGCCGCGTACCGGGACCAGGCCTTCAAAGCGGCTTTGACAGCGGTGCGCAATGCGGCGAGGAACCCGGGCCTCGGCAACCTCGGCGACCTGCTCACAGCCAAGCGCCAGCCAGTCGCTGCCCAGACGAAAACACAGCACGCTAATGGAGGCTTCTTTGGCTTGCGTTTCTAACAGTCCGGACAGCGGCGGCAGCGGTTCGATCTTGCGGCTGAGCAGGCCGCGCGCTGCGTGCCGAAACACGTCGCAATTGCGGCAGTGGATTTCTTGCAGCAAACGGGGACAGCTGTGGTCGCCACCATAAACGCCGATGCCTCGCCAGCACTGCTTGGGTTCGTGGCTCATTGGGGCGCTCCCGGCAACTGCATGCGCTGCGCGCGCGCGCGCAACTGGGATGCTTCATCGGCGCGTCCAAGCCGCGCCATAAGCCGGGCGCGATGCTGGGCCGCTTCCTGATGCGCTGGGTCCAGATAACTGGCGCGGGAAAAGGCGTGTTCAGCGGCCTCAAGGGCGCCGCTTGCAAGCTCAGTCATGGCGAGCAGGAACCAGACCTGTGCGTTTTCACGATCGCACTCAAGCAGCGCAAGGCAGCCTGCACGCGCCGCCGGCAAGCGTCCAGCGTCGGCGTCCTTCTGCACCTGCGTCAGCGCTGTGGCAGGGTCGGGCGTGGACAACTCGGAGGCTTGCTCAGATCGCGCTTTGGCGTCCGCTTGGGCGCTTGACGCTTGCGCCTGCTTAGGCGGCAAAGGCGCAGGCCTAAGCTTAGGCGCGAGCTTCAATTTGGGCGCAGCAGGCGCCAGCAGCGGCGCAGATTGCGCCTTGCGCACAAAGCTCAAGGCGCCAAAACCGAGTGCAGGCTGCAAGCGCGGATCCAGGCTTGAAAGCGCTTCTGCCTGGCCGGAAAACACCATGCCATGCGGTGCCAAGTGGCGCAGCAATTGATCGATCAGGCGCAGCCGGGCCGCCGCGTTGAGATAGATCAGCAGATTGCGGCAAAAAATGATGTCAAAAGGCGCTTGTGCGTCGAGCAGACCGGGACTGAGCACATTGCCGACTTGAAACCTCACCCTGCTTCGCAGCAGTGGCAGCGGTGAAAACGTGTCACCCTGCCACGCAAACCAAGTCGGATCGAGCGCTTGTCCGCGCAGCGCAGATTTACGATAGCGGGCTTCACTCGCGGCCGTTACGGCGCGTTCTGAAACGTCAATGCCAAGCACCTCGAATGCGCTTGCTGTCAGCCCTCCCGAAAGCAAAGTTGCGGCGACGGAATAGGCCTCTTCTCCGGTCGCGCACGGCAAGCTCAAAATACGCAAGGGCCGCTGCGCCTGCGGTGCCTGCCGCACAAAACGCAGCAGATCTTCAAACTGGTCTGCGACCCGGAAGAACCAGGTTTCCGGCACCACCATATGATCCACAAAGCGGCGCCAATCGCGCTCAGAGCCGAGCACACGCGCGAGCAGCTGCTCCGGATCAGGCGCGCCGATGCTGACTCCGGCTTCGTCAATCGCGTGTTGCAGCGTGGTCAGGCCCATGGAATCCGGATCCAGCCCAAGCCGCGTTTGCAGCAGTTCGATCAGCGCGCCATAGCTCATGCTTCGGCCTTGGCAAGGAACAGCGCAGTCAAAGCCTCCGGCAGCAGCTCTGCTGGATCCACCAATTGCGGCAGGCCGGCAACTTGCGTCAGATGATCGCCCAGCCAGGCGTGCTCGGTGTTTCGCAGTCCAGGCGTGGTGGGCCCGTATTCGATCAGCTCACTGACGTCCTCGGCCTGCAAGCCCACCATGCGCGATTCGCTCGCGTTCTGGATGCGAACCACGATGATGCGGGTTCCAAGCTCAGCTGCCGCTGGGCGGCCCGCGATCAAGATGCAAAGGTCTACCACGGGCGTCAGGGTGCCGCGATAGGGCAGCAGTCCAATCACCGCAGGTGGCGCCAGCGTGGGCGTGCGCAAGGCGACGCGCGGCAATACTTCCACAATGCTCCGCGCGGCAATCGCCAGTGCGGCATTTCCAGCGCGGAAGGCTAAAGCGAGCATGCCCGGGTGCCGCGCTCAGGAGCCGAGGTTGAACTTGGCGATTTCCTGCTTGAGCACCGTGACCGCATCGCGCAAGCTTTCCGTGGCGCCATTGAATTCGCGCAGCGAGACCGAGGTTTGACGCGCACCATCCATCAGCTGGCCCATGGCTTCGCCAATCTGACGTGCGCCGTGTGCTTGGCTACGCATGCCGTGGTTGACCGTATCGAAGCGCTCCGAGAGCGTCCTGACTTGGCTGATGATCTGACCAAATTGCCCGCCAACCCGGTCCACAGTGCCCACGCCTGAGCGAACCTCTTCGGCAAAGCGATCAATCTCCATGACGCCAGCGGAGACCGCCGACTGCATCTGCTTGACCATCTGCTCAATGTCCAGCGTGGCCACCGCAGTTTGGTCGGCTAAGCGCCGAATCTCGCGTGCCAGCACCAGAAAACCAAGGCCCTGCTCGCCCGCTTTTTCGGCCTCGATGGCGGCATTGATTGACAGCAGATTGGTCTGGTCGGCCACTTTGGAGATGGTGGTGACCACGCCGGTGATCTCGGCCGCTTCCTCGCGAATTGCGGCAAGTCGGGCCGACATGGCATTGGCCGTTTGCGCCAGCCGATCCATGGTCGAATCGAGGCTGGAGAGTCCAGACTGGCCTTGCTCGGCGAGATCAGCAGTCTGTCCAGAGACCGCATTGAGGCCTTCCATGGTGGCCAGCAACTCTTGGCTGGTGGCCGCGATCTGCTTGACTGCCGCCGCAATTTGGTTCGTCGAGGCACCAAAGCCCTGCACCGTGGATTCCTGCTGGCGGCTGGTTGCGGCAAACTCGGTTGCCGTGCTCATCAGCTCCACCGAAGCTTGCTTCACGCGCGTCACCAGACTGCGCAGGTTCTGCGTCATCCCGCCGATGGCGCCGAGCAGCCGTCCGGTTTCGTCGTTGTCCGTGGTGCTTGGTACTTCGGTACTAAGATCGCCGTGCGCAACCCGATCGGCCACCTCTGACACCAGCTCCACGCGCTGGCTCAGGGTCGCTGCCGCACGGCGCGCAAACCAGGCCATCACGATCACCAGAAAAATGATTGCGAGCGCCAGAAACGCGAGGGCGCTCAGCTTCGAGCTGACCAGCGCATCCGCTTTCGCCTCGTTGGCAAGATTGCGCTGCGCGGCCAGCTTCCACACCTCGTCGATCGCGTAGCGATGCGCCTCATAGCGCTGCCCCATCTGCGCCAGCAAGCGCTTGGCGAGGTCGCGTTCGCCCGCGCGAACGGCGGGAATGAACTCATCGTCGCGCAGGCGAAAGAACTCCATCGCAGCGCGGTAGGAGGTGACCGTCATCAAGTCCCCCATGGTGTCGCGCGCCAGCACACGCTTCCACTTTTCCTGGCCGTTTTCGTAGTTGATGCGCAGCTCATTGCCTTTTTCGATCAGGCGCGTGATTTCGGTCGGCTCGCTCTGCTCACTCAACTGCAAAGTCAGCAGATAGGGTTCGATGATGAACTGCGGCGGCGGCAGGACATCGGCAATCAGTTCGTTGCCGAGCATGATCTCGTCGTAAAGCGGCCCTTGAACGCGCACCTGTTGCAGCGTGCGCCACGCAAGCAAGGCAAAAATTGAAAACAGCACCAAGAATACGGCGACGAAGTAAGACAGTTTCGTCGCCAAATTCGACTTATTGGACATCGATTTGTTGGACATCATGCTCGCCCCTGTTTGCGATCAGTGCGCATGGTAAGGGATGCAGCCGTTTTGCGCGATGGCTGCGCGGCCTGTGGTCGCAGCCATCCTGTCAGCGCGAGCGGCCGGTCATTTCGAGTGCCCTGTCATCTCGAGCGCCCTATCATTTCGAGTGCCCTATCATCGTGTCCGCCCTATCATCGCGACGGCCCGCCCTGTCATCTTGGGCGCAGGGAGAGATCTAAAGTCATCCGCATCAGAGGGCAGGGGCGATCATTCACTTCGCCGAAGGCTGAGATTTCTCCCTGCAGTCGAAATGACAGTTGCCCGGTTAAGGGTGATCAGAACGGTCGCTGATGCATGGCGCGGAGGGCAGCCAATTTCTGCCTCCACGCGAAACGTCAGTGCTCAGCCGGGCTGCAACCACAGCTTGAGCTGGGCCGCCACCCGGGCGTGATTGAGCAGGTCGAAATGTCCGCATTCGGCCACCACCAGGCGCCGTGCTGCGGCAACGCCCAAGGATTGGTCTGGATGTCTGTGGCGACCCAACGCGCTGTGCACAGGGACCAAACCATCGCCCGCCAAAGCGCGCCCGCGATTGTGTTTTGAACGCGTGCCGGCAACCAGAAACAGCGCAGCGTTGGGCGGCAATGCGTGGCGAGTCGCGGGCGCGCCGCCTGCGGACAGAATCCGACCATGGCGCAGGTCTTTGATGCCGCGACTGCGACTGCCGCCCAGATGCAAAAGCGGCGCACTGTACGGGCTGATTCCAATCAAGGTGTCGATCCAGCTGCCGGCGCGCTCAAGCGGCGCGCCCAGATGCGGCGAGCCGAGACAGACCACATGCCGCAGATAAGCTGGCCACGCCATATCCGCCTGCAGCGCGTGCGCCAGAGCGCTGCGCGCAAGCAGCCCGCCCATGCTGTGGCCAAGCATGCTCAGCGATTCGACCTCCGATCCCTGGGGCGCAAGGCAGCGCTCCAGCATGCGCGCCAGCTCGGCGCCATTGTCGGCCAGACTCAAGCCGGTGTTGTAGCGCAAATAGATCGGCGTGTAGCCATAGGCCGCGGCCAGCGCCTGCCCGTGATCGTGGCCCTGACGTGACCATTGCCGGTCATGCATGCACAGCCCGTGCAGCAGCAGCAGCGGGCGCGTGCCGACCGGTGCCCGGCAGTCTTCCCGCTGCAAATCTTCCGAGGTCCAGTCCGTGTCGCCGCAGCGCAGCTGCATGGTGATCGCCAGCGGGTTGTGCGTGGCGCAAAGATGGTCCCCAAAAGCGCCATTCAGCGCCGCCCTCAGCGCATCAAGCTGAGTACTTTGCCACTGCGCCGGCAGCAGTGGCGCACCCAGCGCCAGGCTCTGGTCCAGCACGTAACCCACCAGTCGCGTGACGCCGCGCACGCTGCGGTACACCAGTCCGGTAAGGCCGGACGCGCGCTGTTCGCGGCTGCTGCCCAGCGGCAGCGGCAGCGACTTGATGGTTTGATGCATCGCCTCAACCACCTGCGTGACCCCGAGTACGCCATCGATTGCCAATTGCGCAACGCCGGCCAATTGCGCGACGCCTCCCGGCTGCTTACTCACCGCGGCGATGCCGGCACCGCAGGGAGTCTGCGCTGGGATTGCGCGCGCTTCACGGCAGCAGCTCTTGCACTTGCTGCGCAGCAAGCCGCAGCACCGGATAGCGGTTCAGCTGCGCATCAAAATAAGGCGAGCGCTCATAGAAGAAGTTCAGACGGGCGCTGGGTGAGGCCGCGAACTCGGGGTCTTTCAGGCGCTCTGCAAACTCTTTTTTGAGCCCCGCATCGGCGGCCAACATTTCGCGCGCGATGCGCTCCATGACGCGTGCCTCGGCGTATTCCTTGGCTTCAAAAATGGCGTCGAAGAAGCCCCAGCGCAAAAAACTGTCGGTTGCGGCGGGCTCCAGCAGCAATGCAATCAGGCGCGCCTGCGGCTGATCCATCAAGATCAACCAGCTGCCCGCCGGAACCTCGTGCACTCCTGGCTCCAAGCTTGCTTCCAGCTCGCTGAGCGTATGGCGGCCCTCAAACGGGCGCGGCGCCCACGCCACCTTAGTGAACTTGTAGCGTTCAGCACGTACTTGCACCGTTTTGCTGAGGCGCACCATGTCGATGCCGTGCAGATGCAGGCGTTCGATCACGCTGGTCCATTGCGCGGGGATGAGGTAGGCCGCCGGCGCGGGGGCGCTTGCTTTGACCATCACTTCGCGCTGCACCGGCACCTTCATCAGCATCGGTTTGCTCCCGTCGTACTGGGTCCACAGCCCGCCAGAAACCTCACTTGACTTGCGCTGATATCGATAGCCGAGAAAATCCTCCGTTTCGCGGCGCTCAGACAGCGCAAACGTGAGCGGCATGAGCTCCTGCTGCGCAAAACGTTCCGCGCGCGCCGATGCAACCGCGCTTTTGAGCGCCTCAGGCGCGCGACCGATGGCGCGCAGCAGCTCCTTCAGCAGCGCCTCGTTGACCCGTGTGCGGGTGCGAAAATCCTTCAGCATATGGGTTTCAAGCAACAAGCCTGGGCGACCCGCAGCGGCCGCGTAACCGACCGAAAAGCGCGCTGTGGATGCGTTTTCCAACAGCCCAGCGCTTAGATTGTCCGCTTCTTTGAGGCTGACGTAGAAGCCAATCGACCAGCCCTGCTTTTGCACTGCGGGTTTGACCTCGGACTCAAAAACCTTGCGCTGCCACTGTGCCAGCGCGGGCGCAATGTTCTGGTTGGTCTCATAGGCCCAAGTCATTGGATACTGATAGTCGGCGCCGTTGGTATTGTGCATATCGACCAGCAGATCAGGCTGCCATTGCTGCCAGAGGCGCAGCCAAGCTTGCATTTCCGGCGCGTCCGCCTTGGTAAAATCGCGATTCAGATTCAGGTTTAGAGCCGTGCTGCGCCAGCCCATCGCTTCTGGCCCATTCTGGTTGATGCGGTTGTAGGGCGAGAAGCGCTCATGACCGTCGACGTTGAAAATCGGGATCAAGAGCAAGATCACCTGCGGCAGCAATTCAGCATCAGCACCGATGCTCAAATCGCGTGCCAGAGCCATCAGCGCGTCCTTACCCTCGTTCTCACCGGGGTGGATCGCGGCCTGAATCAGCAGTATTGGCTTACCAGATGCGCGCGCGGCTTCGGCCGAACTGATGCCATCGCTGGACAGAACCACGGCTTTGAGCGGCCGACCTTGGCTGCTGCGTCCGAAATCAAACATGTGCACCTGCGTGCTCTCGGCGTCCAGGCGTTCCAGCCAGCGCATGGTCTCGTCATAGCGCGGCGTGCGCGCGAAATCGCTCGCCTCAGCCGGGGTTTTCCAATCCGCTGTCGCAGCGCAAGCCTGCTGGATCGGCGATAGCAGTAGGGCAAGCAAGACGGCAGGCAGAGATAGTGATCGGCGCATGGCGTGGTCCGGTTTCTGGCGTGGGTGGGCGATCAATTCTCAAGCAGTAGACCATAACTGGCTGGGCTTGAGCTGCGCCGGCTGGACTTGAGCCGCGCCGGCTGGACTTGAGCCGCGCTGGCTGGACTTAAGCTGCGCTGGCTCAGGGGTTGATGCGGCGGAACTCATAGGGCTGCGTGGGCGGCACGCGAAACGCGAATTGAGCGTTCTCCAGCACGCCCGATTCGCGGTAAGCAAGCACACCATCAGCGCTCAGTTCGACGGTTGCATCGATGCCCATTTTGCGCCCTGAGGCAGCCACGATTTGGCATTCCTCAGCGCTGATGCGGGCGCGCCAAATGTCGCCCTCCTGGGTGAAACGCAAGGCGCATTCCGGCGCGTATGCGCGCAGATCGGCGGCTGTAATGTTGGCGAACGCGGTCGAATCTGAGCCTTTGCCATCCCAAGGTGCGCCGTCGATGAAGGCATAGAAATCCATCCGTAGCGTGCCGTCCGGATCAGCACGAAACGACCACAGGCGCTGCCTGGAGATCGTGCCACCCGGACCACCATTGCGCCATTCGAGGTAGACCACCTGATCACCGAGCGCCGGCACGCGCACCAGATGGAACTCGGCGTACTGTTGGTCTAGCCACTCGCCTTGCACGCTGGGCGGCACCTTTAATGCCGGCGGGGCGGCTTTGAACTGGGCCTGGTTGTCCCAGGCTCCAAGCAGGCTTGCAATCACGTCATAGCCAACGCCCGGCGCCAAACTGGGCTGCAGCGGCGCGCAGGCGGCCGCAACAAGCAATACGACCATGCCATAGAATTTGATGCTCATTAAACGCACTCCCAAGTCGACTGAACCTAGTGTCCATCAAGCCTGCCATTTTAAGCCAGCTGGTGCTGGCTGGGAATGATTTGGACGACGTGAGATAAGCCATTCAGGCCGAGCGCTTGTCATTTCTCCCTGCGCTGGAGATGACAACAAAACAGCGTGGTTGCGACCGATGAGTGCAAGCGACATTGGCTCCGCTTCGTCGCAACGCGAAGCCATGGATTTAAGCGATTGCGCATTGCGGCTGCGCGCAGAGTGACGCTTGGCGGCGGTATCGTTTCGACCGGCTTTCCGCTTGGTCGCAACGCGCAGCCATGGACATTGGCTCGCGCAACCGACAAAAGCTGAGGCGTTCCGGCTCGGGCGCGGAGGCCTCGACAGGCTGCTGGTTTTCAGGTTTGCTCATCGACCAGTGCGCCCCAGAAGACCGTTGCCTGCAAGGTGTTCACGGAGCATGCACCGCACCCTTCAGGTAGCGGTCGAACCAAAGCATCGTGTGTCCCAGTTCAAGCACCAGATTGTTGCGCTGCCGAGATTGATGCCCTTCGCCGGCGAAAATGATCAATCCAGCCGGCACGCGCCGTTTGCGCGCTGCCGCATACATTTGCAGCGCCTCACCCACCGGAACACGCGGGTCCTCGGCGCCCTGGATGATCAACAGCGGTCCCTTCAGCTGGTGGCTATAGGTGATTGGCGACAGGGCCATCAGGGTCTCCCGATCGTGCACCAGGCTGCCGTATTCGGATTCGCGTGCGGCACGTCGATAAGGCGCCGTGTTTTCGAGAAAGCTAACCAGATTCGACATCCCAACCGTGGACACTCCGGCGTCATAGGAGCCGGCAAACTTGGTCATTGCAAGCATGGTCGAGTAGCCGCCGTAGCTGCGACCGAGTACGCCTACTTTGGGCGCCACGCCGTCCACGGCAAAGGTCTTGCGCGCCCACGGCGCGGCGTCTGCAATGTCCGTCCACACCTCCAGGCGCTTGGCGCCGTTGTCGGCATCAAGCCAGGCTTTGCCATATCCCTCGCTGCCGCGCACATTGGGCTCGACCAATACGTACCCTGCATCAACCCAAAGCTGATCCACGGCAGAAAAGCGCGGCGTGGACTGGCTTTCCGGCCCGCCATGGAACATGACCAGCACCGGACAGGGCGCTGGTGCGCAGCGCTCGGGTCGTCGCACCACGGCGGGAATCAGGGTTCCGTCACGCGCCGGGTAATGCGCCACGGTGGGCACCGCGAAGCGGCTGGTATCGATCTCTGGCGTGCTTGGAACGAACCAACGCACCAGCTCAGCGCTAACCCAGTCGTACACCCAGGTCTGAGCTGGCGAGGTTGCCAGGCCAATGGTGAACACCGATTTTCGCCCGTGCAGGGGTGAAATCGGGATGCCGTAGTTGATCGCCGCAGGCAGTGCCGGAAGCGCAATCGCTGCCAGCGTGCGCGGGTCGAAGGCATGTAGTTTGGTGAAACCGCCTTCGTTGACCGTGTAGAAAAACTTGTCTCGGCTGCGGGTTTGGTTGGTGCGCGCCACGGACCAGGGCATTGCAGGTGAAATCGGGGTCCAGATGCCATTTTCGAACGCGTACAGGCGCCGAACGTCGCTAAATTCTGGCGTCACTACCAGCAGTTGTCCCGCGCGGGCGCCGTACTGCGCCAGATAATCGCCCGGCTCCTCGACGCCCAACATTGCCTTGAGCTCACGCTTGGCGGGGTCCCATTGCCAATACTCGTCGCGTCCAACGCCCTTGTTCAATAGCAGCAGCAAGCGCCCGTCCTCGCGAAAATCAGCCAGGCTCCATTGGCCCGGCGCGCTGAAAATGGTCTCCCGAACCCGGTTTTTCAGGTCATAGCGATGAATCGCGAAAGAGTTCGGATCCAGATCATTGGCGCGAAAGTAGACCCAGCGACTGTCCGCGCTGACGTACTCAAAGGTAGTTTTCACCTTGCTGATGTGCTGGATAGCCGTCATCGGCCCGCCGCGCGCGGGCATGGTGAAAATGCCCGGATTCTCATCCGCATCCAGATCGCGCGACAGAATCAGGGTTTCTCCATCCGGCGTCAGATCCATCAGCTGGGTTGGATCCTCGCCCCCGGTCAACTGCACGGGAAACGTGTTGGGACCGTCTAAGCGCCAAACCTGCTCAGTGCCAGTAACGTTCCAGCTCAGATAAAGGTGCTTGCCATCTGCCGACAGGCGGGCGTTTGCCGGGGTTCGGATATCAAATGACTGCTGGATTTTGCGCGACAGCGCAGGCGGCAGCGGTTTTGCGCCATAGCGGGCGATGACGCGCTCAGAAATGCTGCCCGATCCGGTGCCAACGTAGTGGGATCTCAATGTTGTTGGTGCGCAGCTGGTGGCACATAGCCAGCACAGGGCGGCCAACAGCAGGCGCTGCATCCGCTGCCAGGGCCAGGCTGAAAAGTGCTGCTCTCGCTTGCTCAACCTGCGTCCCCTGGGGCCTGACCGTGGTTCGAAGAATACGGCAGACGCGAGGCTGAGGTGGATTTAAGCGATTGACGCGTTCCGTTGCGCCTTGCGGCTGCGCGCAGCAATGACGCTTGGCGGCGGTGTCATTTCGAAGTGCTGTGTCAGGTCCGTTTGGTCCGGCTGGCTCATTTGGAGCGGCTTTGTCAGCTCGGGCGCTGGTGTTCCTCGATCAGGGCCGTAACCTCGCTGCGGTTGCGCGCCTGGGCAAGATCGACTGGCAGCTTGCGCAGATCGTCCGGAAGCTTGGGATCGGCGCCCATGCGCAGCAGTTGCGCAAAAGCCTGCAGCTGTCCATGGCGGCAAGCCCAGTGCACCGCGGTGCGCCCCATGCGATCGGGAATGTTCATCTCCGCACCGTGTGCTTGCAGCAGCACCAAAAGTTCGTTCAAGCGCGTTTCGTCAGCCATCGGAGGATTGGTTTGCTGCGCTCCGCACAGCAGCAGGACCAGGGTGCGACTCTCTTCATCCACCATATTGCAGTCAGCACCCGCTTCCAGCAGGCGTTGCAGCACGTATTGATACGGTGAATCGCTGCGCGCGTCCTGCAACAGAGCACGCAGCGCCATGAGCGCCGGGCGGCGCTCTGGAAGCCCAGCATCGACACCCGCGCCGCTATCGAGCAGCAGCTCGCAGGTTTCCAGATCGCCGGCCATGGCGGCCAGCGATAGCGGCGTAAATCCCTGCGCTTGGGCGCTGTCAAGCGCCAGTCCCTGCTCCAGCAGCCAGCGAATCACGGCATGCTGGCGCGCCACGGTGGCAGCGCCCAAGGGCGCCATGCCTGAATCCGCGGCAAGCTCCAGGCGTGCTCCGGCGTCCAGCAAACGCATCAGCACGTCGATATCGCCGCGACCGGCGGCGTGCAGGGCTCCGCTGGCGCCGCGCGCATCGCGCGCATCCACCGCCAAGCCGAGCAGCAGCAAAAGATCTAGCGTGCGCAAATCGCCGCGTTTGCACGCCTCTGAAACGTCGTCCGGTATCAGCCGCCGTCCCGGATGCGCCGCTTCCGGCCAGTCCAGCAGGAGGTAGTGCTCGGACCGGCCGTGCTGGATGGCGAGCCCCAGCGGCGTTGAGCCGTCGCCCGCCGGTTGACCAGGATCTGTGCCGGCCAGAATCAGGGCACGCAGCAGAAATTCCGCATCGGGACGCTGCTGCTGGACCAATTGGTGCAGCGCGCTGCGGCCATCCAAGCCGGATGCGTTGGGAAACTTGACCACGTCGATCAGGCGCGCCAGGGCCAGCACCGGCCATTGCTTCAGCGCATGGTGCAGCAATGGCACGCCATGGTGATCTCGCGCATCGGGATCGGCGCCCAACTGCAGCATCCGGGCCAGCAGGGCATCGACATAGTCCAGCTGCGCCTCCGGCAGCGGCGCATCCACGCCAGCAAGCAGCAGCAGCGGGCTGCGCGCGCGCAGCGGATCGCTGCCGACGCCGGCCGCGCGCGCCAGCAGCAGTTCCAGTGCAGACATTGGCAGCGGGCGCAGCGCGCTAAGCGCGAGCACGGCGAGCGGCGTTTTGAGATCTAGCCCATTGGCGACAAAGCGATTCAGCAAAGCCGTGTCCAATATGGCTGCGGCCAGGGTGAGCAATTCCGGCCAGGGTTCACTGCCAATCGGCCCGAGTTCGAGCAGCTTTTCCGCGACATCCCGTTTGCCCTGACGCAGCGCTTCGGCAATCAGCAGGCCGCGATTGCTTTCCACCACGCCCAGTTCCGCCACCGCATCCGGCAACTCATGACTATCGGAAAGCGCGCGCGCCAGATCAAAGCGATTCAATTGCAGCGCTAGATCGAGCGACGTCTGTCCCTTGGCATTGGTTTGCTCCGGGTCGACTCCGCTACCGAGCAGCAGGTGGATGAGCTCTACGTCCGAATCTTCCGCCTGTACCGCCAGATGCAGCGCATCGGCACCCTGCGCATCACAAACTCCCGCCTGAGCGCCGCGAAACAGCAGGCGAGCAAGCACGCGCCGCGCGGCTTTGTCGGCCGCGCACAGCCAGGGCGTGCGGCCCAGCTGGTCAACGGCCTCAAGCGCGGCTCCGGCATCCAGCAAAGCCTCGCAGATATGAGCGTGATCAAGGCTAGCCGCAACATGCAGTGCGCTGCGCCCCTGCGGATCCGTGCTAAGCACCTGCGCTTTGCCGCGCAACAGCCGCTGCGTGATTGCCGGATGATCCGCGTGCGCTTCTGCGGCGGCGACCAAAAGCGGTACGCCCGCCTCGGGTTCCAAACTTGCGCCGGCGCGCAGCAGCGCATCCAGCACGTCCAGATGCTGCGCCTGCGCCGCCCACGCAGCCGCGGACCAGCCGCGCCGGTCCAGAGCGTTCGCGTTCGCCTTGCGGTCCAACAAATGTTGCACCACGGCTGGATCGCGGCTGCGTGACGCGTGATGCAGCGGTGTTGCGCCTTCGGGGTCCACGCAGCCTGGATCGGCGCCGTTGCTCAGCAGCATCAACACCACGTCAGGCCGCCCTTCATAGCTGTCCTTGGTCGCCGCCAAAAGCGCATTGCTGCCGCCATTGCTGCGATTGATATCGGCACCAGCGGCAATCAGCCGGCGCAAGATCACCAGCTGTCCGCAGGTCGCCGCGCTCACCAGCGCGGAACGCCGATCAAGAGCGTCGAATGCGGGTTCAGCATTCGTATTTGCGCCCAGCTTGAGCAAGCGCTCGACCAGCACATCGTCAGCGGCGCGCACCGCGAGAATAAGGTCCTGATCGGGATCTAAGGTTGCGGAATCATCGCTTTGCACCGGCAGCACGCCGAAGTAATCGGCGATTTCCGCGTCCACCTCGGCCGCTGGGCTAGGCGCCAGCAAGCGGTCAACCAAGAACATGATCAACGCCATCAGCAGCGCACTGGCGCCCAAGCGAACATGCCAGCGCGCGCCCAGCTCCGGCCACAGCAGCAGGCTCAAGCAGCCGGCAAGCCAGCACAGCAGCAGCAGATGGCTCAAATAGGATCGTTGCCAGAAATGATCCGCAGGATCGCCATGGAGCCACTGGCGAGCACGCCAGCCAGCCCAGGCTGTGCGCCAATCAGAGCCCGGATCCAGGTCCTGGAGCACGCCACGCAGCCACGCGTGCGAGCGGCGAAACAACAACGGTGCCGCGCCCAGCACCAAACTCAGCGCGAGTGCCGCAAGCAGCCCGGCACCCTGTTTCAGCGCACTGATTGGGGCATAAAGCAGGGCTGCGAATGAGGCGCAATAGAGCAGCCACCAAGCCAGCGCCACCAGCGCCGCGCGCCAGCTGCGCGCCGAATGCGCAAACGCTGCCTCGGCGCTCAGCCAGGCCAAGCTTGGAATCAAGCAGCCGCCGGCAAGCACGCAAAACAGCATGCCGGACGGCCAGGGCGCCAGCACGGCGCCTCCCAGTAGGCAAAAAGCAATGCTCAGCAGCAGCCATTCTGGCTTCACAATCCGGCCATGCCCTCCGGCGAACCGCCTTCACCAATGCGCAGAAGTTTCAAAGTGTTGGTCCCGCCCAATAACCCCGTGTGGTCGCCCGTGGTCAGTACGATGCGGTCACCGACCTGCAACAGACCCTTGGCGAAAAGCAATTCGGCTGCGAGTTTAGCAGCGTGTGCCACCCCGCCACCGCCGGGATCGAATGCGACCGGATAGACATCGCGGTACAAACACATGCGCTGGCGCGACTCCACGTGTCGGCTCATGGCAAAAATGGGTGCCGGCGAGCGGAAGCGCGACAGCCACTGGGCGGTGGCGCCTGATTCGGTGAGCGCGACGATCGCCTTCGCCTTGACCTTGTCTGCCAAGTGCATGGCAGCCATCGCGATGGCCTGATCGGTGCGATCAAGGCGCGGCGGGGCACCCACAAAATGCTCGTTGCGATCAAACTGGCGCTCGGCCGCCAGACAGATGTCGCGCATTGCAGCCACCGCCTTGTCCGGATATTTGCCGGACGCGCTTTCCTGGCTCAGCATGACCGCATCGGTGCCGTCGATCACCGCATTGGCGACGTCCAGCACTTCGGCTCGGGTAGGAATCGGCGATTCGACCATTGACTGCAGCATCTGCGTCGCGGTGATCACCACGCGGTTGCGCGCCAGCGCTTCGCGGATGATTTTCTTTTGTAGCCCTGGCAGTTCGGCGAAGCCGATCTCGACGCCCAGATCGCCGCGCGCAACCATCACCGCTTCCGAAGCCTCGATGATCTCGCCAAGGTTTTCCAGCACTTCGGCGCGCTCGATCTTGGCCACCAGCGCGGCGCCGGAACCGGCAGCGCGCAGCAGGGCGCGCGCGTTGTTCATGTCGGCGGCGGTGCGCACAAAGGACACCGCAAGGAAGTCGGCACCCATTTTCGCGGCCAGCTTGATGTCTGATTTGTCTTTGTCGGAGAGCGCATCAAGAGCCAGTCCACCGCCAAGTCGATTGATGCCTTTGCGGTCTGAAAGCATCCCGCCGTCAATCACCGTGGTGTAAATTTCACGGTCATCAATGCGCTCAACGTTCACCGTGAGCAGCCCGTCATCAAGCACCAGGGTGTCGCCCGGACGCACGTCCTTGTACAAACCCGGATAGCTCACGCCAACGCGCTCAACGGTACCCAAGGGGGCTTCGCCGCGGCAATCCAGCACGAAGCGCTGGCCGCTCTCAAGCAGCACAGGCCCGTTGGCAAAGTTTCGAATGCGGATCTTGGGCCCCTGCAGATCAGCCAAAATGGCCACCTCGCGTCCCAGCTCGGCCGCCAGCGCACGCAGCGTGTGCGCGCGCTGCAGTTGCTCCTCCGCGGTGCCGTGCGATAGGTTCAAGCGCGCGACATCGACTCCGGCCAGCAGCACCTGTCGAAGCATGCCGGGACGATCGGTCGCTGGACCCAAGGTGGCGATGATTTTGGTACGACGCGAAACAGACATAGCAAGCACTCTGGCAAAGGAGCGCGCACTCTCGCCAAACTGATCGCGCTTAGCAACCTCAAAGCGGTTGAATACGTCTACAGGAAGCCCGGCCCCTACGGCGCTTCGGGCCAGGGTGCATGGCTCAATTCAGGGTGTTTCCAACAGTCTGGCAACAGTTCGGTCAGTTATAAGCGGCAGCCCGGTGCCGTAGTGGCGCGATTTATCGCGTCCGCTCGTCGCAGCCTACGCGCGCCTTGCCATTCCGGATCCACCGCGCGATTCAGCCTCGCGATTCAGCCTGTCTGCACCAGTTCGTTAACAGGCCGCCAACAGGCCGCCAACAGTTCGGTCGGGTATTAGCGGCAGCCCGGTCCCTACGGCGGTTCCGAGTCGCGTGCTCAATATCCCGCCGCTTGGCCGTCCTTGCGGCTTTCGCTGGCACCGGCATACACGCCGGTCTCCAGATTCCGTTGAATCGCCTGATAGCCGCCGTAAGGCCCATCCGCATATTGGATGCGATGCCCGCGACGCATCAGCGCACGCAGCGTTTCATAGCGCCAGCCGGTCTCAAGATTGACCACGCCGCCATCATTCATCGGCAGGTTTTGTCCTTCCGGCTCGGTGGAGCCATCGTGATGAATTCGCGGTGCATCACCGGCTTCTTGCAGGCCCATGCCGAAATCGATCAGGTTGACCACGATCTGCACGTGTCCCTGCGGCTGCATCGCGCCGCCCATCAGGCCAAAGCTCAGCCACGGCTTGCCTTGCTTAGTGACAAAAGCCGGGATGATCGTGTGAAAGGGGCGCTTGCCGGGAGCGAAGCTGTTCGGATGCCCTTTTTTCAGCACGAACTGCTCGCCGCGATTTTGAAAGATGAAGCCCAGGCCCGGCGCCGCCATGCCGGAACCCATGCCGCGATAATTGGACTGGATCAGCGACACCATCATGCCGTCTTTGTCTGCGGTGGTCAGATAAATCGTATCGCCCTCTTCCAGCGGTGGATGCCCGGCCTCCACCGTGCTTGCCGCCCGCTGCGGATCAATCAGCGCGCGCCGCTGGGCGGCATAGTCATCCGACAGCAGCCATTTGAGGTCAACCTTGCTGAACTCCGGATCGGCATAAAAGCGGGCGCGGTCTTCGAACGCAAGCTTTTTGGCCTCGATAAAGGCGTGCAGATATTCGACGCTGTCGAAGCCCATCGCGGCCAGATCAAAACCTTCGAGGATGTTGAGCATTTGCAGTGCGGCCACGCCCTGACCGTTTGGCGGCAGTTCCCAAACATCGTAGCCACGATAGTTCACCGAGACCGGAGCGACCCATTCCCCGCGATGCGCACGCAGGTCCTCAGCGCTTAAAAAGCCGCCGTTCTGGGCAAAATAATCACCGATCACGCGCGCTATGGCAGCGTCGTAAAAAGCGCTGCGGCCGCCCTTGGCGATGCTGCTCAAGGTCTTGGCAAGGCCTGGATTGCGCCAAATTTCGCCGGCCTTTGGGGCGCTGCCAGCAAGCGTGAACTGCTCCAGAAATCCAGGCCATTGCTTTAAGCGCGGCACCGAAAGCGCCCAGTAGTAGGCAATGATCTCGCTTACCGGGAAACCGTTTTCGGCGTAGTCAATCGCAGGCTGGAGAACTTGATGCATCGGCAGGCGGCCAAATTTTCCGTGCAAGGCAAACCAGGCATCGACCGCGCCGGGCACCGTCACCGGCAAGGGCCCGAACGAAGGAACGTCCTGCAGTCCCTGCTCCTGAAAGTACTTGAGGCTGAGGCTGCGCGGTGAGCGGCCCGAGCCGTTATAGCCAAACAGCTGCTTGCGCTTGGGATCCCAGACGATGGCGAACAGATCGCCGCCAATGCCATTTCCGGTCGGCTCCATGAGCCCCAGCGCGGCATTTGCGGCGATCGCTGCGTCCATCGCGCTGCCACCCTTGCGCATCACGTCAAGCGCGACCTGAGTGGCCAAAGGCTGACTGGTGGCGGCCATCGCATGCTGCGCATACACCACGGACCGGGTCGCGAAGCTACGATCAACCAGCCGGTCGGCAGCGTGCGCGCCAGCAAAAGCCAGCGTGGCGAAACTGGCGCAAACATAAAGCCATAACCTCATGATCAATCCTCTCCAAAAGCGCATGCGACGCAGGATCCGCGAAGTGCGCAGCGTGCGCCAGCGTGGCACCTTGATGAAAGCCTCACCGGAGTGAAAGCCTTACCTCAGGCACTGTTCAGCCTGGCCAGGAAGGTTGTAGCCTGCGGGTTCCTTTTTTCGGGGGAATCCGATGAGACTGATGCTTTCGGTGGCCATCGCCACTTTGCTTTCGACCGCAGCGCACGCGGAGCTGGCGCCGGTGCGCATTGACGCGGCTGATGCGCGCGCCATGCCGCGCGGCGCTATGACGTTTGACTACGGTAGTTTTCAGTGGCTCTGGCTCAGCGCGGCCGAGCGCAGTGCACTCAGCAAGCAAGGCATCAGCTACACCGCGGTGGAAGGCAAGGATATTCGCCTCAGCGCAAGCGTTGTGGACCCCAGCAAGAGCGCCGGCGCGCCGGTGCTTGACCAAACCAACCGCGGCCTGTTTATCGTGCAGTTCTTTGCCCCGCAGCGCCAGGAGTGGATCGACCGCCTGCAAAGCTTGGGCATCCAGCCGCTGCAGTACATCCCCAACAACGCCGTGCTGGTGTATGGCAATGTGGATCAACTGGACAGCGCGCGCAGCGCGGAATTCGTGCGTGGCGCGATACCGCTCAGCGCGGATCTCAAGCGCGACCTGAGCCTGAGTTTCCTCAACACCCGTCCCGGCACGCTCAAGGTGTTCTTCTTCAACCCAGGCAACCCCGATGCCGTGACGCGCGCCATGAGCGACGCCGGCGCGATGGTGCTGCGTTCCGCTAAGGCGCAGCCGGACGGCGTGTTCTATACCGCGGACGTGCTGGCAACGTCCGATCGCATCGGCGCGCTGATGGCGCTGCCGCACGTGGTCAACGTGGGCTTTGAAGGCACGCCACAGCTCGATGACGAGCAGTCAAACCAGATCATGACCAATAGCTTCACCAGTCCGGGCGTTCCGGCGCTGGGTTACCGCAACTTCCTGCAGAACATCCTCGGTGGCCTGAACGGCGCTGGCGTGACCATGGCCGTGGTGGATACCGGGGCCGACCGCGATCATCCCGATCTTGCGGATGCGTGGGTCGGTGGCGCCACCCAAGGCTGTTCGCCCGGCAACAATGGTCCTGGCGATGATGCCGCAGACGGCGGTCATGGCACGCACGTTGCGGGCGCCATCTTGGGCCGCGGCGTTGGTGACGGCGACGGCCCCGCAGCCGAAGTGGATGCGAACGGATTTCTCTATGGCCTGGGCATGGCTCCGGCCACCAAGCTGTGGTCGGCACGCGTGGTGTGCGGCGGGAACACGCTGAGCAACGCCGAAGTGGTCAAACAAGCGCATTTGGCGCAGTCCTCGGGCAGCAACAACAGCTGGAATAATGGCGCGGCGCGCAGCGGCTACACCGCCAGTGCCCGCGAGTACGACACCCTGGTGCGCGATGCCAACTTCGATACGCCTGCGGTGCTGGATCAGTTTGTGGTGCTGTTTTCGGCCGGCAATGCCGGAACCGCAGGTTTAACCGCGCCGCACGAGGCGAAGAACATCATCTCGGTGGGGAGTTCTGGCAGCGGCCGCGCCGGCACGAACACCGAAACGATGGTCGGCAGCTCCAGCCGCGGCCCAGCGGTGGACGGCCGAATTCTGCCGGTGATTACCGGCGTGGGCGGCAATACCGCGTCCACACGCAATGCTTCCGGCGGCAGTTGTGCCAGCGCAATTGCGGGCACTGGGGGCCTTTATGCTTTGTGCAACGGCACCAGCATGTCCACCCCGCGTGTGGCAGGCGCAACCGCACTGACCGTGCAGTGGTGGCGGCGCAACAACAGGGGCGCCAACCCAAGTCCAGCCATGGTAAAGGCCGTGCTGGTCAACGGCGCACGCGATCTGCCGGGCAGCCAACCGGGCAGCACGACCATCATCGACGGCTCCCGCCCGATCCCGAACAACGACGAGGGCTGGGGCATCCTCAATCTACGCGACACTCTTGCCACCGAAGTGCGCGGCTTCTACCAGGATCAGAGCGTGGTGCTGAGCACCGTGGGCGACACGCGCACCACGCGCGTCATCGCAGCTGATGCAAACAAACCGCTGCGAATCACGCTTGCCTGGACCGACGCACCGGGTGCGGTGAACGCCAATCCGGCGCTGGTCAATAACCTGGATCTGCGCGTCACCCAGGGCGCCAATGTGTTCCTTGGCAACGTGTTCGCCAATAGCAGCTCGGTCACTGGCGGCACGGCGGATATCTTGGCAAATCTTGAGAACGTCTACATTGCAACCCCAGGTACCGGCCCGATCGAGGTACAGGTCATCGCGACAGCTTTGAATGGCGATGCGCTGAGTGGCAACAGCACGCCGGGCAATCCGCGCCAGGACTACGCGCTGGTGTGTAGCAACTGCGCAACGGCGCCCAGCCTGAGCGTGCCGGCCACAGCCACTGCGGTTTGCGCAGGCGCCGCCATCGGTTCAGTGCCCATCACGGTCAGCGGCAACGCGGGTCTGGTGCAATTGAGCATTAACAATGCCCCAGCCTCGCTTACTGCGATTGCATTTACGCCAAATCCAGTTACCGCAACGCCTGCGGGCGCCACCAGCAATCTGAGTGCGACGCTCGGCGCTGCTGCCGCGGGTCTCATCAACCTGACCGTACGTGGCGTTACTCCCAACTTCACCACGGAAATTCCAATGAGCCTGAACGTCTTCGCGGGCATCCCGTCCGCGATCACTTTGAGCGCCCCGGCCAACAATGCGATCGGCATAGCGCTGCTTCCGGCAATGACTTGGAGTGCGGCGGCCAATGCGCAGCGCTATCGTCTGGAATTCTCCCGCGTGAGCGATTTCAGCGTGCTTTGGGGCGCCAGCGATACCGCCAACACCACCTTCACGCCAGCGAGAAATCTGCGCCAAGCCGCGCAGTATTTCTGGCGCGTGCGCAGCGTGAGCCCTTGCGGCAACAGCACGTTCGCAAGCGGCGCCTTCACCACCGTGAGCGATGACATCCTGTTTTCGGAAGGCATGGGCGAGTAGCAGTGCGTGTTTGCCGCCGGCGTAACCCGGCGGCAAACAGGGCGATCTATCGGCGTGGCGCGTTGACGCCATGACGCAAGAACGTTGCTCAGCTTGAGCCAAGGAAGAGATCTCAAACCGCCTAACGCAAGATTTCTCCCTGCGGTCGAAATGACACAGCGCGCGGTTGCCTGCTGGGAGCTCGCAGCGGCGAAGCATCCCACCGGTGGCGGCAGTCTCAATGACAGCTTGATTACCGCAAGCGTGTCCAAACACCTAGGGCCACGATTCATCGCGTCCGCTCACCGAAGCCCACGCCACCTGGCCCGTTCGGGCTGTCCGGTGGCTGGATTAGCGTGATCAGTGACAATGCAATCGATGCGGTTCGTGCCTCACCGGCATCCTGCGCAGGCTCAATACATCCTTGGGTAAGGTGTCATTTCTATTTACCGCTAGATCCGGAAGTCTGAAGTTAGCTGTCGTGCCTTCCTTTCCCCACCCAGCCCGCCCCAAACACTGGGAGGGAGCAAAAAGAGCCGCTTCGATACCGCTTTCGGGCAAAGCTGAACAAGTTTCACGCTAACATGCGCGGCATTGATCCGCGTCCCAAGGCCCATGGAAACTAGCCTAGTCCTCAGTTCCGACATGATGCTGGTCTTGCTGGTACTGGGCATAGCGATTCTGCTGTTCGTCACCGAGTGGCTCAGTGTGGACTTGGCTGCGCTGCTGATCTTGCTGATGCTCGGTCTGATGAAGCTGGTGCCGCCAGATCAGTTGTTTGCGGGATTTGCTTCCAACGCAGTCATGGCCATTCTGGCTGCGATGATCCTTGGCGCCGGTCTGGAGCGAACCGGTGCGCTCAATAACCTTGCCGATGTGATTCTGCGCATTGCCGGGGACACCGAACGCGGCTTGATCTTGGCGCTCTCGGCCCAGGCTGGGGTGATCTCCGCCTTCATGCAAAACCCGGCGCTGGTAGCCCTGTTTATGCCTGTCGCCTCGCGCGTGGCCAGTCGAACCGGCTATCCGCTCTCGCACCTGCTGATGCCGATGGCGTTCTGCGTCGTCCTCGGCGGCACCATGACCACGGTCGGTAACTCGCCGATGATCCTGCTGCATGATTTGATTGACAGCGCGAACAAGAATTTGCCGCCGGGGGCGGAAACGCTGGCGCAACTGAAGATGTTTTCGGTGCTCCCGATTGGTCTGGCGCTGTTGGTCGGTGGCTTGCTGTTCTTCTATTTTTTCGGCGCACGCCTGCTTCCCAGCCGCGAAGGTCGCTCAACTTCGGTCACGCCGGGGACCACCGAACGCTATTTCGAGCGTCTGTACGGCTCCGAAGGTGAAGTGCGCGAACTGCGCATCAACGAAGCATGCCTGTTAGCTGGCATGTCCGTGGCGGAAGTTGAAGCCATTCCCGGCGTGCCGCTGCTGCTCGCGCTCAAAGGCAAAGGCGGTGCGCGGCTGGCGCCACCGGCGGATGATCGCCTGGCGGTCGGTGATGTGGTTGGCGTGCTTGGCCATCCTGAGCAGCTGGAGCACTTTGCGAAGTTTCATGGCGCCGAAATGTGCACCGGCCTGGAAGTGCTGGGTGATTTGTTCGATCCGGAGCGCGCAGGCGTCTCGGAAGCCGTGATTCCTCCGGGCAGCCGCTTCGTGGGTAAAACCATTGCCGATTTGCGTTTGCGCCGCCGCTATGGCGTATCACCACTGGCGGTGATGCGGGGTGAGGACACCATTCGGGACGACATCCGTCAGCTGCAACTGCAGGCCGGCGATTGTTTGGTGATCCATTCGGCTTGGCACGACCTGGCCGAGCATGCGCAGGAGCGCGACTACGTGGTGGTGACTGACTACCCGAAAACGCGCGCACGTCCGCAAAAGCTGGTGCACGCGCTGATTTGTTTTGCGCTCGGCTTTGGTCTGGCCTTCAGCGGCTGGGTACCGCTCTCGGTCGGCCTGATGGCGGGCGCGGTTGGCATGTTGGTGAGCGGCGTGCTGAGCATGGACGAGGTGTATCAGTCGATTGGCTGGAAGACCCTGTTCTTGCTGGCAGCGCTGGTGCCGGTCGGGATTGCTCTGGACAGCACCGGCACGGCGGCCTGGATCGCCCAAGAGCTATATCGGGTGATCGGAAACTGGCCGCACTGGTCGATTCAAGTGGTGTTGGCGATCGTCAGCACCCTGTTCGCGATGGTCATGAGCCAGATCGGCGCCACGGTGATCATGGTGCCGATGGCGATCAACATTGCGCTGGCGGTGAATGGCAGCCCCACCGAGTTTGCCCTGATCGTCGCACTGGCTGCGAGCAACAACTTTGTCACCGGCAGCAACGCAGTCACCACGCTGATTTCGGGCCCAGGTGGCTATCGACGCCAGGACTTTTGGTGCGCCGGCCTGCCGCTGATGGCGGGATTCATTTTGGTCTCGGTGCTGATGGTCAATTTAATGTTCTGACCCGGTCGGGAACCGCTAGTCTAGAAACCGTAGCAAACGTTCGAGTGCAAGGCGCACGGTGACGATTGCGAGCACCGCGCAACGCAGCAACTGGACCGCGCAGTAGGTTTCTCAAGCTTCCCCGACGGGTCTGGACCTTGAATTCATGGCAGCCACCTATAATTCTTTGCTTCTCTCAGCGGTAATTGCGTCCTCCATGTCTTCGTTTTGCGCTATTTCAAACCTCCAACATGCTGAAGCGAGCGCGGCGCGCGAGCCCGATGAGGCCCCCGAACATGAGCAAGGGGTTGCCGTGCAAGAGGCGGAACCCGAGCTCAAGAAGCCGCCGCAGTACCGCGTTTATCTGCTCAATGACGACTACACGCCGATGGTGTTCGTGGTGCACGTGCTTGAGGCCTTTTTCGGCATGACGCGCGAGCTTGCCACCCGGGTGATGCTGAACGTGCATACCCACGGACGCGGCGTATGCGGCGTGTTTACGCGCGACATTGCCGAGAGCAAGGTCAATCAGGTGAATGCTTTCGCGCGCGCGCACCAGCATCCGCTGCTGTGCGACATGGAAGAATCGGCATGAGTCGCCCGCGCGCTCATCGCCCGGCATGAAGGGATTCAGCCATCACGAGAGCGCACTGGACTGGATTCGCTCCGGCGCAAGCCAGTTTCGCCAAGCCGGCCTTTGCATCGGTCACCACGCGGATAACCCGATTGACGAAGCGCGCACGCTGGTGCTGCACGCGCTTGGATTGCCGGAGCAAACCACGGCCGAGTTGGGGCAGGCGCGACTGCTGGCAAGCGAGCATCAAAAGGTTGCCGCGCTGCTGGACCGGCGCATTCTCGAGCGCGCCCCGGCCGCCTATTTGATCGGTCACGCCAGCTTCGCAGGGCGGCGCTTTCTTTGTGATGCGCGTGCGCTGGTGCCGCGCTCGCCGATGGCGGAGCTGATCGAACGTGGATTCACGCCTTGGTTTGCGCGGCGCGCGCCCGAACGCGTGCTTGATCTTTGCTGCGGCGGCGGATCCATCGGCATTGCAACTGCGCTGCAGCTGCCCCACAGCCGGGTCGATTTGCTTGATCTTTCGCCGGACGCGCTCCAGCTGGCGCGCGAAAACGTGGCTTTGCACGGCGTGCAGCCGCGCGTGAGTCTGCTGCAATCGGATCTGTTTGCAGCGCTTGCAGACCAGCGCTATGACCTGATCCTCAGCAATCCGCCGTACCTCACGCGGAACCAATATCGGGCGCTGCCGAAGGAATACAGCCACGAGCCCGAGATGGCGCTGGTTTCCGGCCAAGACGGCCTGGATCACCCGCTGCGAATCCTGGCTGGCGCCGCCGCGCATCTGGCAGCAAACGGTTGGCTGGTGCTGGAAGTGGGCGAAGCCCAGCGTGCACTGCGTCGATTGCTGCCCGCGCTGGATATCGCATGGATCCAATTCACGGTTGGCGATATGGGCATCGCAGCCATTTCCCGAAACGCGCTTGTGCAGGCCCAGCCCGCGCTTGAAAGTTGTTTGGCGCAACGCGCTGAGCCGATGCCTTGCGCGCCAGCCTGAGCGACTTTCACGATAGATTTGGGTTTCGAGCGAAGGGAACTATGCGCCAGATTCGTCTTTACACCGCTCAGAGCATCCGCGTCGGCCATGATTTGCAGCTTGATGGCGGCCCCGCGCATCACTTGCTCAAAGTGCTGCGCGCGCGGCCTGGACTGGAACTCAGCCTGTTTAACGGCGATGGCATGGACTACCGCGCGCGTTTCGTGGCCGCAGCGCGCGATGCCGCGCACATGGAAGTGCACGCGGTGCGGCCGAACGGAAGCGAATCCCCGCTGCGGGTGACTTTGGCGCAGGGCATTTGCCGCGGCGAGAAAATGGACTGGGTACTGCAAAAAGCGGTCGAGCTCGGCGTGCACGCGTTTCAGCCGGTGATTACCGAGCGCACCGAAGTGCATCTGGCGGGCGATCGCAGTGACAAGCGGATGCTGCACTGGCGTGGCGTGATCATTGGTGCCTGCGAACAGTCCGGGCGTTCGTATCTGCCTTATATGGCCGCGCCGGTCAGCCTTGAGCATTGGTTGGCCCAGCCGCGCACCGGCGCTTGGCTGGTGCTGGATCCGAACGCGCCCACGCGCCTGAGTGGCCTGACGCCGTTTCAGGACGGCGGCATCCTGGTCGGCCCGGAAGGCGGCTTGAGTGAGCGTGAAGTCGAACTCTGCCAGCGCTGTGGGCTGCAGGGATTGCAGCTCGGCCCACGCGTGCTGCGCAGTGAAACCGCCGGTCCCGCAGCTTTGGCCGCGCTGCAGAGCCGTTTTGGTGATTGGCAGTGAGATGCGAGCGGCTAGCGGTGAACGGTGAACCTCGGGCCGGTCGATTCAACGCCGGCTCGGATTGAAGGTAGGGGCGCGCTGCATCGCATCCGCACAGGGTCGACGAAAACTCGGGCGAAAACTCGGGCGAAAACCCGGGCGAAAACTCGGGCGGAATTCTGGGCGAAACTGCTGGCGACGCCTTGACCTTGCTTCCCAGGCTCCCGCGCGGCAATGCGCATTCAGCCTCGCGAAGCGCTGCTGCTGTGCCCCCGAATTCTGGGATAGAGGATACTCGCCGCTTCAATTCCAATGAACCCGCACATGATTGACAATATGTATGCCCCGCCCAGGGCCGAACTCACTGAGCCGGTGGTCGTTGCTGCACCCTTTTACGTGGTTTCTCGCCCCAAGCTCATCGCCTTATTCCTGGCCACTTTGAGCGCCTATCAGCTGTTTTGGTACTACCAGAACTGGCAACTGCAGAAGCGGTCCACGGGTGAGCCGCTTTGGCCGGTGCCACGAACCATTTTCGCCGTCTTCTTTGTCCACTCTCTGTTCGAGCGCGTGCGTGCCTTAGGCGCGTCGAGCCGCTTGACCGCGGATTGGAACGCGTCACTGCTTGCTCGCCACCGGTGTGGTGCTGCTGATGCTGGCCTCGGGAATACTCGACCACATGTCCGGAAAATCGATCGGCTCACCGTACAGTGATGTGTTGTCGCTTTTGATTTTGCTTCCGCATTGCTATGCTCTTTGGCGCGCGCAGGACCAGATCAATCAAGTTTGCGGGGATCCTAGCGGCAGCTCGAACCAACGCTTTACAGGTTGGAACATCGTTTGGCTGGCGCTCGGTGTCGCGCTTTGGGGGCTGGTGGGTGTTGGTTTGCACCTTACGCTCACGGGCCAGAGCTAAGGCCATAGGCGCGCACTCGCGGGTTCCCCAGCACGCATGCGCCAAATCCAGCGCAGTCTCGCGTAGATCCCAATTTCAAGCCAGATTTTCCATGTGCCGCCGCAGCATCGCGGCGTGCCATGGAAAATCTGTACTGAATGCTGCAAATTGTGTCCTGGCGCTTCCGTCCGTCCCCTGCGCCACGTAATCTCCAGCCACTGTTCAATGAAATTCGGAGCCTGCTCGGGTGGCACTGCCGCTGTTCGCAATGACCGCGTATCTCGCCACCCTTGGCATGCTGCTTGCCAAGCCACGCCAGCACGGCTTGGCGCAAGCGCTGCTGCTGTTGGCATTGGTGGCGCACCTGATGGCCTTGCTGGCATTCAACAGCTTGCGGCTGGGCGGCGCGCTTTCTTGGGTGAGCTTTACGATGGCGCTGCTCTCCGCGCCCGGCCTGCTGTTGTCGCGCCTGCGTATCTTGAGCTTGATCAGTTTGCCGATTGCCGCGCTTGGCACGGCATTGCTGCTGGGTGAGGCGCAGCCTTCGCGCCAGCTTGCATGGACCATTGAACTGCACGCGGCAGTAGCGCTTGCAGCTTATGCCGCGCTTTCGCTGGCAGCCGCGCTGGCCCTGCTGCTGCTTTATCAGGAGCGCATGCTGCGCCGCCATCACGCGCCTCCTTCGTGGCTGCAGCTTCCCGCGTTGGCCAGCACCGAGCGCCTGCACTTTGGCTGGCTTGCAGGCGGTTTCGCCTTGCTCTCATTGACCCTGTTGAGCGGCGCGCTGTTTGTTCACGACTGGTTTGCGCAGCACTTGGTACACAAAACCATTCTCACCGTGGCGGCGTGGATGGTGTTTGCGGCTTTACTCATTGGTCATCATCGCCGGGGTTGGCGTGGCGCGCAGGCGGCACGCTGGACCCTCGCAGGCATGGCGCTGCTGCTGCTGGCGTTCTTCGGCAGCAAGCTGGTTTTGGAAGTGATCTTGCGTCGCGGTGCTGGCGAGTGACAGGGGTGACGCGTTCGCGCAGTCGCAGGGTACAGGCGGTGCTGACGCCTGCCATGCTGGCCGCAGACCTGATTGCTACGCTGCCTGCGCCGGCGATCCTGCTCGACGCCGAATGTAACGTGCTGCATTGCCATGATGACGCTGCGCGGCTATTGCAGTTGACCGAACTGCGGCGCTTTTGCGCGCACGACATGGCGGCGAAGGGTTGGCAGGCGGAACACGCCGAGGCTTGGCAGCTCAGTGCGTCGCTGGCTGCCGGAGCAACGCTGCGCATGGCATTTTTTCATCTTGAGCGCCCCACGCGGTGCCGAATCACCGTGCAGCGCCTGGAGCGCTCCGGCTGGTTCTTGCTTCATGTGCACGCCGGTGGGGAGCGCCCAGGCGATTTGAGCCCAGGCGATTTGAGCGGGAGCGATTTGAGCACGTCGGCCGGTCAGACGGACCGTCTGCTTCAATGCGGCTTTGAGCAAGCGCCGATCGGGATCATGCTGGTGGACACCACAGGCGCGATCACGCATGCCAATGCTCAGCTGCGCGCCCAAGTTGGTCTGTCCGAAGGCGACGTACTGCTTGGACAAAACGCACTGACACCGCCCAACCCGGACCACGTGCGAACGCCAAGTGGGCGCATCTTGCCGGTGCATGATTGGCCTTTGACGCGCGCTTTGCGTGACGCGGAAGTAACCGCGTCGATTGAGCTGCTGTGCGAACGACGCGACGGCAAGTCCGTGTGGCGCAATTTCGCCGCTTCGCCGCTGATCGAAACGGGACAGCTCTGTGGCGCCGTTTTGGTCAGCCGAGACAGCACCATCGAGCACGAGTTAAGCCGGCTATTGTCCGACATGAACGAGGAACTGAGCCAGAAAGGAATTGCGCTGGAGCAGCGCGAGCAGCTGCTCGAAGCGGCTCTCGATCAGGCGCCGGTCATGGTGCATATGGTGCAAAGCGAGGGCCTGCGGACCATCATGCTAAATGCGTTTGGACGTCAGCTGCTCGGAGTCGACCAAGACCAGTACCTCAATCTGGTTCGGCAGCAGTCGATGCATGCCGCCAACAGCCTAGAACTGCTTGATCATGAGCGCCAAGTTCTGGCCATCGACGACTGGCCGATTGCGCGCGCGGCGCGTGGCGAAACCGTTGACGAACAGCTGCTGATTTACCGGCGCGGGAATGAAGAACATCGACTGCTTTGCTCCGCGGTTCCGGTCAAGAGTCCAAGCGGCGATACCATCGGCGCCATTATGCTGGCGGTGGATTTGACCGAACGACAGCGCCTGGAAGAGCAGCGACGGCGCCTTTTGGCGCGCGTAAAAGAGGCCGAGCGGCTTGAGTCGGTGGGCATTTTGGCCGGACAGCTGGCGCATGAACTGAACAACATTTTGGCCACCATCATGGGGCACGCCGACCTTGCGATGAGTCAGCTCGGAGCTGATCACGAAGTGCAGCATGATCTGCTCAACATCACGCGCGCGGCCGAGCGCGCAGGCGCGGAGCTGGCACAGTCGCTGCGCATCACCGGTCAATCCCTGACCATGAAGGAGCCTCTGGACGTGGGCGCGTTGGTGCGTGAGGAAATTCACCACGCGCGCAGCGATTTGAACCAGGACGTGCATCTGATTATCGACGTGATGCCCAACTTGCCCCTGATTCGCGCCGATCGCGCCGGAATCAGGCAGTTGGTCGCCAGCCTGTTCAACCTTGCGCGGCGTGATCTTGCCGGATGCATGGGTGAAATTTTGGTTGCGGTGCGCATCTACGACGCCGCGCTTGAAGCTGAGCCGATGGGGCAACTGATCGAGGGCATTGCGCCGGAGGGCCTCTACGTCGAGCTGTCCATCGTTGACGATGGCGCCGGAGGCATGATTTCCGAGCTGCAGCGCGCCTTTGATCCCGTGCTCGCGCGTGCCAGCAGCCCTGGCCTGGATCTTGCCGTGGTGCGCGGCACTGTGCGCGCGCATCAAGGCCTGATTTTTGCCGAAACCGCTCCCCAGCGCGGCATGCGCACCACCGTGCTGCTCCCGTTTTCGCGGGAAACGCCAACGCCCGAGTAGGCGCATCCCCAGTCGCCAGTGATCTGGAATGGTTCCAGTTTGCGATCTCGACCATCGGCGCAGCATGGGATTTCTCCCTTTGGTCGAAATGAAAGAACGGCTGAGTTTTCTCCCTTTGATCCAAATCACAAGGTCGCCGGCGCCGAGCGTGCACCAGCACGTCCCCAGAAGTTCTTGACGCTGTCCGGCCCCGGCTGCGGCGTGCGAGAATTCGCGCATGCAAATCGCCGACCGACTTCCTCAGCAGCTCCTGCTTGCCGTTGCCGAACATGCAGCGGGATGGCATCGGGCTTGCGCATTGGTGGCTGACCTGCGCGCGCAGGGTGTGCCGGCGCTGCTCGCGGTGCCGGAATCCTGCGCGCAGGAAGCCGATCTGCGCTTGCATCCGCACAGTGCGGCGCAAGCCCTGAAGCGCTTGCAGCCCTCTTTGGTTTTGATCTGCGATAGCTCAGCCTTTGCGCGCAATTTGCTGCTGGGTGCGCGGGTTGCCGGAATGCGCACTGGCTTGTGGTTGCCGCTGGGTCAGCGGGCGCCCTGGTGGGCGCGCTGGAGCCATCTGCAAGTGCCTTGCTACCAAGGCGCGGACGCGCTCCAGAACGTCCCGGAAGTGGCGCGTTATTTGCGCGCCGAGGTGCTTGGTTTGGGCGCTGGCGTGGAGTGTCTGATTCTCAATCCGTTGGGCCGAGCCGCAGCGCGAGTTTCTTGATGCTGCCAGCCAATAGCCGCTCCAATGAGGTCCCGTCATTGCTTTGGCACGACTACGAGACCTTTGGTGCTGATCCGATGCGCGACCGTCCGGCGCAGTTTGCCTGCTGGCGCACCGATCTGGATCTGAATCCCATTGATGAGCCGCGCTCTTACTTTTGCCAGCCGCCGCCCGACTATCTGCCCGATCCCGAAGCTTGTCTGCTCACTGGCCTGCTGCCGGACGCCCTGCAGCGCACTGGCTTGCCGGAGCCGGCATTCGTGCGCGCGGTGCAGGACGAGTTTGTGGTGGCGGCCACCTGCGGGGTTGGCTACAACTCGATTCGCTTTGACGATGAACTAACCCGACATTTGTTCTGGCGCAACTTGCTCGATCCGTATGCGCGTGAATGGGCGCACGGCAACTCGCGCTGGGATCTGATTGATGTCCTGCGCATGGCCTACGCGCTGCGCCCGGGCGGCATGCAATGGCCGCAACGCGATGATGGTTCCCCCAGCTTCAAGCTGGAACACCTAGCGCAGGCCAACGCGGTGGCACAAAGCAAGGCGCACGACGCGGTCGATGACGTGTCCGCTCTGATCGGCTTGGCGCGGCGGTTTCGCGCTGCGCAGCCGCGCCTTTACCAGCACGCCTTCGCGCTGCGCGACAAAACTCACGCGGCGCGCTGGATTCAGCTGGCACAACCGGTGGTGCATGTCTCGCAGCGCTTTGCTGCCGACCGCGGCTGCCTGGCGCTGGTGTTACCGCTGGCGCGCCACCCAGTGATCCATCAGCGCGTCATCGTGGCGGACCTGGGCAAAGCGTGCGAGCCCTGGCTGGAACTGAGCGCAGAATCGCTGGCGCAGGCCTTGATCGCGCCGCGCGCGGAAAACGTGGAGCGTCCGCCGCTGAAGCTGGTGCACTTGAATCGCGCGCCCATGCTGGCGCCCTTGAGCGTGCTTCAGGGCGTGGATACGCAGCGCATCAAGCTTGATGTACCGGCCTGCCTGGAGCGCGCCGAGCAGCTCAAGCGCGTGCTCCAGCTACCCGAACGGCTGCGCCAGACTTGGCGCCTGCTGGAAGCACCAGCGCAGGCGCGGGATCCGGAACAGGCGCTTTACGATGGCTTTGTGCCCGATCAAGATCGCCTGCAATTGCTGCGCTTGGCCAGTATGGATTGGCAGGATGCGCTGTGCGCGCCGCTCACGGTGCAGGATCAGCGTCTGCCGACGCTGCAAATGCGCGCGCGCGCGCGCTGGCTGCCAGAGAGCCTGGATCCGGAACAGATTCAGCGCTGGCAGGCAGACGCGAGCGCGCGCTTGCTATCCGGACCACGCAGCTATGTCTGGTTTCGCGCACGCTGCCAGACGTTGCGCGACGGTGGCGGTGATGCGGCCTTGCTGGCGCGCATTGAGCAATGGGGCGCGGCTGTGATGGCGCGCTTTGGTATCGACACGCCGCCTGCTACGCCTGCCGCCCGGAGTTGACGCGGTAACCTCGCCGGCGGATGGGCAAGCGGTCCAAACAGCGCTCAGGGCATCGGCAGCACTTTACCCGGGTTCAAGATTCCAGCCGGATCAAACACGCGCTTGAGATCGCGCATCCGACTCAGGGTCTCGGCGGGAATGGCCTCAGCCATGAACGGCAGTTTGTCGAGGCCAATACCGTGCTCTCCTGACAGGGTGCCGTTGAGCGAAAGCACCAGCTTGAACAGGGCTCGTACGGCGAGCGGCGCAGCGGCGTGCTGGTCGGCGTTCGCCGGGTCATACAGGAAATTGACGTGCACGTTGCCATTGCCGGCGTGACCAAAGTTCACAACCTCAATCCCGAACTCGGCAGAAATCGCATAGACGCCGCGGATCAGCGCTGGCAGCTGCGAGACCGGAACCACCACGTCCTCGTTGATTTTTTTCGGCGCATGCAGGCGCAAGGTAGGCGACAAAGCCTTGCGTGCGGCCCAAAGCTGCTCGCCCTGGCGCGCATCGGTGGCCTGCTCGAAGTGCAGTAGTCCGCTGACCTGGCAAGCGGCCTGAATTGCTGCCGCCTGACTGTCGATGGTATTGGCCGCGCCGTCCACTTCAAGCAGCAGCAGGGCATCGCCCTGCGGTAAATCCAGCGCGTGATAGCGGCGCAACAGGCCTAAGGCCTTGGCGTCCATGAACTCCAGTGCGCTGGGCGTGTTGGCTTGCGCCATCACCCTGGCCACCGCTTCGGCCGCCGCTTCAACCTGCTGGAAACTGGCCCGCATCAGCCGACTTGCGGTTGGCTTTGGCAGCAGCTTCAGGGTTGCTTCCACAATCACGCCAAGCAGACCTTCGGAACCCACCAAAAGCCGGGTGAGATCGAAGCCTACGCTGCCCTTGCTGGTGAACTGTCCGGTCGGCCAATAGCGGCCGGCGCCATCCACCACATTCAGGCCGAGCACGTTGTCGCGCGCGGCACCGTACTTCACCGTGCGCGGACCGCCCGCGTTGCAGGCCAAGTTGCCGCCAATGCTGCTGTAAGGCGCACTGGTTGGATCCGGAGCCCAGAAAAAGCCCAGCGGCGCCAGCGCCAGCTGTAAATCGCCGTTCAACACGCCCGGCTCCACGCGCGCGTAGCGATCTGCGGTGTTGATTTCGAGGATTCGCGTCATGCGCTCAAGTGACAGCACCATGCCGCCCGCGCTCGGCACGCTGGCGCCGGTGGTGGCGGTGCCGCGACCGCGCGCGGTCACAGCCAGCCCGTGCTCGGCGCACGCCTTGATCACTGCGATCACATCGTGGTGGCTTTCCGCCAGCACCACCGCACCCGGCTCAGCGTAGCGCTTGGAGTTGTCATAGCCATAGACCAAACGCTCGGACGGCCCCAATAGCAGCTGATTTGAACGCAGCTGGGGACGCAGTGCCGCCAGCACGGCGGCTAACACGTCACCACCAGCCATCGCCGAAAGCATTGCGGATCCAATCGTGCTTTGACTCAGTTCCTGCGCCCAGCGCAAGCACATCGAAGCGACAGCTCAGGCGCGCCAGCTCCGGACACTGCAGCAGGTAGAACTTGGCGCAAGCCACGATGCGCTTGCGCTTTTTCAGATCCACGCTCTCGCGCCCCGTGGCCCAGGCCAGCTCGGAGCGGAAGCGCACCTCGACGAAGATCAGAATGTTTTGCTCGCGCATGATCAGATCAATTTCGCCGTGCCGGCTTTCGAAATTGCGCGCCAGCAGGATCAGTCCCTGTTGCTCCAGCCAGGCACAAGCGCGGTCTTCGGCCTCGGCCCCAATGCGTTTAGCGTGAAACTGGTTCTGTTTCATGGTTTGCCTTTGCTCCCTTTGCCATTCCCGTCGGTTCCAAGGCATCGGGGCGGCGGGCATGAAATCCAACGTCACAGCGGTGACGACGCGCTTCATGCCTCGGGGTGGCGCGCAGAAATGAGCGTTGACCGGAAGTCACGGCGCCGACTGGACCTGCCCGTCCGAGCCAAACACCTGCCAATAGCCGATCCGGCGCAGGCTGCCACGACCGTCGCTATAGAGCCAGCCGGTTGCGGCCTGCACCGGCTGCTCCGGGTGTTGCTCCAACCAAAGCATGCGCAGCGAAAGCTGATAAGCGTCCATGCCGAAGGCAAACAGCCTGGAAGCCGGCCCCTGGCTGGACGCCAAGCCCGCCACCTGAGCCTGGGTTGGATAGCCCGGGACGCTCTCATGCAGCCACGGCGCGTCGACAAACTCAACCCCGTTCAAATCTGAATCCATCGCGTTGCGGGCGCCACCGTAAATATGTGAGGTGGCCACGATCGGCCACGACGCGGCGTCATAACTGCGCAGCTGCGGCAGCAGTGAGCGCGCCTGCTGCGGACGTGCTGCGAGAAAAATGCCTTCCAGATCGCTGCTTCGCGTCGGCTGTGCGGTCATGTTCAAGCCGGTGATGGCGCGCACCAGCGCAGCGCGATTGTTGCTTTCAGCCACCCCGAGCGCGCTGCGCAGCACTTCGCTATGCGCACTCGCCGCTGGGTTATAGCGCTGTGGCTCCACCACCGCGCCACCGCCGGCTTCAAAGCGCGCGGTAAACGCAGCTAGCGTGCGTTTGCCAAACTCGTCATCCGGGACCAAAGCCGTCACGCGCTTAAGTCCGCGCTTGAGCATGCGCTCGGCGGCGGCCACGGCCTCGTCCTCCGGCAGCAGGGCAAACTGCTGGCTACCCGGCGGCGGCAAGGCGGCATCGGCAAAATTCAAAGCCAGCGTCGGGACGCTGCAGCCGCGCGCGAACAATGCCGAAACCTGCTCACGCGCAAACGGCCCGATCACCAGCGTCGCGCCATCCTCGACCGCCTTGTCGTACGCGGCGATCACTTGCTCGTCGCTGTGTCCGCTGTCGACCAACACCAGTTCCGGGCGCTCGCCGGAGGCGCTGAAATAGCTGCTGAACACGCCGTCGCGAATCGCTCCTGCTGCGGCGGCGAACTCGCCCGAAAGCGGCAGCAGCAGCGCCACTTTTGGCATCAACTCCGGCTCCAGACTGGTCAGCGCGGGTGCGCTTGCGGCATCCACCTGCGGGCTTGGACGCGCCAGCTCTTCGGTCAGCGTTGCGGTGCCGCGCGAGCCGGCAAGGCCAGCTTTGCGGGTCAGCCACTCATACAGCGGATCGTTGCGATCAAGGGTACGCAGCAGATTGGAGCGCTGCTCCGGTGAGAGCTCGGCAAGCAGGCTGTGAATGCTGTTGGCGTTGTCTTCCTGGTCGGCCGGATCGCTCAGCAATCTGGCCAGCATGGCGCGTTCACGTGCGGCTTCAGAAACACTGCCGCCAGCTTCGAAGGCGCGCGCACGCAGTTCGAAAAGCCGCGGATGCAGGTCCTCGGGGACCGCCTCGGTGCGCATGATCAGCAAATCCGAAGCGCCCTGCACATCGCCTTCGTTGAGCGCCATTTCCGCATACAGCAGATCCATGAGCACGGCGTCGGAAAGCTCCAGATCGCGCCGCTCAAGCTCACTCAGTGCGCCGCGCGCGCCAGACCAAGAGCCTTCTTCGCGCCAAGCCTCCGCGGCACGCAAGCGGTAGCGGGAACGGTTGTTGCGGTCGCTGCGCGCCAAACTCATATAGGCTTGCGCCGCTTGCACGAACTCGCCTTGGCGGTAAAAGCTTTCAGCCTGTTCCGGCAGTACTTTGGCCTCGCGGCGCAGCAGCGGGAAATCGCCCGCGGTGCAACCGGAAAGCAACAGCAACAGGACGATGATTGAGCAAAGACGCATGAATGGACGCGCAGAGGATTTGTTGACCGGGGATTCTAGCTGCCTTTGGGTGGTCGCCACGCCGATTGGCAACCTGGATGACATCAGTGCCCGCGCCGTGACCGTATTGCGCCGGGTCAGCGCCATCCTGTGTGAAGACACCCGCGTGAGCCGCGTGCTGCTGCGCCACCTTGGCATCGAAAGGCCGCTTTGGGCGCTGCACGAGCACAATGAGCGCGCACGCGGCGCGGCCTTGATCGCGCTGCTTAAGGAGGGCAAAGAGCTGGCTTTGATCAGCGACGCAGGGACGCCCTTGATCAGCGATCCAGGCTATGTGCTGGTGGCGGCAGCGCGCGCCGAGGGCATCACCGTGCGCCCGATCCCCGGCGCCAGCGCTTTGCTTTGCGCACTCAGCGTAAGCGGCCTGCCGACCGATCGCTTCAGCTTCGAGGGCTTCCTGCCGGCGCAGGCAAAGGCGCGCCTGGAGCGCATGCGGGCGCAAAGCTTCGCCACCCAAACTTTGCTCTACTTCGAGGCGCCGCATCGTTTGGCGGAGTTTCTCAGCGACGCGCAGACCGCGTTCGGGCCCGAGCGCAAGGCCTACATCGCCCGCGAGTTGACCAAGCTGCACGAAAGTCACTACTCCGGCGGCCTGCAAGAGCTTGCGCAGCGCTGCGCCAACGAGCCCAATATGGCGCGCGGCGAACTGGTGATCGCGATTCACGGCGCGCCGGAAGCGGCGATTGATCACTCCGAAGCCGAACGCGTGCACCGTTTGCTGCGCGCCGAGCTGCCGCCGTCGCAAGCGGCCAAACTGGCGGCCAAGATCACCGGTCTGCCGCGCGCGCACTTCTATGAGACCAGCGGCAAGCCATGATTTTCATCGCGCGCTGCGACTTTGACGTCTGCCAAGGCCGCAAGCGCGCGAACATGCATGAACCTCGCAAGCCCGAACCTGCTGCGCGCTGAGCATGCAGCCGGACGCGAGCAGCCTGTCGGGTCTTCAGCATGAGATGCGTTGCGTGGCTGAACGGATGGATGCAAGGCGCGGCGCGCAGCCAATGGCTCTCCCAGGGGTAAGCGCCACAACGCAGCAGACGCCGTTCAGACGCGCAATCCGAAGCACCGGACGTGCTTTTGGCGATCCTAAGTCCAGAATTGAACCGGAAAGCCAAAATCCTTCACCAAACGTCGATCAAAGCGGAGCGCCAAAATGACTTCCGGCGCACTCGCGAGGAAGGCCCGAGAGGCTGCCAGCCTCTGGCGCAGGCTGCGCGGCACGCTGGGCATGGCGCAGCACGCGCTGCGCACGAGCCTGGCGAGCGCGCTGCTGCCGCCTGGCAGCTGCGTGGTCGACGCACGACACCTCTACCCATGGCAGAAATCCCCGGCGCAAGGCCAAGGCCATGCCCAAACCGCGCTGCCCACGGGTGCGCACGAGTATCTGCGTGCCGACCATCCGCGTCTGCAGGAACTGCGCGCGCGCTACCTTGCCTGCGATGCGCGCGTCACAACCCCGTTCATGTGGACCGAAAACCATTTGAATGCCTCGGAGCTGCGCTACTTCCGGGGCGATAACGCGTTCGTTTGGCAGGTGCGCGAACCCGGCCTGAATGAGATGGCCTATGCCTTGAGCACCTACTACGTGCACGCCATTGATCACCTCGGCCTGCTTGATCAACTGGTTGAAGACGGGCAGTTTGGCGTGCACAGCTTCCGCGTCATGGACCGCTTAATCTCGCGTGACTTGCTGGACTCCATCTGCGAGATTTATTTTCTGGAGCGCCAGCTGGGGATTCTTTCGCGTCCCATTTCCGTGCTGGATATCGGAGCCGGCTATGGTCGCTTGGCGCATCGCATGAGCTGCGCGGCAAAGCAGTTGCAACACTACTGGTGCGCGGACGCCTTTGCCGCCTCAACTTTCGTCTGCGAGTATTACCTCAAGCATCTGGGCCTGACTCGGGCCAGCGCTGTGCCGCTGGACGCGCTGGCGAACACGATTGAAACCGGCAGCGTTGAACTTGCGATCAACATCCACAGCTTTTCGGAATGCCGCATGGAAGCC
>Ga0163144_10002482_pt1 | contig 42476 bp, 31 predicted proteins | sample OliLak19BULKMAT1_FD_123175 | JGI IMG/M metagenome (GOLD analysis project Ga0163144, IMG submission 123175) | Freshwater microbial mat bacterial communities from Lake Vanda, McMurdo Dry Valleys, Antarctica - Oligotrophic Lake LV.19.BULKMAT1 | ecosystem: Environmental > Aquatic > Freshwater >...
ACCGAGGCCTTCCGCTCCACCTACCTGCACCCCGACCAAGTCGAGCGGCGCCCGGATTCCATCGGCCGCGCGATTCCCAATGCCGAAGTGCTGGTCTTGCGTCCGGACGGCACACGCTGCGCACCCGACGAGCCGGGCGAACTGGTGCATCGCGGCCCGCTGGTCGCGCAGGGCTACTGGAACGACCCTGCGGCCACGGCGGCGCGCTTCCGTCCCTTGCCGGTGGGCGCGCTCGGGCTTCCCGATGGACTCACGCTGCCCGAGATCGCGGTGTTTTCAGGCGACACGGTGCGCGCCGATGCCGAAGGGTTTCTCTACTTCGTCGGGCGCGGCGACGGCATGATCAAGACCTCCGGCTACCGGGTGAGCCCGACCGAAATCGAAGAGGTGCTGTATGCCAGCGGGTTGGTCGCCGAATGCGCCGTCTTCGGGCTCCCCGACGAGGTGCGCGGACAGACCATCGCCGCTGTGGTGGTGCCCCATCCGGGCGTCGCCCTCGCCGCCGACCGCGTGACCGATTATTGCCGCCAGGCCCTGCCGGCATACATGCTGCCATCCCGTGTGCTCATTCAGGACGCGCCGCTGCCACGCAATGCCAACGGCAAGATCGACCGTGCGGCCATCGTCGCAGCGGGCGCCGCGCCGCGCTCCTAGGCGCGCACGCAGTGCTCAGGCAACAATCCTCCCCGGCGTGATTTCCGATCGCGCGCCGGGCGCGCCGTGACTACGCACGCGCAGCGTACGCTTTCGCAAAGGGCGCCGCCCGCTTCCAGGCGGGACTTTGCGCCAACCCGATGACTGTTATCAAGCCGAGGTGGGCGACCGCGTAGCGCAAGTAGAGCTCACCTCCGGTAACGTAGTTCGATCGATCGGCACTGAGGAGGAACTGCAGTGCCGTGAAGAACTTGCCGCCGTGCGCCACTGCCTGCGCGCTGGCTACTGAAGCCAATGCGAAACCGACGGGTATTGAAGCCAGCGTCGCCGCCAGCCACCACCAGACACCTCGCGACGAACGATGGCTGGGCATGCCAAGGGTCGCAAGCGTGCTCCCGGCCACGCCAATCAACGTCAGCCAGAGCGCCGCCAGGAGGCCGCTCCCCGCACCGTGATCCGCCATCAACTCGATCAGATTGTCGGTTGCCGCTTGCGTCACCACGCTCCAGTGGGCGAGCGGCAGAAGCAAAGCTGCCACTGCGGCCCAACGCAGCCATCCGCGTCTAACCTGGCCCGGCGGCTGCGGCCCGGAAAGGATCGCGGCGCCGCATAGCAGCAGGCAAAACGCACCCTCCAGGGCGGTGAATCGCAGCAGCGTTTCGATATCCCATGGCCAACCCAGTACTGGAGCGCCCGTGACTTTATGCAACATCGCGGGCAGCGCCGCCTGGCGCACGATTGCCCAGCCAATCACCGCCTGGGTCGCAATCACCGCAGGCAGCAACGGCCACCACGAGCCGCTGGCAGTGAACCAGCGGGCGATCCACACCGGCGTGGCAAACACCCAAATGAAGAACAACGCCAGCAACACCGGCGCGGCCGCCGGGTGGTATGGATTGGGCAGGGCACGAAAGTCGTAGTGCACCTGCGGCAACCGGGTTAAAAGCGCCAAGGCGAGCGCAGCAAGTATCACCAGTCCAAGGTAGCGCTTGACCGAACTGCGCATGTCGAAAAGCGTCGCATGACCGGATATCCGGCCGGCGTCGATGTCCGCAGGCTGCGCATCAGACAGGGCGGAAAACGCGGCGGTTGCGCGCGGCGCTTCGCGCCGTCGCGACACCGCCTTGCGGCCGGAGGTTGCGTATAAAAGGGGCATCAGGAGCGCCAGAAGGAAGACCGTAGTCAGACGCGGCGCATCGAAAAGACTATCTACCACGCCGATGGTAAGAATGCCGGTGGCAGATGCAAGCGCCGCGGCAGCGAACAGCGATCCACCGCCAGATTGACGCGCCAAGGCAGCCAGGGCAGCCAGTACCATTGCCGCGAATGTCAACAAGCCGACCCAGCCCTGCTCGAACAGCAATGCCACATACAGGTTCTTGATGTGCCAGGGCAGGTGATTTGAGCTGGAAGAAAAGAACCAGCGCGCATGCCCCTTGGAAAAACTGCCGTTGGCAACCAACTCCTCGCCAGCCTCGTTGCGCAGCGACACGTTGTCGACATCGACGACACCCCCGCCATGCGCGTTCTCAAGCGAGATCTTGACAGGGCGCCGGGTGATCCACGGACCGCTGCCGAGATCGCGGGTTGGCAATGCAACCTCGTAGTGCGTCCAACCCTTCCCCGCAGGCGGCCGCAGCGTCGCGGAGGTGCATCCGCGGCCGAAGAAAAAGGTGCGTTCGCAGACGAGCACGTTGAGCACGCCGGTGTCGGTGGCGGAACGTGCATCGAGCGCCAGTTGATAGTTGCGATAGGGCAGCACGTCGATCAACTGGTCCACATACAAGGGCCAGCCATCACCCAGGCGCAGGAAGATGTTCGTACCCTCGCGCTCATAGCGAAAAAGCGCGGGCGGCCTGGTGTCGCTGCTGCGGTAGAAATAGGTCTCCGGGAAGCGGCCCAGGCCCATCCCGAATGCCTCGGTCGAAAATCCTGGGGTCATGATGGCGCGCGCCTCGTCCCAGTGTGCCGTGCGGATCAAGGCATCGTCGCCGGTGCTGGCCAGCCGTTGCTGCGCGAAGCCGCCGAACAGGACAGGCAGCGCCGCCGCCACGGCAAGCGCCGCAGCCGCACCGCCGGCAAACAGGAGGCGCGTGCGTTGCTGCGCTGGCACGGCTGAAGCCAGGGCCAGGGCCAACGTAAATGCAACCACGATCGCCGCGATGTAACCGCCGCGCGCATACGTGATCATCAGCGCATAAATCGTCGCAGGCAGCAATAGCGTTACAAGCGCGACTCGCGAAGCAAGATACCGGCTACGCCAGGCTACGATCGCCAGAAAAGGCAAGGCAAACACCAGGAATGCCTCGATGTGCGACCCGCCGGCGTGCATGCTGGACCAGAATTCGCCAACCCTGAAGGGGCGGTCAAGGTCGGTGAAGCCGGCGAAGACGAAACGCTCCCAGCACGCCAACGCGACAGCGCCGGTGAGCCCGCAGACCACGCCGATGGCGAACAGCCTGCCGCCGGCCTCACTGTCGCGCGGCGCCAGGGTAAGGAGCAGCATCGCCCATGCAAACCCCTTGCCGATGCGCAACGCGTTGAAGCGGCTGTAGTAATGCGCAAAGGCGTTGTCGTCCAGCGCCGGTAGCGGCAGCAAACCGTTGACCAGGCTCAACACCACGGACAGCGCGAACGCCGCCGCCAGCCAGCCGTGCGCGCCACGCGGCCACGCAATTCGGCCAACGCTGCCGGAAGCCAGGCGCACCGCCACGGTCGTAAGTACCAGGAGGTCGAATTCGTCCAGGAAGTACCAGCCGCTCCAGGGCGCCAGGTCGAGCACCGGCAGCGCGAAGGGAATCACGAGCATCCAGGCTTGCGGCCACCTGAGAAGCGCAAAGCCGTAGGCGACGAGCCCGGCACCCAGCCAACCGGCGGCCACGGGAAACCGCAAGACGCCTGCGGCGACCACAGCTGCCAGCATCACGCACGCCAGCACGCCCGCTGGCCTGAGCGACTTTGGCAACAGGGCATGCGGGGTTGCGCGAGGCTTCGCTGCCTGACCATGTTCCGGGCGGCCGGGAAGCGCCAATATACGGGCCAGGTGAAGGCCCGCAATCGCGCCGGCGGCCGCAAAGAGAAGATTGGTGAGATCGACGTGTTTGCCCGGCACCAGCAATTTGCCTGCCTCCAGGAAAAGGGCCACTGCGGCCGCCAGCGCGGCCGCCAGGATCAGCGGATGGCGCGGGACTGGCCGTCGCGCGCCGCGGCGCCAAAGCGCGTATCCGAGAGGCGCATATATCGCACATTGCAACGCCACACTCGTGCCAGACTGCCAGATGTCGGCATCGAAATAGCGAACGAAGGGCAGCAATCGCACTTGTCCGAGGCCGTCCAGAACGCCTTGCATGTCGCGCCAACGAGTTGAGAACCACCCGGCTGCCAACATCAAGCCGGCCGCGTACGGCAACGCCAGAATCGCGATCGCAAGCCGCGTCCGGGCGTTTGGGACAGGCCAGCGTTCGGTATCCAGCCGCCAGCGCAGCGCTGCCGACCGCAGCCACCCGCCCGCCAGATTCCAGGCAAGGGCCCCGGCAGACGCGCCCGCGACGTTTCCCGCCAGGTCATAGATCGATGATGTGCGCGGCGGGAAATACAGTTGCGCAAACTCGATGGCAGCCGAGAACAGACCGCAGCCGGCGACAAGCAGCGCACATCCCATCAGGGCGCCCAGCCCGCTTGCGCGCCTCTCAAGGTAGCCGGCGAGAAAAAAGGCCAGTGGAACGAACAGCGCGAAATTGGTCGCCAAGTCCGGCAGTGACAAGCGTAGCGCGGAGCCACGTGCGAGACCAAGATATCCGCCAGCAAGGCTGGACGGCGCGCGTGCGGCGAATTCCAGAGGCAACAAGCTGCCATAGAGCGTGAAGAGGCCAGCCACGAACGCCAGCCAACCGAAGGGCACGCCTTGGGCACTTGAACTCTCCAGCGGCCCGCTCTTCATCGCGGTGCGGGCGGACAATTGAGAATCGTCACTGGAGTATGGGTGGGTCAGGCGGCATGCGAGGTGTCAGGTACCGGGAACCGAGCGGAATACCCCGCGCGGGGATTACGACCCGAAATCCGTAAGGACCAACTTGGTCCGGATAGGATAGCAACTTATCGGAGTGCATGTCCCGTGGTTAGGCGATCGCTTCAGGAACCGCGGGCCAGGGCGTCTGCAGGCGCTTCGAATTTCGATACCACGCACCTGGCCGGAATCGCCGCGCGTAGTCACAACGATTCACAGCTCCGGCTTGACCCGATGGCGCCGCCGGCATTCCCGGCGCCCGCCCATTCGCACGGAAAACGACATGTCCGGCCGATTGCTCGGCAGATGAGAGGGCGCAGGCCACCGTTACACTTTGCCGACGCGTGGCGCTTTTTTTTCTGCTACTTTGCTCTACTTTCCTTCATCGGCAGTGCCCGCCCGCCGCAAATCCAGACAACATGAAGCCAGAACAACGCCCGGAACATGCACCGATCGACCGATTTCCCGTCGTTTCAGGCGAACTGCACATCGGAGGCATTGCCGTGAGTCGCCTCGCCGAACGCGCTGGCGGCACCCCGTTTTACGCCTACGACCGCGCCCTCATTGCCGCGCGCGTGGCCGAGGTGCGCGCGATCCTGCCGCCGGCGCTGCGCCTGCACTACGCGCTCAAGGCCAATCCGATGCCGGCGCTGCTGGGCTTCATGGCGAGCCTTGTGGACGGCTTCGACATCGCCTCTGCCGGTGAACTGAAATTGGCGCTGGACGCCGGCATGGCGCCGGCAAACATTGGTTTCGCCGGCCCCGGCAAGCGCGAAGCGGAATTGCGCCAGGCGGTGGCCGCCGGCGTGCTGGTCAACGCCGAGTCGGAGCGCGACATCCGCCTGCTGGCGGCAGCCGGGCAGGCGCTGGGCTGCCCGGCACGCTTCGCCATCCGTGTCAACCCGGACTTCGACCTCAAGAGTTCCGGCATGAGAATGGGCGGCGGCGCCAAGCCCTTCGGCATCGATGAAGAAAAGGTCGGCACCCTGCTGCGCCAGGCAAATCAACCCGGGCTGAACTTCGAAGGGCTGCATTTCTACACCGGTTCGCAAAGCCTGAGCGGGGTCGCGCTGGCGCAGGCGCTACGTGCGGCGTGGGCGCTGGCCTGCCGCCTGGCGCCTCTGGCCGCCGTGCCGCCGAAAAGCATCAACCTGGGCGGTGGCTTCGGCATCCCCTACTTCCCAGGCGAAGCGCGCCTCGACACGACACCGGTTGCCACTGCCCTGGCCGAGATCGCCGCCGATGCCCGAACACGCTTCGGCAGCATCGACCTGATCCTGGAACTCGGGCGCTACCTGGTGGGCGAAGCGGGGATTTATGTCACACGCATCGTCGACCGCAAGCAATCGCGCGGCCACGTTTTCCTGGTGACCGACGGCGGGCTCAACCATCACCTTGCGGCCAGCGGCAACTTCGGCCAGGTGCTGCGCAAGAACTATCCGCTGGCCATCGGCAACCGCATGGGCGCACCCGCGGCTGCGGCACCGGTCTCGATCGTGGGCCCGCTTTGCACTCCGCTCGACCTCCTCGGCGATAATGTGCTGTTGCCAGACGCGGAACCGGGCGACCTGGTGGTGGTGTTCCAGTCCGGCGCCTACGGCGCCAGCGCCAGCCCGCAGGCCTTTCTCGGGCACCCGGCCGTCACCGAAATCCTGGTGTGACCCATCCGCCAATGAACTCACGCAGGGAACAACCATGACCACCATCGTCCGCGCGCGCGCGCCATTGCGACTGGGGCTTGCCGGCGGCGGCACCGACGTCTCGCCTTTCTGCGACTTGCACGGCGGCTATGTGCTCAATGCCACCATCGACCGCTACGCCTACGCGGTAATCAAGACGCTTGACGAGCCCGTGGTCCGCTTCAACGCGACCGACCAGGAGCGCCGCTGCGAATTTCCGCTGGCCGCCCGCTACGCGCTGGATGGCGAGCTGGACCTGCACCGCGCGGTGTACAACGCCATCGTCGAAAAGTACAACGGCGGTAAACCCATCGCCCTCGAGTTGAGCACCTTTTGTGACGCCCCCGCCGGCTCCGGCCTGGGATCCTCGTCCACCGTGGTCGTGGTGATGTTGCGCGCCTTCGCGGAACTGCTCAACATTCCACTCGACGACTACACCCTGGCACGACTGGCGTTCGACGTCGAGCGAATCGACTGCGGCCTGCAGGGAGGCCGACAGGACCAGTACGCCGCGACCTTCGGCGGTTTCAACTTCATGGAGTTCTATGCCGACAACCGCTCTGTCATCAATCAGTTGCGCATCAAGAACTGGATCATCTGCGAACTCGAGGCCTCACTCGTCCTTTTCTACACCGGCGTATCGCGCGAATCGGCGAAAATAATCGCCGAGCAAACCGCCAATGTGGAAACCCGTCGCGACCAAGCGGTCGACGCCATGCATGCCCTCAAGGCGGAAGCGACCACCATGAAGGAATGCGTGCTCAAGGGCGATTTCGACGGCATCGTCGAATCGATGCGCACCGGCTGGGAAAACAAAAAAAAACTCGCGCGCAGCGTTTCCAACCCACACATCGACGAGATCTACAACGCCGCCTGCGCCGCAGGTGCGCGCGCGGGCAAGGTTTCGGGCGCCGGCGGCGGCGGTTTCATGATGTTTTTCGTACCGCCGGAGCACCGGATGGCGGTGGTCCGCACGCTTGGCGGCTTTGCGGGCAGTATCAACAATTGTCACTTCACCAAGAACGGCACCGAAGCCTGGAGAATCTGATGCAAGCGAACATACTCAAACAACTGGCCGAGACACAGGGCGTAGTGCAAGCCATGCTGGTGGACCGGAAACTCCTCGACGCCATGGAAGCTACGGCAAACGCCTGCATCCACGCACTGAAAGCGGGCAACAAGTTGCTTTTCATGGGTAACGGCGGCAGCGCTGCCGACAGCCAGCACCTTGCCGGCGAGATGGTCAGCCGTTTCGCCTTCGACCGCCCGGGCCTGCCGGCCTTTGCGCTCACCACCGACACTTCAGTACTCACGGCCATAGGCAACGACTATGGCTACGAGCGGCTGTTCGCCAGGCAGGTGGAAGCCGTTGGCAAAGCCGGCGATGTGTTGTTCGGCTTTTCGACCTCGGGCAAGTCGCCCAACATCTTGCTGGCACTGGAAAAGGCGCGCGCCCTCGGCCTTGTCACGGTAGGCATGACGGGCAACCGCGGCGAGCGCATCACGACGCTGGTCGATCATTCGATCGAAATCCCGTCGCCGTCGACCCCTAAAATCCAGGAGGGCCACATCGTCTCTGGCCACATTATTTGCGGCCTGATCGAAGAGGCCATCTTCACACCGCCGAAGTGAAAGCCGTAGTTCTTGCGGGGGGGCTGGGGACGCGGCTGCGGGAAGTGATTCCGGACCTGCCCAAACCAATGGCGCCGGTCGCAGGTCGGCCTTTTCTCGCCTACGTGCTGGACGCGTTGCTGCGCGACGGATTTAATGACATCACGCTTTCTGTGGGCTACCGCTGGGAATCAATTCGCGATCATTTTGGCGCCCATTACCTCGGGGCAAGCATCGCCTACGCGGTCGAGAGCGAACCCCTGGGTACCGGTGGCGCCGTCGCGCACGCCTTCGCGTTTGCCGGAGTGGACCGTGGCGAACCGGCACTGGTGCTCAACGGCGACACCTACCTCGGGATCGATTTCGCGGCCCTGCGCACCTGGCACGCGTCAGCGCCCGCTACGGCGGGCATCGTGCTGCGGCGCGTGGCCGATGCCGGGCGCTACGGAAGTGTTCGGGTAGACAACGACATCGTCACGGGCTTCGCCGAAAAAGGCGCTAGCGGCCCAGGTCTTATCAACGCGGGTGTATATCTCCTGCCCGGAGACGTGTTCGCAAGATTCGGTCTGGCTGGTCGATTTTCCCTGGAAACGGATCTGCTGCAGCGTCACTGCGCGGACCTGAAGGCGCGTGCATGGGCCACCGATGCCTATTTCATCGACATCGGGGTTCCAGAGGACTACGCGCGCGCGCAAACCGACTTGCCGTTAGGCGGAAGATGAAAAAACGCGCCTTGTTCCTTGATCGGGATGGTGTGATCAATGTCGATCACGGATACGTTCATCGCCCCGAAAGTTTCGAATTCGTCGACGGAATATTCGAACTGTGCAAGTGCGCGAACGATAGCGGTTACGAGATTTTCATCGTTACCAACCAGGCGGGAATCGGACGAGGCTATTACTCCGAGCATGATTTCCACGTCCTCACCGCCTGGATGAAAGCACGGTTCCGGGATAACGGAGTCGAGATCGCGGATGTCTATTTCTGCCCCTGCCACCCGGAGCACGGCGTCGGTGCGTACAAGCGCGAATCGGCGCGCCGCAAGCCCAACCCGGGCATGCTCCTCGACGCGGCGCGGGAGCATGGCGTGGATCTCGCCGCCTCGATGCTGATTGGCGACAAGCACTCCGACATCGAGGCCGGCCGGCGCGCCGGCATCGGATGTTCGGTCCTGTACTCCGCGGACGGAACCGGCAGCGTCGAGGCGGATCATGTGATTTGCCGATTGTCGCAGGCACACACGCTGCTTGGACACTCCGCGTGGCGGCAGCAACGGGTGGGCGCATGAGCATCCCCTTGGCCATCACACTCGTGATTCCCGCGTACAACCGCGGCGATCTTGTCGGCGAAACCATCGACAGCGCGCTTGCCCAGACATTGCCGTTCGAGGAAATCATCGTCGTCGACGACGGCTCCACGGACAACACACCGTCGGTCATCGCGGGGTACGGTCCCCGAGTCAGATACATTCGCATCCCGAATCAGGGTGTCCAGGCGGCCCGCAACGAAGGCGTCAACGCCGCCAACACCGAACTGGTGGCTCTCTCGGATTCCGACGATATCCTCAAACCTGCCTTCGCAAAAATTACCGCAGGGTGGATGAATGCGCATCCGGAAATCGACATCCTGTTCTGCAACTTCCGGACTTTCGACGAAACCGGCCCGCATCCGGAAGACAAATTTGCATTGGGTCCGCCCGATTTCTTCGCAGGCGCAAGACAACAGAACGAATTCCGCACAGACATTCCGGAACTGTACCGCCGCTCGCTCCACTATCAACCTTTTTTTCCGACCGGAACCGTATTCCGCAAGGCGTTTTTTTCGCGCATCGGCGGATACGACCGCACGTTCCGCGGTGTCGGCGCCGAAGATTGGGAGTTCACGTTGCGCGCAATTGCCCTCGGACGCCCTGCCGCATACACAGTTCCGCTGGCGCGGATCAGGAAGCACGCCCGCAACATATCCCGCGACTCCTTGCGGCAGGTGCTGGGTGAAGCTGCGATTCTCAAACACGGCCTTAAAGCTCATCCCGGAACGACTTCAATAAGGGAAGAAATACTCGATGCCATAGAACGTCGCCACCGCCTGGCCTTCGACGCGACCTTCGCGCGCGGCGATTTCGCCCTGGCGAAGACCCTGGCCGCGCAATTGCGCCACACTCCCCGACAGATCAAATACTGGGTCAAGCGAGCCGTGATCAGTCTGCCGCGCCCGTTTGCCGACCCGCTTTGGCGCCTGACCCAATCCCGCAACTTCCTTTGGTTGAAATCCCCCGACGAAGTTCCGATGGTGACAATTATCGAGCCGACCTGGGACCACAACGCGCATTTGCCGGGAAACCTGGGATTCTTGCGCATCCTGCTCAAGGCCTACCCCGGTGCTGAAGTCGGCTTCGTCGGGGGCGCGGCGCAGATCGCCCTGATGAAACAGATCGCGCCTACGGAACTGCCCACCATGGTTCGCTTCATCAACTGGAATCCGCGACCCGACCGGGACAACCTGCCGTTCGATGTTATCGGTGCGCTGTGGCGAGTCCTTTCCTTGCCGTCGCGCCAGACATTCGAGGCCGAACGAATCGTCCTGTCCTCTTGCAGCGCCAACACCATCTCGGCGATCACCCTGCTGGGCCTGGCGTCGCGCACCGCTGCGTATCTGCACGGCGATGCCAACGAAATTTTCGAGTGGCGCTCCCGCAACCTTTTCCGCAGGAGCCTGCAATTGGGTCCCGCCTTGCAGCGCTTCGTCCGGCACGGTGGCCACTTGATCGTTCTGGAAGACCGCATCAGGCGTCAACTAGGCGAAAAATTCGCATGGCTGGAACCGGCATTGCACAGCATGCCTCATCCGATTCTTCCGGAGGAGGCCGCCAGCCGGGAGCAGCAAAAGCCGCTCTCATTCCCGCTCGGGATCGGGTTCGCCGGTCTGGCGACAAAGGCGAAGGGATTTCCCGACTTTCTCAGGTTGGCGCGTGAACTGGGCCAGACTCGGCCGGGCGCTTTCCGCTTCAACGCTTTCGGCAAACTCGCCCCGGAATGCAAGGACCTCGACCAGTCCGCACTGGCCACGCACGCCGATCGAGGGCTTAGCCGCGCAGATTTCATCACCGGCTTGCGACGACAGCACTATCTGTTCGTTTGGCATAACGACAACTACTACGGCAATGCTGCCAGCGGTGTGGTTTACGACGCCATCAACCTCGGCCTGCCCCTCATAGCGCGCAACGGGACGCAGATAAGTGATTGGCGTGATCAGGGGCTCGACATCGGCATGGTTTTCGACGACATGTCCGAGGTCGCCGCAACACTGGCCGCCATGGACGTGGGCGCCCAAGCGGAGCGCTACCAGCGCCAGCGCGACGACCTCGCGCGGCTGCGGGAGTCGCTCGACATGAGGCTGCTGGCACGGCGCTTTGCGCAGGACTTCCCGCTGAAAGAGGCAGACCTACCCGAAACGGCCTCGGGCCAGCCGGCAAGATGAAAGATTCCGAAAAAACCGGAACCGCCGATTCTGCCTTGGCCGCCCTTCGTCGCGAAGAGCCGGCTTATTCCCTGCTCAGCTGCGACATTTTCGATACCGCCCTGCGTCGCGTACTCGCCCGGCCTGAGGACATATTTCTCGCGGCGGGCACGCGCGCGTTCGCGGAGGGTCTCATCGCCTGTTCGCCGGGTGCCTTCGCCGTGTACCGGCAAACTGCCGAGCGGCGCGCCCGCGCCGTGGCCGAATCGTGCGGCCACGACGAGGTTCGGATCGCGGAAATCTACGCAGAGCTGTCCGCCACCGGAGTGGTTAGCGACCCGGTTCGCGCGGCAAGAATCGAATTCGAGGCGGAGTGCGCGGTTTGCGTGCCGATCATGCCCATCCGCGAGATGGTGCTCGCACGTCTCGCCGCACGCACCGACAGCGTGATATTCGCGTCGGACACCTGCCTGCCTGGCGCATGGCTCGCCGAACTTCTCGCGGTCTGCGGCTATCCCGAAGGCTGCCGGGTTTTCGCGTCCTCAGACCTGCGGCTGGGCAAGCACACCGGCCGCATGTTCCCTGCCATTCTGGCCGCGTTGGGGCATGCGCCCGGTGACGTTCTGCACATTGGCGACAACCCCGTATCGGACGTGGTTCGGCCGCAGTCCCATGGCATACGCGCCCGCCACCTGGGGCGCCCCCGGCCAGCCCCGGAAGAAAACAGCGCCCGGCATTTTGTCGTGCGCCTGGAGGACAGCCGGCAGCGCATGATCGCCGCCGAACAATCCTTGGATCCCCCCCTCCCCGGGCCGGCGCTGGACGGCCGGATGCTCGCGGCGCATGCCGCACCGCTGGTGATAGGGTTTGCGCAGTTCATACTTTCAGAAGCCGAGAAGCGCGGCGTCCGGCGCATTTACTTCCTCTCACGCGATGGATACTTGCCTCTGGCGATCATCAGGCGCATCCTCGATCGCCAAGCCGGCCGTGGTGGCCATGAACTCTACTATTTGCACGTATCGCGGCTCGCCATGGGTGACGGCGATGCCGCCCGGACGTATCTCGAGCAATCCGGCTTTTCACGCCCGGGCCCGCGGCTGATCGTCGATCTGGGCTGGCGTGGCTCCACCCAAGTCGACCTGGCGCGCTTGTGTGGTATCCCGGAAGAGCACCTTGTGGGATGCTACGTCGGCCTGTGGGCCGATGCACTGCGGCCGGAAATCAACGTCCGCAACGCGGCCGGTTATTTGTTTTCCCACGGACATCCGCAAGCACGGGCAGACTGCGTGCGCGAGGCCTATATCCTGCTGGAACTGGTTTTTTCCGCCCCGCATGGCACCGTACTGAGATACGACATTGCCGGCGACGGCAATGCACAACCGGTGCTGCAGGTGGAATCGGGTCCGGAAAGCGAGATTCGACGGGCAGCGTTCACCGCCCTGGAAAGTGCCTGTCTCGAGACCTTCGACGCCCTGGCCGCCATTGCCGGCGGCGGCGCCTTGCCCGACATCGACGCGGACTCGGCCCTCTCGACGCTGGAAGCGTTGCTGTTGCGGCCTTCATGCGCGGACGTGGCGCGCATCAATCGCATCCCATTCATCCACTATGACGACGACCCGGCGCTGTTTCCCGCCGTCAATCCCCTGCCATTGCACGAGGCCATCCGCAAGCCGCGGCAATCTCTGAAACGCCTCGGAAACGCACCTTGGCGGGCGGGCGCGGTACGCGCCGCCCTGCCTTGGCCGGTACCGATGATGTCCTACGACGTCCTCAGGCAACGCGCCGAACGTGTTCTGGCCTGGGCAGACCGGATCCGCCGACTGCCCGGGCGCACCCGGTAGCCGCCCCGGCCGCGCGAACCGCTGCAGGCCCGACGTCAGCGTCTTTGCAAGCTTTGGTCAAATCAGGAACCTGGCGGCAGCGCATCGACGCGGGGTGCTACCATCGCTATCCTGAATCCTTTCGGGCCCGATCCGAAGCCACTCTGTCCGCGAAGCCTTTCCGTTCGCCCTGCCTGCCAATGCCATGCTCGCCGCCTTCGTCGAACAACTGAAATCCAGCCTGCATGAAAGTTTCCTCGGGCAACATCCGTGGCTTCAATGGCTGGCGCGCGAGACGATCGCCCTTCTCACCGGGCCATTGACAGGCGAGAGAACAAGATACTACTGGCCGGAACTCGTAGGCGCGATCCTGTTCGCGGCTGTCGTGTTCCTGCTGCGCGATCGGCGGCATGGCGATAGATTCGCGGCATTCCTGGGCTACTTGTTTCCCCGGAAGGTGTTCATCCACCCGTCCACATGGGTCGACATCAAGATTCTGGTCGCCAATCATTTCGTGGTCCCGGCGATAAACATCACCTGGCGTCTCGGGTCGCCCCTGTTCGTGGGCTTGTTGCTCGGCCTGATGACGGCTGCCTTCGGACCCGCCCCGCGCAACCTCGAATGGTCGGGCACGACGATCGTTCTCTATACCCTGGTGTTTTTCATGGCTGAGGATTTCGGCTATTTCGTGTATCACTATCTGATGCACCGAGTACCGTGGCTGTGGGCATTTCACAAAGTGCACCACTCGGCGGAGACCCTGCAGGTGTTCGCCAACGTGCGCTCGCACCCGGTCGAGCATATCCTCGGGCTGCCCTTCAGTGGCGCGATCACGGCACTGGTCATCGCGCCGGCGTTGTACTTCGGGGTCGGTGAAGCTCCTTATGCCACCGTCCTCGGGTTTAGCCTGTTCACCATGATCGCCGTTGCGGTCGCCGGCCAATTGCATCATTCGCACATCTGGATCTCATGGGGGCCCACGCTTGAACATGTGTTGATCAGTCCGGCAATGCACCATATCCATCACAGCACCGCCGAGCGCCACTGGAACAAGAACATGGGCGGAACCATTGCCCTGTGGGACTGGATTTTTGGCACGATCTTCATCCCCAAAGGCTATGAAAAGCTCAATTTCGGCGTGGGCGAGGGCGTGGTCCAGCCGCACCCTACGTTGCTCGCAGCGTACCTCGTGCCATTCCTTGAAATACTGCCTTTTCGGGATCGCCTGTTTGACCGGGTCGCCCCCTTTGTCAAGCACCTGCCGGCAAGCCTGAAGAGCACATTTGCAAGCGGGGACCGGGCTTCGCAATGATCAGCCGCGTTCCGGTCTGCGCGATCGATTCGTCGGCGTGAACCAGCCACCGCCAGTGTGCTGCCGAGGCTGCGCAAGCAGAAACCGAACGGCCGGCAATGCCGCCCCGATTGACGGATAACCCGCATTCGAAAGTGGACGATGACATACCGGTTTTATGGCCAGCACGGCGAGGACTATCTCCTCTGGCACTTTTTCGACTTTCGTTCAGACGGATTCTTCGTCGACATCGGCGCGCATGACGGCGTGTCGCTCAGCAACACGAAGTCATTTGAGGAACAGGGCTGGCAAGGCATTTGCGTTGAGCCCATACCCGAAGTCGCCCGCGCATGCGGCGAGGTCCGCAAGCGGGTGGTTCAGGCGGCCTGCGTCGCAGGGCCGGAAAACACCGTTTCCCTGCGCGTCGACCGGACCGGTCTGTGGGCAGGCATCAGCACCGACGAGCAGGTGGTGGCAAAATCGTACCAGGAACGCGGTAGTGGCGAACCGGATTTCCGGTCGATCGACGTTCCGGCGATGCGCGCGGCCGAATTGCTTGCGCCCCAGGACCCGCCCATCGATTTCGTCTCGCTCGATGTCGAAGGAACCGAAATCGATGTATTGGAAGGGTTCGATCTGGGCCGCAACCAGCCCCGCTTGCTGCTCGTGGAGGCACTTACGCAAGAGGCGCTGGGCGCCTTGGACGATTACCTTCGCCGATTCGGATACATGCGCGCGCGCACCGTCACATGCAATCACTTTTACGTACTGTCGAGAAGCGACGCACTCAAGTTGCAATGCATCACCATTGACTGCGCCTTGACCGTGCCCATCCTGCCCGGATACGGGCCGGCCGGCCTCGGCACACGGGCATGGAGCGCACCAACGACGTCCTCGCGCATCGGGTTCGTTGCCGGCAAACTGCGCCAGCGATATCGAAGGCTGCTACGGGGCATTTGACATTGGCCAGGCTCGCACCGGGACCGATGCGCCATGATCCGACACGAATCGATCCATGACTGCGAGCCCGAATGAACATTCCACAAAACCTGCGGAAACGCGGCGTCCGACATTCGCATGTCCGCGGCACAAATCGGCGCTGGAATCAGGCTATTTTTGCGCCGCCTGTGGCATCAGGTTTCCGGAATCCCACGGAATACCGGTACTGCTGAACGAGAGCAACAGCGTGTTCAGGATCGCAGACTATATCGATCCCGCAGACGCCTACGGAGGCGCCAGCGCTTATGCCGGCCAGCAGGACCGGACCGGGGGCATTCGTTCCTTCTACAGGCGAATGGTCCGACACCTCAGCGAATCACCGAGCGGCAAGCGCAGCTTCGGCGTACGCGACGCACTTGCCCACGTAATGAGCCTCGCGCCTGAAGCAAGAGTGCTCGTCATCGGCGCCGGTGAGAGCGGGTTCGAAGGCAACGTCACCTACACCGACGTGGCCTTCGGCAAGAACGTGACCTGCATCGCAGATGCGCATGACCTGCCGTTTCCGCCAGACAGTTTCGACTTTTGCATCGCCAGCGCCGTTCTCGAGCATGTCGTCGACCCGCGTCGCTGCGTGGACGAGATGGAACGTGTGCTCAAGCCGGGCGGATTCGTCTACGCGGAAACACCATTCCTGCAACCCGTGCACATGGGTGCCTACGATTTCACCAGATTCACATTCCTGGGCCATCGCCGCCTGTTCCGCCAGTTTGCGGAACTTCAAAGCGGTATAGCCGGCGGGCCGCTCATAAGCGCCACCCAGGTAGCCCGTTACAGCATTGCCGCACTCTCGGACAACCCCGGTGCCAAGAAGTGGCTGCGGCTCCTGGGATTGCTGCTGTGCTATCCGTTGCGCCGGCTCGATCCGTTTTTTCGCAAGACGCGCAGCGCTTACGACTCGGCGTCGGCATTCTATTTCTTTGGTTCGCTGCAGGAACAGCCAATCTCGGACAGGGAACTAATACAACTTTTCAAGGGTGGCTAGCAGTAGCTCTCTAACTTACGAAAGCTCTCGAAAAAGTATGAACACCGATACTTCTAAGGGTCGATTAGCCGATCTTATCCTGCCAATAGCACGCGCCTTCATTAGGTACCTGCCGCGCTTTCCTCGCACAGGCAACGCTACCGTGGATTGAGAACGTGATGGCCAATTTCGCGCTGAAACGGCTGTTCGGAAAAACCCCCGGGATCCTTTCCGACAACGTCCTTTCCCGTCTATGTTGGCGCCTTTCACGGGTGGGCGCGATTCGCCGGCTACTTGCTCGTCGCGGAACATCGGTTTTCCCGTTCGCCGAAAACGGGCACTCGGTTTGCATTGTGGGCACCTACCCGTTGCCAACTTGAAGTTCCATTCCTGTCGCCGTTAATCACACATTCACCACGTTTGAAGGCCGCATCTCAAAGCCTTGTGCATTCTCCAAGAAACTGAAAGTGGACACGATCATGGGCATCGACATTCACAACCTGAACTTCCTGCGTTACAGCGCAAAGGCCCGGCCGCTAGGAAACACCATCACCATCGGAAGGCAGGGGCTCCATGCGGCGGAGTCGACGGTCAGGAAGTTGGTAGGCACAAAGTCTTCATACAGGAATCAGCAGTATTGTGAGCAATTGCTTATCGAATACTTAGGCTCAACATCCGTTGATTCGATCGACAACTCAGACTACGAAAGCGCTACGCACGTACACGACATGAATAACGTGTTGCCTGACAGCCTGTATGGAAAGTACGACACGGTCATCGACGGAGGATGCCTGGAACATATCTACAACGTTCCGCAAGCGTTGAAAAATTGCTCGCTGCTTTGCAAGCCGGGCGGTCAGATCCTGCATATGGTGCCAACCAACAATCTTTGCGGCCATGGGTTCTGGCAGTTTTCTCCGGAACTTTTCTTCTCGCTTTACTCCGGTGCGAACGGGTATACGGGTACAGAAGTATTTATCGCAGATTTGACGGACACCAAGAGATGGTTTCAGGTACGGATGCCGAACAATGGAAAGCGCGTAAACGTACATTCTTCGACCGAATTGTATGTACTGGCGAGAACAACACTGGCAGGCGGGGAATTTTCCCACGCAAGCGTACAACAGAGTGATTACCAATTTGAATGGGAGAAAAGCTCTGCTCGGGCCCAACCGATGGAAGCAAAGCCGCCGGGAATCCGTGACAAGCTCAAGAAGGTCCGCATCATCTATCGCACTTTGTCGCCGATGCATCGTTACCTGCTAAGTGTTCGACAGGCATACCTGAATAGCAGGGTGGAAACCGGGTTGAACGGCAAGAATCCCGGACTGACGGTGCAGAAGCTGCAGTCCTTCATTTGAAGAATGTCGACTTGAAACGGCACGCTAGCACCCAAGCCGGTGATTAAACTGTGTTTCTTCGCCAGTTTTGTCGATTCCTGGAGAAGCGCGACAAATACAATGCAGTTTCGCCAAAGGTCTGCCGTGCAAGGCCCAGGCCACAACACCCTGGTGCCGAGACATGCGATTGTCAATCGTCATACCCTGCTACAACGAGCGAAAAACCATCGAGGCCATCGTCGCCGCGGTGAAGGCGTCCCCCTATCCGGACAAAGAGATCATCGTTGTGGACGATTGCTCCTCCGACGGTACCCGCGAGTTCCTGCAGGGCAAGGGCGATGACTTCGCCAAGATCATTTATCACGAACGAAATCAAGGCAAGGGTGCGGCGTTGCGCACCGGATTCGCGCACGCGAGCGGCGACATTGTCATCGTCCAGGACGCCGATCTCGAATACGACCCGCAGGAATTCCCGCGCATCGTCGAGCCCATCGTGAACGGCGTGGCCGATGTGGTGTTCGGTTCCCGCTTCATGGGTGACAGGCCGCATCGCGTGCTTTACTTCTGGCACCGGGTTGGCAACGGTGTACTCACGCTCGCCTCGAACATGTTCACCAACCTGAACCTCACGGACATGGAAACCTGTTACAAAGCTTTCCGGCGCGAGATCATCCAGTCAATCCGTATCGAGGAAAACCGGTTTGGCTTCGAGCCCGAAGTGACCGCCAAGGTCGCCAAGCTCGGCTGCCGCATTTACGAAGTGGGCATCTCCTACTACGGCCGCACCTATGAGGAAGGCAAGAAGATCGGCTGGAAAGACGGTGTCCGGGCCTTGTGGTGCATCGTCAAGTACAACCTGTTCCGATGACGTTCTTGCGTTATTTCCTTGTCGGCGGCACGGCGGCCGCGCTGGATCTCGTGATCTTCGTGATTTTCGCCAAGTGGGCGGGTTTCAATTACTTGCTCGTCGCGGCGGCCGGATTCATGCTCGCAACCTGCCTCAACTACCTGCTCAGCGTGCGATTCGTGTTCAAAAGCGGTGCGCGGTTCGGCCGGCGGCAGGAAGTGCTGGCCGTTCATTTGGTGAGCATGGTGGGCCTACTCATTCACCAAGCCGTCTTGTATGCCTGTGTCGAGTTTCTTCTTGTCGAACTGGTGGCCAGCAAGATCGTGGCCACTGGCACCGTGTTCGCGTGGAACTACCTCGCGCGTGCGACTTTCGTGTTCCGTGCAATACGCTCGCAGGGGTAAGCCATGCAGGTTCTGGTAACAGGCGGGGCCGGCTTTCTTGGTAGCCACTTGTGCGATCGATTGATCGAGCGTGGCGCAGAGGTGATCTGCGCGGACAACTTCTTCACCGGCGCGCGCCGCAACATCGCACACCTGCTGGCGAATCCACATTTCGAATTCATACGCCACGACATCACGTTTCCGCTTTATGTCGAGGTGGACAGGATCTTCAACCTGGCGTGCCCGGCCAGCCCCGTGCATTACCAGTTCGACCCCGTGCAAACCACCAAGACCAGCGTACACGGTTCCATCAACATGCTGGGGCTGGCCAAGCGGGTCAAGGCGCGCATCCTGCAGGCGAGCACGAGCGAGGTATATGGCGACCCGGAACAGCACCCCCAGACCGAAGCCTACTGGGGACGGGTCAATCCGATCGGTATTCGCTCCTGCTACGACGAAGGCAAGCGCTGCGCCGAAACCCTGTTCTTTGACTACCACCGCCAGTTCGGCCTGGATATCAAGGTGGTGCGGATTTTCAACACCTACGGGCCGCGCATGCACCCGGAAGACGGCCGGGTGGTTTCCAACTTCATCATGCAGGCGCTGCGCAATGAGGACATCACGATCTACGGCGACGGCGGCCAGACCCGCAGCTTCTGCTATGTGGACGACCTGATTGAAGCGATGTTGCGCATGATGGATACCGAGACCGGCATCACCGGGCCGATCAACATCGGCAACCCGGCCGAATTCACCATGCTTGAGCTGGCGGAAACCGTTCTCCAGCTCACCGGTAGTCGCTCCAAGATCGTTTACAGGCCGCTACCACAGGACGATCCGCGCCAGCGCCAACCCGATATATCGCTGGCCGAGAGGGAGCTGGGGTGGAAACCTACGGTAAGCCTTGAGGACGGGTTGGCGAGGACCATCGCCTACTTTCGCACGACGCTCGGCTAAGGCCGGCCAGCGCCTTTGCCCTTTGCAATGTTCAACTCCGGCAAGTCGTTTCGCCCAGAAAGCTTGATTCCTGCCAGGTACTGTTGCCGATGAGAATAGCGCCTGCGCTGGATCGTTCGCTTCCCCTCGTCCTGGGCGCATCCGCGTTCGCCGGCATGCTCTGGTACATGCCCCACGGGGTCGGCGTAAGTCCAGACTCGACGATCTACATCGAAGCCGCCCGCAACCTTCTCAACGGGGAAGGACTAACGGCCGCGGGCCGTCCGGTAGCCCACTATCCCCCCGGTTATTCCTGGCTGCTCGCTGCTGCTGCCCTGCTGACGGGTCTGGACGTGCCGCAGGGCGCCGCTTATGTCCATGCGGCGCTCTTTGGCCTAAGCACCTGTCTGATCGGGGTAGCCGTTCGTGAAAGCGGCGCCCGCAGCCCCCTAGTGCCGGTGTGCGCGGCCTTGCTTTTTCTTACGTCCCCCGGCGTGCTGCAAGTCCACTCGAATGCGTGGTCTGAATCGCCATTCATTACCTTCCTGCTGGCACACGGCATCTTTCTGGCCAGATATCTGGACCGGCAACGCCGGGCCGATTTTGTGATGGCCGTCCTGAGCGCGGCGCTCGCGCTGATGACACGCTATGTGGGCATCGTGATCGTACCCACCTTCGCGCTGGCTCTGCTCCTGCTTTCGAGGCACCCGCCACGCATACGAATCGGCCTCGCCGTTCTCGGCTCCACGATGATCGCATTTCCGACTTGCGTGTGGATGCTGCGAAACCTGATGATTGCAGCAACAACGACCAACCGTTCTTTCGCGCTGCATCCTGCCGGACTCGATCGTGCGTGGCAGTTTCTCCACACTGTTGTTCATATCGCGCAGCCCTTCGAAATTGCTTTCAGGGCCGTACCGGTTGCTGCCGGCGTTGCAATCCTGCTTGCCGCGACGTCGTACTTCGCATGGCGCGCGGCATTTCCGCGATTCGGGGACCATGCCGAGGCACGGGAGACCAGGCGCACGTTGCCGTTGATATTCACGGCATTTGGCATTGCTTACCTCGTATTCTTGTGGCTGTCGATATCGCTTATCGACGCGGATACTCCCGCGGACAATCGAATTCTGCAACCTGCGTTGATCGCCTTGGGCGTTGCCGCATTCACAATGTTCACCACTGGGCTGCAACACTCTCTCAGCCGTCCCACCTGTCTGCTGCTTATAGGCGGCATGTGCATTATTGTTACGTTCAACGCAGCCCACGCGGCTCAGAAAAGACATCAAGCCAGCGAGTACGGAATACGTGGATATACATCCCGCGAATGGCAATCCTCGAAGGTCATGGCGGCCGTGAAGAATTTGGAAGCGCCGATCAGGATCTATTCGAATGGCCCTCATGTAATACATTTTCTCTCGGCCAGAACGGCGTTCACCATTCCACTTCGGGCCAGTCCAACATCACTCGCCGCGAATCCGCGCTATACCGAGCAGGTCAGTGCAATGATTGACGAATGCCGGGCAGGCACGGCTGTCATCGTGCAATTGAACCGACACTACTTGCAATGGCATCTACCGTCCGGTGATGAACTTCAGCGTGAATTCAATCTCCCGATTCGGGAAAAGTTCAGCGACGGTACCGTGTATTGCCTGCGACGGACGTGAGTCAGAGGCGCCGGCAGATCATGTCCGGAAGAAGCGCCGAGGTTCGCAATTGATCGATTGACGCATTTAGCCCGCAGGCGGCTGCTATCGGTGCAATCGCTCTATTTCGATGATTTCGGATAACCGCTCCTCGAACCTCTTGAAGGTGTGATGCTTTTTCATCTCCGCCATTCCCGCCGTTCCTTTTTCAAGGCGTTGATCGGCCCGCGAAACCAGTTGATTGATCCCATCGCCGAAACGGCGCAGACTGTCCTCGTCCAGCCCTTCACCGTTGACCTCTCCCACGAAGTAGCCAAAGCGGGATACCTCCTGGTCCGGATCATGGCAGCTCACGACACATTTGCCGTATGAGAATGCTTCAAGAAAGCTGACCGGCTCCGCCTCATGAACGCTTGTGTTCAGAATTCCCCAGCATGACCGGAGGAGCCGGTCTTTTTCGACCGCGTCAACGTGCCCCAGCAGTTTGAGATTCGGCAATCCGTCATAGCGCTCCTTCCATTGCCGAAACAAGTCAGGCGCATGCGACTGCCCGGCGATCACAAAGTCGATTCCTGGATGTCGGCGCGCCAATTCGAACACGATCCAAGGTCGTTTCACCGGATCCAGTCGGCCCAGGTAGAGCAAGGTTGGCTTCTCTGAGTACTCGATCGATGGAACATCCGGCAGGGCTATCGGGTTTGGCAGCCAATGGGCCTGAAGGTCCGGCAATTGGTATGTTGCTCGGGCCCGCTCAAGCAAGGTCATCGCGGTAGTGGCAAACGCGATCATGCGCGGACAGGATTTCTGCAAATTGAACAATCGGCGCATCGACGACGCCTTTTCGTCGGCCAGGCCATGTAGTTCATGCGGATGCCTCAATCCGCGGAATTCCAGTTCCCCGGGAACCTGGCCGATACGCTGCCATTCGTCGCGGTCCCTCGGGTCGTGAATCCAGATGATCAGGGGTGTCGCGCTCAAGGCATGCAGCGGATAAAGGTAGCTGGGATACCAGTCGATACTCAGGAATACCTGGCGACCCTGACGATTCAGCAGGTGGTGGTAACCGGTGAAACTGGGTACGTGCGTTCTTGGCGTAGCCGGCCTGAGGATGACGTCTGTTTCGTGAAAACGACGCACCTCGGGCGCACGGACCAACTGGGTTCCCTGGGGAAATGCCAGGCGCACCCGATATGGCGCCTCTTCCGCTGCGTTGAAATGTTCGGCTATGTTCTTGACGGTCATCCCGATCCCGCCATAACCGCGCAGGTCCGGATGGAAGAATTCCTCGCAGAGGAAATTCACTGTCACCACCGGCTCACTACCGACAATCGCGGAGGACCGCGAAGCAGCGTACGTGCTACGCCCAAGTGCGGCGAAGGCACGTTCCTCACGATATCGGCGCAGCCTGTCATAAACGGAAGTCAAGAATTTCACGAACTGAATCCCTTTCACAAAAAACCGTCTAGCGTCGCCATCCGGCGGCAAACGCAGGTGGGGGCTACGGCACGTTTTTCCAGAGGTGCATGAGCTGGCGGGTGCACTCGACCCGGTTGAACTCGCCTTCGATAACGGCGCGCGCCGCCGCGACCATGTTCCGCGTGGCATCAGGATTCTGCCGAATCCATTGCACGGCATCCGCAAGCGCCCGGGGATCCCCCGGTGGGCACAGCAAACCGCTCACCCGGTGCGCGACCAGTTCCGGAATCCCCGATATCGCCGTCGCAACGACGGGGCGCGCGCTGCTCATGCATTCCATGATGACGATCGGCACCCCCTCCCTCACGCTGGGCAGCACAAACACGTCGCTCCAGGCGAGCAGTTCCTTGACCTCGTTCGCGGTTCTGGCGCCGAGAAACTCCACGTAAGCGCCCACGCCAAGCGAATTCGCCTGTTCCTTCAGTTTCTCGCCGAGGCGGCCGTCACCGACCAGCCGCACCACAGGCTTGAGGCCCGCGTCTACCAGCAGGCGCACGGCCGCGAGCAGGTGCTCGTGGCCCTTTACCGCCTCGAGGCGGGCCACGCAAAGTATCCTCACCTCCGGGCTGTCGGCGCTCAAGGAACGGTAGGTCCCTTGAAACTCCTCGCAATAAATACCGCACCGGATGACATGCAGCTTTTCCGCAGGCAGGCCGAAAGTGCGTTGCAGATATTCCACGTTGAAACGGGATATGCAGACCATCGCCGCAGCGTCGGCGGTCATTTCCCGCATGTCCGGTGGCGGGGTGTCGAACACGTCATACCCATGGGTGGTGAACGTGAAGGGAATGCCCGTCCAGCGGTGAACCCACATTGCCACTCTTGCGCCGGTGTCGGCAAAATGGGAGTGCACATGGGTGCAGTTCCGACGCATGACCTCGCGCGCGATCGGCAGCGCCAGTCTTGCGCACCAGCGAAAACGCTTGTCGCGCAAGGCTTGCATCATGACCTTGGCAGTTCTCAAGGGGTGGCGCAGCCCCAGGTACGCCAGCGCGGCCAGCGCGGCGCCGCCCCCCCAGTGGTCGGCCGTTATGACCCTTCCCGCATCGAGCAATTCCCTGGCGCGGGCATGCACCACGCCGTCCGGCGCAGGCCGCAGCGCAAACACGCTGCACTGCGCGCCTGCGGCGCACACCGAGTGGATCTCGTCGGAAACAAATGTCTGCGAGACCACGGGAAATTGGTCGAGGACATACGCAACGTGCGTCATGCGCCGACTCCACTCGCGCGAGAGTCAATGCAGTCGCCTTTGGCGGAGTCAGGAGATTTGCCCATGCCGAGTATCAGTGGCGCGCAACGGAAACCGCGGACGCCCCGCCTATCCGGTTCATGGTCTCGCGATACAGGAATCGCTTGAAACGGTCGCACATTGGCGTCGCTACAAACACCACCGCCAACGTACCGGCGATCACCAGGACACGGCGTTGCCACGATGAGGCGTCTTCAGGGCCGGCATAAGAGAAAAACTGCAGCAAGGGGCGGTGAAACAGGTACAGGGGGAACGTGGTCGCCGCGATGATGGTGGCAAACTTCCTGACCGCCGGCAAGTACGCATCGCTAGAGCGCATCAACCCATACGCCCCCACCAGATTGGCAAAGAAGGCTAGCGCATCCACGTAGCGCCCAATCAGTGCCTTGCTCAGCATTTCCGGCGCCTGCGGCAGAGTCGAACGAATGAGCGGTGAACAAGCCAGGACGGCAAGGCCCAAGCCAAACAGCAACAGCGAGGCGAACGGACTCACGCCTCCGCCTTTGCACCAGCGATAAGCCAACACCCCCAGCAACCATACCGGAAACATCACCATGATCATGGGGCCCGCGATCAGGGATGCCACCAGCACCGCGCCCCACCGCGCGCGGCCCTTGGCAAAAAGCAGCACGCCGAACAGCAAGTAGTAGAACGCCTCGAATCCGAGGGACCAGAACGGGATGTTGATTCCCGGAGTCAGTTCGGCATGCCACACTTCCTGCAGCATGAAAAACGTGGCGATGTACCGCAAGGGCAATTTATCGCCCAAATACCAGGGCTGGCCGATATACAGATGGGGAGCGGCTTGCACACCCACGAGGTCGATGACAAGGGTCAGCGCGAGCGCCGGAATGGCAACCGACCACAAGCGTGCCGCGCGACTTGCCGCGTAGGGTTGCCAGGTGCGTTCCTTCACTTCCGCTACGTAGGCGATCACAAAGCCCGAAAGGACAAAGAAAATCATCACGCAGGTGTCGCCGTAGAGCCCGGTCTGCCAAAGCAATCCACCGGTCCAGTTGCGCCCGGAAGCGTGGCCGAGAAAAACGACCAGCGCCGCGAGGAAGCGCACGACGTCCAGATACATCGAGAATCGGGGCGTCATGGTGTCACCTAAACTCCGCGTTCGTCCCGATCAAAGCGGGCCACTGGTTCCCTCTCCTGCCCGGACGCGCGAACGGTAGGCGGACCCGGCAGGAAGTGAAAGTGCGGAAATGATGTCCTGCCGGTTCTTCTTGCACGCCACGTAGTTCGGGCCGATGAAATCTTCAAGGCCGATGTCGTAGTCGCAGAAATCTATGCCGTCGGGAAGCATCTTCCCCAGCACATAGCCGCGCGGCTCGAAAAAGGAGAAAAAGTCCTTGAGGAAGGTGCGCGCGACCAGGGAACACTTGCCGTACTCGAACTGAAGCACGTCGACTCGCCCTTCGGCGAGGGCGTTCTGGAATCCGGCAAGCACTTGAAGCTCGGCGCCCTCCACATCGATCTTGAGCAAATCGATATGCGCGATGCTTTGGGACTTCATGTAGTCGTCGCCGGTGACAACCGGCCTCTGGCGCGCCACCACTTTGGTGTTTCCCACCACGTTGTGCGACTCCGCGAAGACGCTCGAATGCACGTCTGATGCTTCGGCGAAGTAGATGGTGATCTCGCCCGCCTTGTCGAACAGGCCGAAATTGTTGGCGACGACGCGCTCCCCAAGGCCGGCCAAGCCCTTGGTCAATTTGGCGTAGGTTGGATCCATGATCTCGAACGCGTGAATGGTCGCAGCGGAATTGACAGCCGCAGCCGCGATGCTCCAGTCGCCAACGTTCGCCCCCACATCAAACAAGACCGCGGGGCTGAAAGCCGCCATCCTTTCGAGCAATTCGGATTCGCCGTTGAGCCGGACGTCGTATTGCGCGTTCTCCCATGACATGTGGGCCTGATAGCCGAACTGCGCCAGAACACGTGAGCCAGGTTTCTTCCTGTCGAGCACCGCGTTGCGAGCGAGCCAGGATACGTCGTTCGGCGAAAGCTTCCGAAGCATGAATTCGAGACTGCCGATGGCGGCGCCGGCGAAATGACGAAGCAGGTTAGGCATGTTCAATCCCTGTTGCGGTTGACTTAGATGCAGCCGAGTGGCTCTGCTGAACGAGAGTAGCGTGATTTTGCGCGCACGACAGTAGGTGACATATTCATACGAAGCGATTTGATGGCAAGTCGGATTTGAGGCAAAGCGGTCAGGTGCGGCCGATCAACTCGTTGATATATTCGACCCATTTTCGCTCTACAACATTCGGCGAATAGACGCGTTCCCAAACGGCGCGCAGGCCGTCGCGCACCGGCGCGGGAATATCCAGCGCGTCGTTGATGGCGGCGGTCGCGCCCGCGACGTCGCTGGGGTCGACAAACCAGACTCCCGCCAGTCCGCGAATTTCAGCGTAGCAACTGAGATTTGACAGCACGCACGGAATACCTGCACTCATGGCCTCAAGCACGATCAGCGGCTGGGTTTCGTTGAAGCTGAGGGAAACCAGAACATCGAAAGAGCTGAACAACTTGTTCTTGTCCGATTCAAATCCGTGCCATATGGCGCGTCTCGATCCAAATGTTTCGGAAAAACGCCCCCAGACGTGAACTTCCTCCGCCAGAGAAGCTTCCGCCGCCGCTACCGCACGCGCCACGTTCTTGAGGGGAAGAGCCGCATCTCCCACAATTCCAACAGAACGGGTTCTACCGATCTTGACGACCTGATCAACGCCGTTAGAAATTACCCGAGGATCTGGCGGGTTTGCACCATGCTGCCAAAAGGCCACCAATTGAGCCTCGGTGACAAAATGACTATTCGAAGCAATCTGAAATGCCTCGTATACCTCTGAGTCTGAGTAGCCATGATTCTTGAGAGAAACATCGCCATCTGACGGAAAGCCATGACATGAAATGACTAACCTCGCCCCGCGGGCCGCAATTCTCTGCATTAACCTCGCATCACTGCCGGCTTCCATCACATAAATATCGCAGTCCATCGAAGGAGCGGTCACCATCCTCACCTGGTCGGCCAGATAACGGTTCAACACGTTGGTCGGCGTGGTGTAGAAGCTGACGTTAAAGCTGCGCGAAAGCATGTTCGCCACGACGACGATGGCATACGAGCCCCCGGTATAGCCGTAGAACGGGATATTGAATTCGATCGAGGGCCGATCATCGCGCCGCCTTCCTGCGGCGTGCAGCAAGCGGTTGCGCGCCAGGCGGGCGAGCGCAAGACCGTCGCTGCCAAGCTTGCGCAGCCGCCAGGGCATCTGGAAACGCATCGTCAGGGGGATTGTCAGCGGCATCTTGGTAATCGTTCGCATGGCTCCTGAAAGCGTGCCGGTCACCGGTCCAGCGCGGATCGCAACCCTCCGAGGAGTTTGCGGGTGACGGCAAAACGCTCGCTGACACGCGCAAGTTCCGCGTGGATCGGATGGCGAAACCAAAAGATTCCCGAGATCCAAACGACCGATTCGACCAGAACCACGATCAGCAAACCAAGCGCCACAGGAAGACTCTCGGGAATTGCGAAACGCAGCGCCACCGCGACTGCCAAGCATACCAAGGTCACCATGAAGCTGGGTGAAAGCTCCTGGAGGAAGTAGCGGTTGCTCATGCCGAAGAACCGGCTCTGTATGATCAGATTGGCCGGCACGGTGGCGGCGGAGGCCACGACAAGCGCGACGGCAAAGGAAACAAGCGTGCCGTCATAGAGCAGATAAATGACGAGCAGGCGCCAAAAAAGCAGTGACAGGTTCGGCAGCATCGCAAGATAAGGGCGTCCGATCGCCAGCAAGCCCGGCCCGTGAAAATTGAAACTCATCCAGATGCAGGCGCTCACGCACAGCAGGCGGATCACCGGCGCGCACTCCATCCATTTCGGCCCGTAGAGCAGTTGGATCACGTCGCCCGGGAAAACCGCAATGACGGCCAATGGCGGCCAGCCGCAAACCGTGAGATAGCCGCAGGCCTTGCCTATGGTTCCCTTGAGGGATTCGCCTTTGTGGTGGAGTTGGGAAAGATACGGCAGCGCCGCGTAGTTGACCGCCGGGCCCGCGATCTGCATGAAGATGTTCGCGGTGGCGTTTGCGCGACTGAGAATGCCGACGTCGTGCGGGCCGCTCATCTTGCCCAGCAATATATCGGGGAGCGCGACGTTGATCTGGTTTACGCACCCGCCCAAGATGGCGCCGCCACCGAAGTTCGCCGCCTGGCTCCAGCCGCGGAACGACGGCAGCCATGGCGTGCCCGGCTTGCGGAAAAAGGCGTAGGCGATGCCGCACACGATGATATTGACCAGGTTCGCCCAGGCCATCGACATCGGGCCGAATCCGGCGTAGGCGAGCCAGAGAACGGTGGAACTGTAGGCCACCACCCCGGCGGTGACCGCGATGGCCTGCTCCTTGGCGCGGTACTCGCGGGTGAGCAGGGTCATCGAGACAGAGCCGAAGGGAATGAACACGAAGCCAAGCGCCAAAACCTGCAACACCGGACGCAATTGCTCCTGCCCCAGATACCCGGCGATCAGCCCGCTGGTCGCGAACAACAGCAATGCCATCGACCAGGAGGCCGTGTAAAGGACCCCCATCGCCGAGCGCAGCATCTGCGGCGTCAGGTCCTTGGCCTGGAGCAGGTAGGAGGAGACGCCGAAATCGCGAAACATGTGCGCGATGCCGACCAGGACCGCCGCCATCGAGTAAATGCCGATCTCGGCGGGCGAAAGCAGGCGCGCCAGGACGATGGTGACGATAAAAAACACCACCGTCGCTCCATTGCTGGAGAAAAATGTGACGATCAGCGAGGCGCGCAGTCTTGACACGGGGTCAGTACCGTTGCGTTCGCAGGGTGCCGCGCGCAACGACAGCCATGGCGGGATTCACAGCGCCCCCTGCAGCAGGGACCGATGCAGTCGCGTCGTCGCCTCGGCGCATGCCTGCGCACTGAACTGGCCAAGTACGGTGTCACGTGCGTTTTGCGTGATGGTCGCGCGTTCGTCAAACTTGCCCAGCGCCTCGCCAATTTTGTCCGCAAGCGACGTTGCCGAGCAAGGCGTAAACAGGAACCCGTTGATGCCATCGCGCACGACTTCGGTGGCGGCGCCGAATGCCGGCGCCACAAACATGCATCCGCTCACCATTGCCTCGAGCATCACCAATCCGAGAGGTTCGGGTTCGGTAGAAGCGGATACCACCACGTCCATCTCAGGCAACAGCGCGGGCAGGTCATCGCGCCTGCCGCAGAAGACGAGCCGATCTTCCAGCCCGGCCCGGCCCACCTGTTCGAGGAGTGTCTCGCGATAGGTTTCGTCTCCCCGCTCGGGCAATCCTCCCACCACCAAGAACGTTACATCGCGTTCACCGCGCTCACCAAGCAGGCGTGCCGCCTCGATGAAGTCGGATTGCCCCTTCCAGGGAACAAGCATGCCGACCATCGCAACCACCGCGCGGCCAGCGGGAATGCCGAGTTCCTCACGCAGGGCACGTCCGGACCCCGTGGCTCGTCGCACGCCGATGTTGACGCCGTCGTAGATTTGCCGAACCCGCTCACCGGGCACGCCGGCGCGCAACAGGTCGCCGGCCAGCCAACGCGAGACCGGGACAAATGCGGCTGGCCGCGCCAGCAGCCACGGTGCGTTTGCGCTTTCACCCAGCGGGCCACGCACGTGTTGTACGTACGGCTTGCGCAATAGCTTGGCGACCAGCATGGCTTCGCGATTCGAGTTGGGTTCGTTGTTGCCGTGAATCACGTCCGGCCGCAGCCGAAAGGCCGCCCAGGCGAATCGCACCAGATAAGGCAGGCGATTGACGAGATCGTCCAAGCGCCCGAGCGCGAACAGCACCGGCCGACTCGCCATGCGGTACCGCCATCGCGCCACGCGCCGCGCAAGAGGGCGAAGGTTCCAGATGCGGTCTCCAATCACCCTGTGCGAGCGAACAGCCGCAAGCCCGTCGAACTTTCCGACATCAAGATTTGCCACTATGTGGCATTCGGCCTCGTTCGCAGACATGCTGGCGAGCAAGGTTTCCAGCGCAATGACCGCGCCGCCAAAGCCCGCGCCATTTTCCACCAGCAGCACGCGCACGGGCCGGGCAGGCCACGGCTCCGTGATGACCGATTCCGCTGGCGGCAGGCTGATCAGCCGCGGTCGCGTCATCAGGTTGCGCCCCACCTGCAATGCCATGCGCAGTTGGTCGGGGCCCCAGGGCGTGAAGCGGGGAATCTGGAACGGGCAACTGGCAGCGCTGCCGCCTCCCCATTGGGTAGTCACCGCACACTTGTAGCCGGCGCGCCGAACCATGTCTACATGGTCGGCGTTGAAATCGACGATGGGGCGGCCATTCGGGTAGGCGAAAGCGGAAACCGGCCCGCCGATCAGTCCGTGCAGCCTCTCGCGCACGCCGCCGATCTCGCGCATCGCCAACGCCGGATCACACAAGGAAAGGATCGGATGTGAAATCGTATGACCGCCGATTGCAAAGCCGATGTTGTGCAACTGGCGCAGGTCGTGTGCGGACATGCAATGGACCTGCGCCTTGTCGACGCCAACTGCCCGCTCGATCTGCGTCAACAACTCGTCGCGCGTGGCCAGTGGAAAGTACTTGAGATAATTTTCGACCAGCGCAATGGCCGTCCGGCGCTCACCCTCCGAGCCAAGCGCAAGCAGGGGCAGGCCAAGCCCGGGAATGTCAAGTGCTGGTACGGTTGCCTGACGCAAGGCGGAAATCACCCTTTCATGCCACATGGGCTCGCCATCGAACTGTCCGCTCGTGATGAAGAACGTGGCGTGAAGATCGCGTCGTTGCAGGGCGGGAGCAACATTGTCGACCCAGCCCGGATATCCGTCATCAAACGTGATGCAGGCGGCGCCAGCGGGCAGTCGGCCACGCGCGAGCGCGGTGACCGCGTCTTCGAGCGGTATGACCTTGAAGTGCTGGTCGATGAAGTCGAGCACGCGCTCGAAAACAGGCAGCACCATTTCGTAGGGCGTCAGGGTATCTGTCCGGGACGGCACCTTGTGAAACAGGAACACGGAGAGCTTCTGTCTCGAAAGAAGCCCTAGCTGGCGTGACAGGAGATTCATCGTCTAACCACCCACAGTAGCGATACGGTGTTCGGTCCTGGCGGCGACCGCAGGCGCCGTGGAGAGGACTTCCTGTTTGACCAATTCGAGCAGCATAAGAATGACAAATATTGTTTCAAAATAGGCCAGACTCACGGCAGCACCGCCGACCATGTAAGCGGCGAGCGCCACGGCAAGCAGGTCGGCCATATCTCTGGCCCACAACATCTGCGTGCCATGTCGGCGCGTCAGCCTCACGACCTGAACCCGCGTTGCGAGACCGTTGATGAGCAACCCCAAAAAAAGGAACAAGCCGACGAAACCGGTGTCCCCGAGGACTTCGAAATAGATGCTGTGCGCGGCAGCGGCATACAAAAGCGGTGGCACCTCGATCATGCCCAGCAGACTCGGCGCATTCTCGTAGATCTGCACGATCCACCACTGCTGCACCGCATGCAGTCCCCCGCCGAACACCGGGTTGCCAATGGCTATCGCGGAACTCACCTTCCATGCGGCCACCCGCCCCATGAACGAGCCGTCGCTTCCGGCGGTCTGAATCGTGTCCACCCGTTCAACCCAGGAAGCCGGTGCGAAGTTATAGATCGCCGCTGCGGCGACCGCGACCCAAAAAAGGCCGCGGAATTTGTAACGGCTTGTCATCACCATCCACAGCCCCACGACTGCCATGGAGAGAAAACCGCCGCGGGAATTGGTTCCGAGGATCGTCACCGCTGTCAGGATGAGCGCCGTAAGGAAGCCGAGTCGCGCCAGCTTTTTCTCCGAGTACTGGTAAAGATAGTAGTGAATCGGCAGCGAAACCGCCATGCCCACCGCGAAATGGTTGTTGTCGCTGAGAATGTTTGCCAGAAGTCCTTCGGGGTGATGGCCGCCGCCCGAGGCGATCACCTTGAGCCCCTCCACCGTTCCATGAAAGCCGAGTCCGAGGGCGATCATCAGCAGCATGCCGTGCAGGCGCAGACGCCCACTCACAAACAACGGCATGAGCATCACAAACGTGAAGGACTTCGCGAAATTCTCCCAAATCGTGTAATTGATCGGATTGGGCTCGAACGCAAGCGCGGCACAAACCGACATGTGCGCAAAGAAAGCGATCAGCAGGACCATAGTCGGCGTCGGCTTGTACGTTCCCTTGTCACTGACGCGCCCGAGCAGGAGCATCCCGATCGCAATGATCGCGAAGACGAAATTGAACCTGAACGACTCCATGAAACCGTAGACGTAGATGGTGGGGACGAGCTGGGCGGTCCAGCCCCACAGCAGATAGGCGGCGTAGCCGTGCCGCAGCGCCATGGGCAGCAGCATGCATACCATGCCGAAGACCATCAGGTCACGCATGGTGCTTGCCTACCGGTTTAGCCGCCGGATCCGCCGCCGTCGCCCTACGGCGCGCCTCATCCTTGTAGCGAAAGAAGCCGAGGTGGCGTCCGGATTTTTCTCCCCGGTCGCGGCGCATAATCGTGAAGACCAGCCATGTCATCAGGCCGAATTCGACAGTGAGCAGAAGAGCTTCCATGTTTCAGGCGCGCCCGGAAAACAGACTTTCATAGGCGTTGACCATGGTACCCAGGGCGTACTTGCGTTCGGCTTCGAGGCGTGCTGCGTGACCACGCCCGGTCTGCCCGCGCCCGGCGAAGGCGGTACCCATGGCGGATGCCAGCGCCGCCGCGTCTCCGGGGGGGACCAGTTCGCCGATCCGGCCGCCGTCCAGCAGATTGCCGTTTCCTCCCACGTCGGTCGCCACGATCGGCAAGGCTGTCGCCATCGCTTCCTGGAGCGTGCACGATGTGCCTTCGGCGATCGAGGGCAATACAAAGCAATCGAGGGCCCGCAATATCGAGGCGATGTCGTCGCGGGCACCCGGCATCCACACGCTTTCCGCAAGGCCCGCATCATCCAGGATGGCGCGGATGGCAGGCCTCAATTCTCCCTCCCCGACGATTGCCAGGCGCACTTGCTCGACGCCCGGCGCACCGGAGCGCGCCAGCAGCACGAATGCTTGGGCCAGCAGGGTCTGGTTCTTGATCCGCGCAAGCCTGCCCACCGTGCCCACCACCCAATGGTCCTGGTAGCGGAATGGATATCCGGGTGGCGGCAGGTCGTCAGCGGAATGCGGCCGGAATACATCGATGTCGACGCCGTTATGTACGAGGTGCAGCTTTTGTTCCGGCACGCCGATGCGCTTGCGCAGATATTCGTGCAACTGCACCGACACCGCAACGAATTCGTTGACGAACGGCTTGCACATGCGCCGAATGAGTTGATAGCTGCGGTTGCTGCCGTCGGGATCGCTGACGTCCCATCCGTGTTCGACATGGACTCGACGCCTGACGCCGGCGGCAAAGGCGGTCGGCACGAATTCAAGGGCTGCGAGATTGCAACTGTGGAACACATCCGGCCGCAGGTCGCGCAAGACACGATACGCGCGCGGAAAGGCCCTGATCGGCTGTCCGGGCGGCTTGCGCAGTTCAACGACCCCGACGTCCTTGCGATCGATCCGTCGTACGAATACGGGATCGACCTCCGTGATCGCCATGATGCTATGGCGGAAGCGCTGCCTCGGCAGGTGGTTGATCAGTTGCACGACAACGTTTTCCATACCGCCTGTCGACAGGCGATACATCGTATGAACGACGTGAATCGGCGCGTTTCCCATGGAGGACATTGCCTCATTTGGCGCCCTGGTGCGCCGCGAGAACGCGGCGAAACAGGGCGAGTTGTCCGCAGGAGGTTTCGTCCCACGAGAACTGTTCTGCATAAGCCCGAACGGCAGGGCGCTGGGGAAGGCGGGCAAACAACTCCCCGAACGAACGGGCCAGCGCTTCAGGCGTTCGCTCACCCATCAGCACGCCCGCCGCCGGCGCGGACACGACCTCCCGCGTGCCGGCAATATCGGTGGCAATGACCGGCACGCCGCAGGCCATGGATTCGAGCAGCACGTTGGCCCAACCTTCGCTGGCTGAACAAAGCAGCAACGCATCGGCCGCGCTGTAGTGCCACTTGAGCTCCTCTTGCGCGACCGGACCAAAAAAATGTACCCGGTCCCGTACGCCCTGATCCCTCGCCAGGCGCTCCAGACGCTCGCGCTCCGAACCGTCCCCGACAAATGCGAGCTGCACGTCAACGGGCAAAAGGGGCAAAGCTTGCACCGCGATATGCTGGCCTTTTCGTTCGATCATGTGGCCGACGTAAAGAAGCAGTCGCGCGTTCTCAGGCATTCCGAGCCGCTTTCGCGCCTGCATCTGCGCAAGCGGCTCAAACCGCTGGAGGTCCACCCCGTTCCTGAGCACATGCAGTTTTTCAGGGGCAGCTCCCAGCGCGGCCAGGCGATCCATCAACGCTCTGGAAACACCGATCGAGGCGCCGGCGGCCGCAGCCGTTTCCAGGATCCTGCACCGCGGCCGGGGAAAGTCGGGGATGTAATTGAGGTCGGTGCCACGCGCGGTGACCACGAACGGTTTGCCGAACTCGCGCGCAACCATCGCAGCGGCGACACCGTCCGGATAGTAATAGTGGGCGTCGATCAGGTCGAACGCAAATCCTTCGCGCAACATCCGCCGAACCAGGGATATCGTCGCGCGCGCGATCATGCCCGGCGCAATGTTCATCCCGACCCTGGGCGGAAGGAAATAGCGGGGATGGCGCACCTTGATCCCGTTGCGAACTTCCTGCCGGGGAGTGGCGGCGAAGGCGCCGTAGCGGCCGAAAACCTTTCCGCGAAAAGGAAACCACGGAACGGGCGCAATTACCTCTGCAGTCACTGCCCCGGTTTTCAGTAATTCGCGCAAGCGCGTCTCGACGAAAACGCCTTTGATCGGCTGCACCGAACTCGGATACAGCGTGGAGAGCACCAACAGTCGAATCGGTATGCTCATGCGGCCTTTCGCACCAGGCGTTCATAGACCGGAACGTAATTCGCCGCCGAATTGCGCCAGTTGCGCACCTTTTCAACGTAGTCGCGGCCGGCGGCCTTTAGTGACGGCCATTTGTCCCGGGCGGCGAGAAGATCGGCCACTGCAGCGGCGAGCGCTGCGGGGTTGTCCGGTTCAAACAGGATTCCGTTTTCCCCATGCCGAATCAGTTCGCGATGACCGCCCACATTCGACGCCGCAAATATTCGCCCCTGCGCCATCGCCTCCAGAGGCTTAAGCGGCGTCACCAGTTCGGTCAGGCGCATCGAATGCCTTGGATAGGCAAGCACGTCTATCTGATCGTAGTAACGCGCGATTTCGCCGTGCGGAACGCGACCGACAAAGGTCACGAGGGACTGCATGCCCAGCTTTTCGACGCTTGCCTTCAAGTTGCCTTCCCGAGGGCCACCGCCCACCAACAGAACATGCACCTGGGGAATGCGCGCAGCGATCAGTGGCAGCGCCGCCACCAGCAAGTCGAGGCCTTCGTAAGCATAAAACGATCCGATGAACCCGATCACGGTCTTGCCGTCGAGCCCGAGCTTCGCCCGCAGTCCAGGATCCGGCGGTCCTGAAAGTACAAAGGCTTGTACGTCCACCGCATTGGGAATGAGCGTCACACGATGGGCGGCGATACCGCGCGCAATGATGTCGTCGCGCAACCCCTCGCAGATAGTAAAGGCGTGATCCACCTTGCGCAGGGCGCGCGTCTCCAGTGACCTGATAGTGCGGTAGCGCAGACTGCCCTCGGTCGTGGTGCCGTGATCCACCGCAGCGTCTTCCCAGAAGCCGCGTACCTCGTACACAACCGGGATGCCCAACCGCCGCCCTACGCGCAACGCCGGGTAGACGTTGAGCACGGGCGAATGCGCGTGCAGCAGATCGGGCCGTACCTCGCGTGCCACCTCCTCAAGGCGGGCCTCAAGCGCGCGCATCAGGGCGATCTCCCGCACCACGGGCAGATGCCGAGTTGCCGGGGCCGCTGCGGACGTACGATAGAAACGCAACCCGTCAACGTCTTCGACCGGTGCGGCGGAAACGCCCTGCTTTGGCGATGTCACCTGAAACGTTTCCCAACCCAGCGCGCGTTGCTCGCGCAGCAGCGCAGCAGTGCGAAAGGTGTAGCCGCTGTGCAGGGGAATTGAATGATCCAGTACGTGGAGAATGCGCATGAGGGCGTTTGGGGGTTTCCGTTCCCGATTCAAGAGGCGCGATCGTGGCGCATTGCCGCCGGCAACCCGACAGGTGGTGTGTCCGAATGCATGCGCCGCAGGAACGCGTCGAACATGATCAGCGACCACAGCGGCGCGCTGAAGTCGCGCTGCCCCGAAAGATGCGCATCGACCATGCCGGCCAAGCGGCGCGGTTCGAAGTAGCCGGTATCGCGCAGCAGATCGCCTGACGCGACTTCGCGCAGGCGCTCCCTGAGGGGCCCGCGCAGCCAGCGTGCAAGCGGCACCGAAAACCCCATCTTCGGCCGGTACAGCACGTCGTGCGGCAGGCGTGGCTCGTACGCTTTTTTCAGCAGCCACTTGCCTTCGCCGTCGCGGATCTTCATGCTGCTGGGCAGCGTAGCCAGCCATTCGATCAGCGGGTGGTCCATCAGCGGCTCGCGCACTTCGAGCGAATGCGCCATGCTGGCGCGGTCCACCTTGGTGTTGATGTCCCCCACCAGCCAGGTCTTGTAATCGAGATACTGTATCAGCGCCAGCGGGTCGTCGGTGCCGGCGTCCCGCGCGTGGCGCTCAAACACCTCGCTCGCCGCATAGCCGCCGAGCGACTTCTTGAAGGCGGCGGAATACAGGCTCGCGCGCTCGTCGGCCCGCAGGATCGACATGCTGTGTGCGTAGGCGCCGGCGGCGTCCTTGGCCAGCGCCTGGAAGGTGGTCTTGGCGCGCAACACCCGCGGTGCCCAGTCGGCCTTGGGATAGACCGCACCCAGGGCGCCGAAGAGCGTTCGGCGCAAGCCGCCCGGCAGGCGGTCGCGCACGCGCTGCTCGTTGACATGCATGCGGTAACGCCGATAGCCGCCGAAGGACTCGTCGCCGCCGTCGCCGGAAAGCGCCACGGTAACGTGGTGGCGCGCCAGCTCGCAAACCCGGTAGGTGGGAATGGCCGAACTGTCGGCATAGGGCTCGTCGTACAGCCAGGCGAGGATGTCGACCAGCGAAAAGTCCTCGCCGGTGACGGTCTCGACGCGGTGGTCGGTCTTGTAGCGCTCGGCCACCTGCTGCGCGAACATGGTTTCGTTGAATGCGGGGTCGTCGAAACCGATGGCGCAGGTGCGCACCGGCCCGGCCGACAATCCGGCCATGGCGGCGACGACGACGCTCGAGTCGACCCCGCCGGACAGAAAGGCGCCCAGCGGTACTTCCGAGATCATGCGCAGGCGAACCGACTCCTCGATGCGCGCGCCCAGTTCGCGCTCGGCGTCGGCGGATGCGATCGGGTTGTCGAGGGTGAAGCGGACGTCCCAGTAAGGCCGTGGCGCGGCTTGCGGCGCACGCCGCTTGAGGGTCAAGGTATGGGCCGGCGCCAGCTTGTGCGCGCCCTTGTAGATGCAGCGCGGGTCGGCCACGTAGCCGAAGGCGAAGTACTCCTCGACGGCAAGCGGGTCGATCTCGCGCGTGAAGCCGGGGTGCGCTGTCAACGCCTTGAGTTCGGAACCGAAAATGAAACTGCCGTCGCGCAATTCCGCATAAAACAGCGGTTTGACGCCCATGCGGTCGCGCGCCAGAAACAGGGTCTCGCGATTGCGGTCGTGGAGCGCGAAGGCGAACATGCCGCGAAAGCGCGTGACGCACGCCTCGCCCCAGGCTTCCCAGGCGTGGACGATGACTTCGGTGTCGCTGCGGGTGCGGAAGGTGTGGCCGAGCGCCTGCAGTTCGGCAACAAGTTCCTGGAAGTTGTAGATCTCGCCGTTGAACACCACGGCCACCGAACCGTCTTCGTTGAACAGGGGCTGCTGGCCAGTGGCCACGTCGATGATCGAGAGGCGCCGGTGCCCCAGCGCAACACCGGGCTCGAGATGCAGCGCGCCTTCGTCCGGACCGCGGTGGAACTGGATGTCGTTGATGCGTGCCATCAGGTCACGCGAAAAATCGCGCCGGCCGCGTAGGTCGAACATGCCGGCTATGCCGCACATGTGCGCCTCCCGGCCTTGCGCCACGTGCAATTCATCGCGCCGCCTTCGCCTGGCTCAGCGCCTGGAAAATCGCCGTCCCGCCCTCGGCGGCGAAGGCGGCCAGCAACGCATCGGCACCGCCCGGCGTATCCTTGGCCGCATAAAGCATGACCACTGCGGAATCGTCGCCGGCGCCGGTGAGGCGCGACCAGGCCGTCATCAGCTTGGCGTTGCGATCGCTGGCGGTCAGGCGGCCGTCGATCCAGTACCAGCGCCACACTACCAGGCGCTCGGGGCCATCGGCAGCTGAGCCCTGAAGCGCCCGTAATTCGGCGCTGCGGACCTCGACGCCTTGTCCATTCAGTTCGGCCACACGCGTGCCGCCGGCCACCTGCGCCCAGTTGCGATCGTCGCTGACAACGAGCACGTTGCTCGAACTCACCAGCTTGCGCTGGTAGTTCTGGTTTCGGTAGTAGCCGACATAGACCCCGACGCTCTGCCCATCGCGGGAATAGGCGACACGCGCTTCCGCGGCGGGATTTTCGTAGACAGGCTTCCAGTCGGACAGGGGCTTTGCGGCCACGCTCCAGGCGCCCGCCTGGGCCGGCAGGGCCAGCACCACCGGCGCCGCGGCTTCGCCGCGCAAAATCCAGCCGCTGGCGAGCAGCGGCAGCGCCGCCACCAGCGCGAACAGCGCCACGGGCAGCAGTGCGGCCGGCTTGCCTGGCGACGCCGCTACCGCCGGCCCGGCGCTCGCCGGCGCCACCTGCGCAGACATGTCGTCGCTCCAGCGCGCGCCAATGGCGAACATGATCATGATGACAATGCCGAAAAACACCCAGCCGTAGACGAGGTGGTCGACACCGGTGGCAAGCTTGTTGCCGGACAGATGGCCGAGCATGACGATCATGTAGGCGCGCACCCAGTTGGCGAGGATGGGCACGGCAATCGAGACGGCAACGAAGGTCAGGCGCTTGGCCAGCGACCGGTAGTTAAGGTAGGCGAACAGCAGGCCCACAGTGAAGGAAGCAATCAGGTAGCGCACGCCGCTGCAGGCTTCCACCACCGACCAGTTGCCCGATGGGATCATGAACTGCAGGCCCTCCCGGTACACCACGATGCCGGACAGTCTCAGGGCCATCACGGTGAAGTCGGCGGTGCGCTCCATCATGTAGGGCATGACGAATTCGCCGATCGGAACGGCGAGGAACAGGAATCCGAGCGGGAAACTGATGGCCACGGAAACCCGCCAGCCAACCGCTGCCGGCACCGCGAGCACGATCAGCGCCACGAAGGCCAGCTGGGTCACCGCGTTGATGGCCGTCAACTCGCCCAGCAGCCAGCCGAACCCTGCGACTGCCGCCGGCAGCAGCGGCCACAAGGCCGACCGCGGCGGCATCTGCGCCAGTTTCTCGCGCTGGCGCCACACCAGCCAAACCACGATCGGCGGAATGACTATGCAGTGGGTGAAGGTTTCCGAGCGCATCCATATCGTGAACATCGCCATGGCGGTGTCGCGATACAGAAAGCCGATCCACGCCAGCAGGAGGCCGCCGGCCAGCAACGGCGTGCGCCAGGGCTGCTGTTGCGCGGCTGCGTTCACGGCAGCGGAAACGGGGCCGACGCCCATAGTCGTTTCCTCCCTCTGCGCGCTCATGCCGCCCTGCCCTCCGGCTCGACCTGGGACAGTCGACCGCCCTCGGCCGCAGCAATTGAAGAGGCCTGCTGCGCCGGTGCCAGATAACGGTCGAACCCGGCGAGATGCGCATCCCAGCTGTAGCGCGCGACCACCCGCTCGCGGGCGGCAGCGCCGATGCTAGCGGCGCGCGCGCGGTCGGCAAGCAGGCTGCCGACCTGGCGCACGTAGTCCTCGGCGCTGGTGGCGGCGACCATGTCGCGCTCCACCACCGCATCGAGCGCGCCGGCGCAAGACTCGGCGGCGACCACCGCCTGCCCCATCGCCATGGCTTCGAGGATCTTGTTCTGGATGCCGCGCGCCAGTCGCAACGGTGCGACGACGCAGGCGGCATGGCGCAGGTAGGGCCGCACATCGTCGACCGTGCCGGTAACCACGATGTCTGCGGCGACCAGCGCCTGCACCTGGCTGGTCGGAGAGCGGCCCACGATGTAGAAGCGCAATCGCGGCCATTGCTCGCGAAGGCGTGGCATCACTTCGGCGGCGAACCAGACCACTGCGTCTACATTGGGCCAGTAATCCATCGCGCCGGTGAACACCACCGGAACCTCGTCGGCCGCGAACGGCGACGCCGATTCGTGCGCTGGCGAAAAAAAGCCAGCGTCGACGCCGTTGCTGACCACCCCGACACGTCCGGCGCACTCCGGGGCTAGCCGGGTGAAGAGCGCGGCCTCGTTGTCGGTGACGAAAAAAGTGCAGGTCGCCTGCATGGCGGCGCGGCGCTCGAATTCGAGCAGCTTGCGTGCTTCGCGCCCGTAGACCCACGACATCGGCCAGCGATGGTGGTTGGCGTACTCGGACCACTTGGCGGAATCGACGTCGTCGAACACCGCCAGCTTGACGGGGGCGGGAATGTCGTCGGCGTACTGCATCATCGCCGAAGAGAAGATCATGGCCGCGTCGATGCGCTGGCTGGCGCAGGTCCGGCGGATCCAGGCGCGCAGGCCGGCGTCGCGGTAGTAGGGTACGGTAAGCGCTTCGCCACTCAACAGCCCGCGCAGGCTGGCAACCTTGGCAAGCTTCGGGTCGAGAGTGGCCACATGCAGGTCGGCACAGGAGGCGCGCACGCGATCGATGTGCATACGGTCGGCGGGATCGTCGACGAAGGTGCCGAGGAAGACCCGATGACGCGCCGAAAGATACTTCAGCAGGTGATAGGTGCGCACCTTGTCGCCCTTGTTGGGCGGGTACGGCAGGCGGTGGGTGAGAAACAGGACGTTGCCCATGCGGATCAGCCGAGATTGCGCACGATGTGCGGTCCGAGCCAGTTGGCCACGCCGATCGGCAGGCGGCGCCAGCCTTCGATGAACAGCCGGAACTTGGCGTTGGACGGGTTGTTCTGCGGCACGCTGTCGCGGCCGTAGAGGCGGTATTCGTAGTGCAAAGGGGTGGGCTCGAAACCCCAGTGCTTCTTGAACGCATAGGAACCGGTGCCCTGCTTGCTGCGGCCATAATCGAACACGGCAAGGCCCCGCGCGCGCGCGCGGCGCATCAGTTCCCAGTACTTGAAGTCATTGGCGGCAAGGTCGCGCGCCGCCTCGTCGTCACCGGCGTAGTAGGGCAGGACTTCGTCGCGAAAGTAGAAGGAAAGCACGCTGGAAAGCGGCCGGCCGTCGGGCGCGACCACCGTGAGGATCTCGGCGTCAGCGCCGAACGTGGTCAGCAGAGCCTCGAAGTAAGCCCGCGGCATCGCCGGGGTGCCATGGCGGTGCACGTTGTCGGCATAGAGCGCGAAGAAACGCCGCGCGTCGGCGTCGATCTCGGCGCGCAATTCGTTCTTGATTCCCTTGCGCACCATGGCGCGCTGCTTGCGCGGAATCGCCAGCAGGTTGGCTTCGTCGTCGGGGAGAATCGCCTTGCGGAAGGTGACATAGAGGTCCTGCGCCGGCCAGTCGGCATGGCGCGGGCGGACGTTGCGCAACTCCAGGTGGTCGACGCCGAGCCGCCGCGCGAGCACCTGGGCTTCGTCCTCGAGCGCGCATGCCGCAGCGTCGTTTACGGCGGCCACGCCGCCGTAAACGGCGAATGGCAGCGACACCAGTGCGTTGCCGAACAGCAGGCTGTTGACGTGCGCCAGCGGCAGCACGCCGGCAATGGCGCCATCCTGTTCGGCGAAAAGATAATGGGTGCGATGCCGGAAAACCTCGGCAATGACGATTTGCCAGCCGGCACGATGAAAGAACGTGGCCTGCGGGCAGGCGGCGACGAAGGCATCCCAGCGTGTCGCGCCCGGCTTGTCGCCGGATTCAAGGCGCCTGACGCGAATCATGGTGTGCGCACGCGATCGCGCAGCGCGCGACGGCCGTC
>Ga0163144_10002485_pt1 | contig 42445 bp, 34 predicted proteins | sample OliLak19BULKMAT1_FD_123175 | JGI IMG/M metagenome (GOLD analysis project Ga0163144, IMG submission 123175) | Freshwater microbial mat bacterial communities from Lake Vanda, McMurdo Dry Valleys, Antarctica - Oligotrophic Lake LV.19.BULKMAT1 | ecosystem: Environmental > Aquatic > Freshwater >...
GCCCGCTCGCTTCATACGCCGACGCCACACCGATCCCAACCTTCGCCTTCAGCCCAATCTTCATCTTCTCAGCCAATCATGAATTCGTCGGCTAAGAAAGATGGGATGCTCGTACGCTTACGGATGAGTCAGTTTCCTGTTGAACCAAATCCCATATGGCGCCCGATCCCTGGCAGCTGACTTGATCTGAAGTGGCTGTCTGATTGCATAGGTAGAAGGCATATGGACGTCATACCGCAGAAGGAAAAAGATCTAAGCCTTGGCGAGGCGGATATTAAGCCGCTGGGGAGGCCTGGCAATATAGGTGAGGCCAAATTGACTGATGGGCCGGAGCCGGTAGCGGTGCCGGAAGCAGTCGACCCGAGAGTCGCGACCGAGGAATTTATCGGAAAGGTGAAAAGTATCCTCGAGGATATTGGGATCTGTATGGTTTGTACACTGGGCAAGGGCGGGGAGATCGAATCGCGGCCAATGGTCTTGCATTCGGTGGATACCGACGGCAGCCTCTGGTTTTTCTTTGGGAGGGATACGCTTCGTTCGGAGCAAATCCAGACTGCTCCGCATGTGACCGTCACGGCGTCGGATCCGAAGGGCAATAAGTGCGTCGAGCTGAGGGGGCCGGGCAAGATTGTTCAAAGTCATGAGCAGCTGCAGCCTATGTGGAAGCTGGAACATGGACACTGGTTTGCTGGAGGACTGGATGACCCGCAGGTAGCACTGTTCCGGGTAGACGTTCGTGAGGCTGCGTATTGGGAGTGGAAGAGCGGACTGGTGGGCACGACCTTGAAGCGCCTTGAAGCGATGGTGACGGGTGTTGAGCCGCCGGATATGGTGCATGAGCGAAAGGTGTTGTAGCGGGCATTGCACCTTGGCAGCCGAGTTGCCGGGTGGAGAGGTGTGGCAAGACTCGATGGGGGCATCGGGGGGGCAGCAGCCGACGATAGCTTCGCCGGCTAATTGGCGAGAGGACCCTTGTTGATTTGATGGAGCCAATGACGCAACCGGCGTCTGGAAATGCGTATGCGGTCATACTGGCGCCTGAGCATGGACGAGGCATCCTCAGGAGCGGGTTGGCGAAGGACCTTGCCATATTCCTTGAGCATTTGCACTTCGTGCTGTTCGCATTCTTTGAGCACGGCCTGGGTGTCGCCGATTTTCATGAGTGCCTGGAGCTGACGGATTGCGCGGCGGAATGGGAAGCGAAGGGGAAGCTTGGCTGCGGGCTGTATCCCGTGCCTTTCAACGTAGCCTTCCAGTTCGAAAGCAAAGCAGCCGCGTTCATTGGATATCTCGATCAGAAGTTGATTGAGACGATCATCACTGCAACTTCCGGCCGAACATCGCAGGATGCTGCAACCTTCTTTGGCGGATTGTATAAGTTCGCAAACAGCATCCAAACCCGGTTCCGGATGCTCATAAATAGAATCGTTCTTCACCATTGGGTTACTTCTCCACTCGAAACTACATGGACGCGCTGGTGCAGGGTGCGCCTAATGACTCAAGTAAGAGCATTGGCGCAAGTAAACTGTTACCGCTCTGAAAAAATATTCCTGCGAATCGCCGGGGTTTTCTGCCTGTGCCATCCGTACCAAACAAATGGGCCTCCCTTATGAGGAGGCCCGAGGTTGAATTGTTGTTGGGTTGAGATCAGAAGCGATAGCGCAGGCTCATCTGAATCTGACGGGAGCTGACACGCTGGCTGGTGATTCTGCCGAAGTTGCCATCGTTGATGTTGCCGACCGGATCCCCGAAGCTCGTAGTGTTCGGGAAGTTGAAGAACTCACCGCGGAATTCGAGCTGTTGGCGCTCGGTGACCTTGAAGGCCTTCTGAAGCGCTACGTCGAGGCCAACGATGCCGTCGGCATTGGTGATGTAGGGCGATGCATTGCCGAAGGTGTACTGAGCAGGGCGTACGAAAGAGGAGCGGCTGAACCATTCGTCGGGGGTTCTGGGCCCACCCTCATTCGGATTCTTGAGGACGTTGATGCGTTGGGTCTTGCGACCGGTATTGGCGATATCTTCGCTGGTGAAGACCATGAACGGAGGGCCGCTTTCGAGACGGGCGATGCCTTCGAGAGACCAGCCACCGAGAACGAGATCTGCGAAGCGGGACATGTCGCCTCCAAACTGCCGGCCCTTGCCGAAGGGCAGCTCATAGACGTAGGAGAACATCAATACGTGATTGATGTCCCAACTGGAGCGGCTCCAATCGGAGCGGCGGTTGAAGGGGTCCTGAGTCTTCTGGCTTTCTGCCAGTGAGGACTGGTTGTCGAGCGACTTCTGCCAGGTGTAGTTCAGGTTGAACTGCATGCCGCGTGAGAAGCGCTTCTTGAGCGAAGTCTGGAGAGCGTTGTAGCTGCCGGAGTACTGATTGGAGCCACCGTCGAGGTCGCCGAAGTTTGGCAGCAAGCGGCGGGGCTGGATGGCGCCGGGGCCTGGCGTTAGAGCGTTATTGAACGGAGAGTAGCCGATCTGCTTCTTGCTGGAAGAGCCGACGTAGCCGATGTCAAATGTGAGGTCGTCCTGCAACTGACGCTGGATGAAGAAGTTCCATTGCGTCGAGTAGGGCGAGCGGTTGTCGGGGTTCTGCGGCCAGCCGCCAATGGCGGAGGTATTGGAGAAGGCAGGGCCGGGGCCGGTGATCGATTGATCGAGTATGCCGCCACGGTTGGGGCTGAAGACCTGCTGGACGGTGAAGGGCCAGAACTTGCGAAGATCCTGAAGTTCCTGCACAAAGGTGGAGTTGTAGAACATCCCGATGCCGGTACGAATGACGGTCTTGTCGTTGAACTTATAGGCAATGCCGAGGCGGGGCGCAAAGTCGTTATAGTCGCTGCGGATGAGGGCACGGCCGTAGTTGTCCTGACGCGCGGGGGAATTGAGCTGGCCGTTATCTGGATTGGGCTGTGGGTTCGTGGTGGCCCAGAGAAGGCGGCCGGAGAACTGGCCTGTTGCGGGATCGCGGAGAACTACCAGATTGCCCAGACGGTCGGAGGTGTCATAGGGGCGGCTGCCGAACTGGTACATCAAACCTACGTTGACCGTGAGTTTGCTGGAAATGCGCCAGTCGTCCTGGATGTGGCCAATGATGAAGTGGCTAATGCCGTCGGTGAGGGTGTTGCCTTCGCCGCGGCGGACTTCGCCAGGATATCCGAGCAGTGCGTCTGCCATGGGGAAGCCGGTAACGCCGCCCTGGAAGATCGCATCGCCGTTCATCGGGTTGGATGTGTTGGTGAAGAACTGCCGGCGCTGGTATTGGCCACCGATCTTGATCGAGTGCCTGCCCATGATCTTGGTGAAGTTGCCACGGGTCTGCCAGATGTTGTCGCCCTGGAGGCCGCCGCCTGCGCCTGGAGTGCCGTAGGAGCCGAAGCTGATGTTTACGAGCGGGTCGCCAAAAACTTCCTTCTGGTACATCTGCATGCCGGTCTTGGATAGGAAGTCGGCGCGGGTGAGCGAGCCTTTGGTGGTGATGCCAGGGATCACCGGTTGGTTGGTGCCGAAACCGACCTCGAGGGTCGTGGTGGGATTGAAGATGTGCGTCCAGGCGCCACCGTAGTTGACCACGTCGTATTGGCTGGTGCCGATGAAATTGGGCTGAATCTGGGGAGTGAGCAAGTCAGCGTTTTGATAGCTAAAGCGGAAGAAGAAGAGGTCCTTGGTGCTGATGTTGTAATCGTAGCGCCAATGGACACCGTCGCGGTTGTTGGCCGTGGAGCCGCTGGCGATGAAGTTCTGGGTTAGGCCGGCGCGGTTGGGGAGGGGCGTGGTTAATTCGAGCGCCGTTGGGATTGCCTTGTTGATCAACGTGTTTGGAATGGTGTTGTTCGGGAAGGGCGCGTTGTTGTTGAAAGGGTTGCGGACGATGGTGGGATTGGTGCCGGTGAGCAACTGGGAGAAATTGCCGGCCCGGAAGTCGGCAGTGGGGACATTGGCGATTTGAGTGGAAGCGCGGCGGCTGCGGAAGCCTTCCCAACTGGCGAACCAGAACATCTTGTTATTCACTTTGGGAATCGGGCCGCCGATGGAGACACCGTACTGATTCTGTTTGAAGGGGACCTTCGGGAGGCTATTGCGATTGGCGAAGAACTCGTTGGCATCGAGGACGTTGTTGCGGAGATATTCGTAGGCGGTGCCGTGGACTTCGTTGGTGCCGGACTTGATGACCATCGAGACGTTGGCACCCATGGAGCGGCCGAACTCGGAGCCGGTATTGGTGGCGATCTTGAATTCCTGGAGGGCGTCCATGGGAGGGGAGATGCCGGGAGAGTTCATCATCTGGAAGTTGGAGTCGAAGCCGTCGAGGGTATAGTTGCTGTCCTGAGGACGGCTGCCATTGACGGAATAGAGGGCTGTGCCGGATTGGGCGGTGCCCTGGGACTGGCTGCGGGTGACGGAACTGGTGCCAGGCATAAGCAGAATCAGCTTGGTGTAGTTACGGCCATTCACAGGGAGACGGTCGAGTTGCTTGGAGGTAACGACGTTGCCGACGGAGGCTTCTTCAGTCTGGAGGATGGGGGCGGCGCCGGCGACTTCGATCGTTTCGGTGACCGCGCCCAGTTGGAGGGAGAAGTCTACTGCGAGAACCGCGCTGACCTGAAGTTCGACGTCGCGGCGGATTTGGGTCTTGAAGCCATCGGCTTGGACCTGAATCGAGTACTGGCCTGGGTTGAGCGGGGTCACACGAAACTGTCCCGACTCGCTGGTCTGGACGGTGCGAGCTGCTTGGGTGCCTGTATTGGTGATCGTGATTTTGGCGTTCGGAATCACGTTTCCGGAAGGATCATAGACGTCGCCTACGATCGTCGCTGCTGTTTGGGGGAATGCCGATGTGGCACATAAGATGAGCGCTAGCGCGGCTAATTGAGGGATTTTTGACTTGAACACTTGGTTCGACACTCCAGATTTAATTCCTGATCTTTATTAAGCAACCAGTGGGGGCGATCTTATCACATCCGGCGCTGTTGACAAGGGGTGGCATAGCTAGAAATAATTACGGGCGTGTCAAGACTGGGCTGGTTCGGGATTGGCGTCTGCTTTGCATTGACGACGCTTGGTCTGGGGCAGGGGGTGGCGACCCGCAATTCGCCCGCGGCTCCGCGTCAGGCTCCTTCTGGAAAACCGTTTGGGGCGAAGTTCGAAGATGTGGGTAAGGTGGCTGGGCTGAATTTGCCTGTCACTGTGGGGAATCCGCTCTCGAAGAAGTACATTATTGAGGCGAATGGGACCGGATTGGCGGCGATCGACTACGATCTGGATGGCTGGATGGATCTGTTTGTAGTGAATGGGTCGAGGCTGGAGGGGTTTGGGGCTGGGGCTGCGCCGACGAATCATTTGTACAGGAATAATGGCAAGGGCGGGTTTGTCGATGTTACGAAGGCGACTGGAGTTGCGCACAGCGGTTGGGGGAATGGCGTCTGCTCTGGGGACGTCGATAACGATGGTGACGATGATTTATATGTGACTTATTGGGGCTCAAATTTGCTGCTGGTGAACTCTGGCAAGGGGGCATTCAGTGAAGAGGCAGCGCGGCGCGGGGTGGCGGGTACAGGCAAGCAGTGGAGTTCGGGGTGTACGTTTCTTGATTACAACCGGGATGGGCGGCTTGATTTGTTTGTGACGCGGTATCAGGAGTTTGATCTGGCGAAGACTCCTCCGCCGGGCAAGGCATCGAATTGCGAATGGAAGGGGATGCCAGTGTTTTGCGGACCGAGAGGCTTGCCGTTTGGTTCGGCCAGTTTGTACCGGCAGGAGGCGGATGGGAAGTTTGTGGATGTGACGGAGGCTAGCGGAGTAGGGGCGGTGCAGGGGTTTTATGCGTTTACGCCGATTGCCGCGGATTTGAATGGGGATGGCTGGACGGATATTTACTTTGCGAGCGATTCAACGCCGAGTGTGTTGTTGAGGAATGAGAAGAATGGAAAGTTTCGGGATATCGCTACCGAGACCGGGGTGGCGTTTAATGAGCATGGGTTCGAGCAAGGCGGCATGGGTGTGGGTGTGGGCGATTACAACCGCGATGGATTGCTGGATCTGGTGAAGACCAACTTTGCGGGTGATCATCCGAATCTTTATCGCAATACCGGCGGGGGAATTTTTGAGGATGCGGTGTTGATGGCAGGGCTGGGGGTAAACCCGCATTTTGTGGGGTGGGGTGTTGCGTTTGTCGATTTGGACAATGACGGCTGGCAGGATATTTTTCAGGTGAATGGGCATGTTTATCCCGAGTTGGATGCCGTAGGGAAGGCTGGGGAGGCTTACCGTCAGCCACGGGTGGTTTATCGCAATCTTGGCGATGGGCGTTTTGAGGATGTGAGTGGGCTGGCGGGCTTGGGTGTTGCGGCGAAGCATTCAAGCCGGGGGGCGGCGTTTGCTGATTTTGATAATGATGGGGATATCGATGTCGCGGTGATGAACATGGGGGAAGCGCCTACGTTGCTGAAGAATGGGCTCGCCGCGGGTTCGCGCTGGGTGAAGGTGGTACTCGAAGGAACGCGGTCGAACCGGTCGGCGATTGGGGCTTTGGTGACAGTGGAGACTGGGGATTTGAAGCAGACTTTGCCGGTGTTGGGGCAGTCGAGCTTTTTGTCTCAGAGTGAACGCCGGTTGCATTTTGGGTTGGGTGGGGCTGCGAAGGTGGACCGTGTTTTGGTGAGGTGGCCGTCTGGGGAAAAGGAGACATTCGGCGGGGGGGTGGCTGGAAGTACGCTGGTGTTGAAAGAGGGCGCTGGGCGGCCATGACCGTTCTGATGTTGGTTGTGGCGTTGCTGGGGCAATCACCTGCCGAGACGCTTTCGAGCCAGGCTGTCGAGGCGATCCAGCGGGGGGATTCGGCACAGGCGGGGGAGTTATGGCGGCAAGCGCTTGAGAAGGATTCGCGTCACTTTGCGTCGCTGTTCAATTTGGGGATGATGTTGCATCGGGGTGGCAATTTTGCGGCGGCGGTGGAGTATCTGGATCGTGCGGCGGCGGCGGAACCGGGCTATCAGGTGCAGGTGCTGCGGGGTTCGAATTTTCAGAAGCTGGAGCGACTGGAGGATGCGATTCGGGCTTGGCGGGCCGCGCTGGCATTGCAGCCCAGGAATGTGAAGCTGATGCAGGTGTTGAGTGTGGAGTATAGCCGGGGACGGTATTTCCAAGAGGCGGCGGCTGTGGCTCAGCGTGCGCTGCTGGCGGCGCCGCAGGAATCGAACCTCTATTTTATGGCGATCAAGGCTTATCAGGATGCTGGGGATCAGGATGCGGCGGCAGGGCTTGCTTCGCAGGCTGCTGTGCGGTTTCCTGAATCGGCACGGGCGCAATTTGAGCATGGTTATTATTTGCAAAAGCGTGGGAAGACGCAGGAGTCTTTGCGGTACTTGCGGCGGGCGATGGAACTCGATCCCAAATATGAGGAGCCGTCGTTTTTTTATGGGGATCTGATGGTGAAGGCGTCGAAGTGGAAGGAAGGGGTGGAGGCGTTGCGGCAGTCTTTGGCGATCCGGCCTGAGTACTCGCCGGCGCGGGTTTCGCTGGCGCGTGGGTTGTATGGATTGGGGGAAGTGGTGGCGGCGATTGCGGAGCTCGAAATGGCAGCAAAGCTGGATCCGAAGAATGCGCAGCCGTGGGTGCTGTTGTCGCAATATTACTTCCGGCAGGGTGATGAAGAGAGGGCGCAGATTGCCAAGGAGACTTCGCTGCGGTTGAGGCGGGAGAATCCGACGGTGCTTGAGGCATCGCAAGCGCGGCCATTTCCTGCGAAGTAGAGTCCTGGCGCAGGAAGTGACTCCAGTCGAAGCTTGTTAGTCCTTGTTTGTTAATGGCGAAAGAGGCCTACCCTTCGCCAGCAGAATTCCGGATCCAACGATTCCCGCAAGGAGAGATCCGACTAGAATCCCGAACTTTGCCCGGTCGAGCATTTCCTGATCGGAGAAGGCCAGCGCACCAATGAACAGAGACATTGTGAAGCCTATGCCGGCCAGCCAGGCGGCGCCATGGATGTCATTCCATGTGACCCCTTCGGGCAATCCTGACCAGCCGATCTTTACGGCAAACCAGGCCGCGAGCATGATGCCCAGTGGTTTTCCGAGCAGTAGTCCCAATGCGACGCCCAAGGAGATTGGTTCGGAGAAATGGCTCCTTAAATCGCCGCCCAAGCTGACTCCCGCGTTTGCCAATGCGAAAGCGGGCATGATCAGGAAGGTCACCCAGGGATGCAGGGTTTTGTCAAAGCGATACAGGAGAGGCTGAGCCTTTTCGCAGGCATCTTCTCACCCGAGGCACCGCAAAACGTTTCGCTATGTTAGGTGAATCTCAATAGTGACGCGGCGAGAGTAGTAGCGCACTTAGTCAAGTAATTGGTAGGCGCCGGTAGTTAGAAAGGCCGGCATGGGCGTCTGCGAACAGGAAGCGAGAAACAGGCGGGCAGCATCGCGCTTGGCGGGCGTACCAGGGAGGCGGTCGAGTTCACTCTCGACCGTATCTTCGACCAACGGCAGATCGACGCGGCGGCCGTCCTCCAGTGTGGCTCCAAGGTGAACCCATTGCCAGACTTGGGAGCGGGAAATCTCGGCGGTAGCGGCGTCTTCCATCAGGTTGTAAATCGGAACGCAGCCGTTGCCGTTGAGCCACGATTCGATGTACTGGAGGGAAACGTCGACGTTCCGGCGCAGGCCCGCCGCGGTGATCTCGCCTTTATGAGGGGCCAGCATTTCAGCCGGTGTCGCGCCGCGGCCGCGCCCACGGTCGCCGTCGATCTGGTTTGGGCCGGGCATGTGCTCATCAAAAACACGCATGGCAATCTCGACCAAGCCGGGATGGGCCACCCAGGTGCCATCGTGGCCCGCCAACACCTCGCGCAACTTATCCGTGCGGACTTTCTCCATGGCGGCGTCGTTAGCCGCGGGGTCGTTCTTGATCGGGATCTGCGCCGCCATGCCGCCCATGGCGTGGATGCCGCGGCGGTGGCAAGTTTCAATTAATTGCTCCACATAGGCCTTCAAGAAAGCTTTGTCCATGGTGACCAAAGCGCGATCGGGCAAGAGCTTGTCGGGACGGTGGCCGAGCTTTTTGAGGTAGCTGAAAATATAGTCCCAGCGCCCGCAATTGAGCCCGGCGGAATGGTCGCGCAGTTCGAATAAGATCTCGTCCATCTCGAAGGCGGCAAGAATCGTCTCAATCAAGACAGTGGCGCGAACACTGCCGGAAGGCAGGCCGAGGCGCTCTTGGGCAAACACAAAGACGTCGTTCCAGAGACGGGCTTCGAGGTGGCTTTCGAGCTTGGGCAGGTAGAAGTACGGCCCGACGCCGCGGCGCAACTGCTCAGCGGCGTTATGGAAAAAGAAAAGGCCGAAGTCGAATAGCGAAGCCGAAATGGGCTGTTCGTCGACGAGGATATGCTTTTCCTCCATGTGCCAGCCGCGCGGGCGGACAAAGAGAACGGCGGTTTGGGCATCTAGCTTGTAAGCCTTGCCATTGGGGGCTTCAAAGTCGATCTCGCGGCGCACGGCGTCGGCCAGGTTTACCTGGCCCTCGACGCAATTGGCCCATGTCGGCGAGTTGGAATCTTCCAGATCGGCCATGAAAACGCGCGCCTTGGAGTTGAGGGCGTTCACGATCATTTTGCGATCGGCGGGGCCGGTGATCTCGACGCGCCGGTCCATGAGCGGAGGCGGAATGGGGGCAACCCGCCAGATGGCTTCGCGGACTTCGCGGGTGCCGGGGAGAAAATCGGGCAATTCTCCTTGGCGCAGGCGCTGGTCGCGCTCGGCGCGGGCTTCGAGGAGTTGGCGGCGGCGAGGGTCGAATTTTGCGGAGAGCTCTGAGAGAAAGCTTTCCGCCTCTGGCGTGAGAATGCGTCGCGAGGCGTCGCTTTCCGCAACGGTGCGAGTGAGAGAGGGCATGTTTCTCAATTAGATCATCAAGCCAGGCGGAGCGCCATCTGCATGCGGCGCGGAGAGTTAGCCTGAGCGCGGCTGGTGCCGAAAGCGGAAGAAGTGGGCGCAGTGGTCGCGCCGACAAGCTGCGCGCGATTGAGCGTGTTGAACCCTGAGAAGTAGAGTTCTGGCACTGGAAGTTACTCCAGTCGAAGCTTGTTAGGCATTGTCTGTGGATGGCGTAAGCGGCCTACCCTTCGCCAGCAGAATTCCGGATCCAACGATTCCCGCAAGGAGAGATCCGGCTAGAATCCCGAACTTTGCCCGCTCGAGCATTTCGTGATCGGAGAAGGCCAGAGCACCAATGAACAGAGACATTGTAAAACCCATGCCGGCCAGCCAGGCGGCGCCATGGATGTCATTCCATGTGACCCCTTCGGGCAATCCTGACCAGCCGATCTTTACGGCAAACCACGCCGCGAGCATGATGCCCAGTGGTTTTCCGAGCAGTAGTCCCAACGCGACGCCCAAAGAGATTGGTTCGGAGAGATGGCTCCTTAAATCGCCGCCCAAGCTGACTCCTGCGTTTGCCAATGCGAAAGCGGGCATGATCAGGAAGGTCACCCAGGGATGCAGGGTTTTGTCAAAGCGATACAGGGGAGGCTGAGCCTTTTCGCAGGCATCTTCTAGCGCTTCAATTGCAACTTGTTGGTCTTCATCGTTTAATGGACTCTTCGTGCTTGAGGCGCAGCGCTCGAAGTGAAGCATGATCGCCCGGATCTTCCGAAGGAATTCGTCTGCATTGAGTTCAGTACGTGTCGGGATCGTCATTGCAATGACAACGCCGGCAATCGTGGCATGTACGCCTGAATGCAAGATGGCCAGCCAAAGCATAAAGCCCAGGACAGCAAATGGAAGAGGGTGGCGGACGCCCATTCGATTGGCGATGATTAGCAACAGAACCGAGATTCCCGCAATGACGAGGCCAGCCCAGGCAATATCAGCCGTGTAGAAAACAGCAATTACCAGCACAGCGGCGATGTCATCGACGATTGCCAGTGCGGTCAAAAATACTTTCAGGCTCATTGGCACGCGGTCACCCAAGAGCGCCATGACCCCAATTACAAACGCAATGTCTGTCGCCATAGGAATCCCCCAGCCGACGGCCCCCGGTTTGCCGAGGTTGAGGGAAACATAGATTAACGCGGGGGCGAGTACGCCCCCGATCGCCCCGACAATCGGAAGTGCAGCCTGTCGGGCTGTCGCCAGTTCGCCTACCAGGAGTTCCCGTTTGATTTCAAGACCAACTACCAGGAAGAAGAGGGCCATCAACCCTTCGTTTACCCAAAAATGCAAGTCGTGGTCGAGAGTTTTGCCTGCGAAGCTCAAGGATAGGTTGGTATGCCAAAATGAACCATAGCTTTCAGACCACGGAGAGTTGACCCAACCCAGCGCCACGACCGAGCAAAAGAGAAGCACAAGCCCACCTGAGGACTCGCGCTCCGCAAATTCCTGAAATGGACGGATTAAGGGCTGCATAGGCGTGTCGGGGACTGTCTTCAGATCGTTTGGCGCATTCATGGATTTTCTGTTGTCCATTATTGAACTGAATTGCAGCATGCCTTGTTACAGGGATGCCCTTAAAACTCGAGGCTGAGAGAGAAGCGGAAAGTCCGGCCGTGGTTGAGGGTGTTGGTTATTTTTCCGAAGGCAGGATTGGAAAGGCCGGCCACAGCTTCGGCGAACTGAGGGGTGGCCGAAGGCGGAGCGCCGGGACATGAATCACGGCGCCGCAGTATCACTCGGCTGTCTGGTTTGAAGCTGAGGCGTTAGGCGGTCAGACTTAAAACGTAAGGCGGGCCTGAACCTGGAGCCAGCGGTTGGTGGCGGCGGTCTGCGAAAGGACGCGGCCGAAGTTGGTCGAGAATGGGTCGGTATTCGGGTTGGCCATTTGGGAGCGGTTGATCAAGTTAAGAGCGTCGAAGCGGAGTTGCATGTTGACGCGCTCGGTGATGGGGAGGTTCTTTGAAACATTGGCGTTCCACTGATTGGTGTGGTCGCGCCGGATGCCGTTGACGCGAGTGTCAAATTGGCGGCGGTGGAAGGCATTGGGTCCGTTGAGGGAAATGCGCTCGAAGTTGGCGGTGTTGAACCAGGTGTCGAAGGTCTTGTTGACGTCGGCAATGGCCGCGGTGTCGCTACCGCGATAGAAAACATTGCCCCAGTCGAGCAGCGGGCCTGGCTGAAATTCCCAAGTGACGGCAGTCTGCCAGCCGCCGATTACGTAGTTGAGTGGGCGGCTGGCGCCGGCTAGGAATTTACGGCCTTTGCCGAAGGGGAGCTCATAGATTGAACTGGCGACGATTCGGTGGGGGCGACCGTCGTTGGAGGGTCGCAATCGGCGTTCGGACTCGAATTCGTTGAAAAAGAAATCGGCTTCGTTCAAGCGCATCGCGGTGTAACCGACGTTGAGATTCCAGCCTTTGTTGAATCGCTTGTCGAAGGAAACTTGCAACTCGTGGGCACGAACATAGGAATCGGTGTCGCCATAATTGCGCAACCCGTTGCCGGCGGAATTTTGCGGGAAGGCACGCAGGAGCTGGTGCTTGCGGATTATGTTGGCGGTGAAAAAGCCATTGTTAGACATATCCTGCCAAACCAGGGGATCGAATTTAGCGCGATCGAGGTTGCCAATGAAGAAGGGGTTGGGCACGTTGGCGTTGAGGTTGTTGGCGACAGCGTCGTTGCGAGTCAGTCCGTCGGCCCAATACTTCTCAGGCAGGAAGGATTCGCGACGGCTGACGTTATCGCCGCTGAGGGAAACGCGGTCGGAGTAGGAACCCTGATACATCACATTGAATTGCATGTTTGCGCCAATGGAACGCTGGATGCCGAGGCTCCAACGCTGTTGGCGCGCGTGGCGAATGGAATTGGGAGTGTAGTCGTAGTTTCGGCCGGCGCGAGCCATGAGGCCCAAGGCGTCGCGGGTGGGTACGTCGAAGCGAGTGCCGTCGGCGCGAACCGGGAAAGGATCGCGGAGTGGCGAGCCGCCATTGGCGGGGTTTGCGTTTGCCGGGAAGTTCCAAGTCTGGCCGAAATTGTTGGTGATGATCGAGGAGGTGGTTCGGGAATATCCGGTCTGGTCGGGGCTGAAATTCATGACGTTTAGCGTGTCGAAAAACATCCCATATCCGCCACGGATCACGGTGCGGTTGTCGAGTAGATAAGCGACGCCGATGCGGGGCATGAACATGAGTTCGTTCTTGAAGCCTTCGCGGGGGTTGGAGCCGACGCCAGGATAGAGGCTGCCTCCGAGGACCTTGAAACTAGAGGCGGGTAGCTCAGGGAGGGGGTTTCGAGCGTAAGCGGCCTGGGCGGCTTCGGTGAGGGGGAGAGTCGCGTTGGGATCGAAGCCGGCGATGAAACGGTTGTAGCGCTCGGTTGCGCCGCCTTCCCATTCGATGCGGGCACCAAGATTGACCGTGAGGCGCTTGTTGAGACGCCATGAGTCCTGAACGAAAGTGCCCCAATAAGGAGTATGGGTGGCGTAGTTGTCATTGGTGGCAACTGATATGCCGTTTGGAGTGCCCAGGATGAATGCAGCCATTGCATGACCGAGGTTGGAGGAGGGGAAGAAGCCGTCGTCATAGCGGCGGGTGTATGTATTGGAGAAGGCGAAGTTGCCGCTGGTGTTACCGCCGCCGCCGCCGGTTCGGAAGTAGTTGCGCTTGTCGAAGGCGGCGCGGATTGTATGCTTGCCCCGAATGTGAGTCATCTCGAGCTTGGCGTTGATGGAGCGAGTACGTGTGAAGGTGGGAAGGCCTCCGGGGCTGATGGTTGAGTAGCCGTTGAGGTTCATCTGAGGGAGCAGCGCCTGGTCGCCGGCCTTGGCATCCATGTAGGCGGGAAGGCCGAGATCGCTTGGTTTGAACGTACGCGCTAAAGGTTGAATGCTGCCTTCCTTGAACTGGTTCGAGGCGAGATTGAAGTTGAAGATCGTGTTGGCGGATTTGGAGTAAACCACGTCGAAATTGCCGCCCACGTTGTTGCGGACCAGACCTCCGAGGTTGAGGCCACGGGCTGTTTCGTAAGTCCAGTCACCACGATCCTCGGGGCCAAAGTTGTTCCAGGACCAGCGACCGTACATGCGCAGCTTGTCGCTCAGGTTATAGTCGACACGATTGGAGTAGGCGGAGTAATCCCAGTTGTATGCAGTCTTATTGGCCAGATAGTTGTTGGTGGGATCCTGCCCGGGGATGGTGGCGTTGGGAAGCGGGTAGAGCGCCATGATCTTGTCGAATGCCGGGTTGGCGAAGCGACTTCTCGGGATCACGTTATTGGGAAAAGCCTGACGAATGAAGTTGTTCGGGCGCGCGGTGTCACGGGCAATGGTGATTGGATCGTGGATGATGAAGCGTTGACCGTTGGGGATGGAGAGCATGTCGGTGAAGATGCCCTGGCGCGCGTTGAGTGTGGGGACCGTGCGGTTGAATGCCGCCGAGTCTTCGGTCTTGATGTCTTTGAAGGCGTTATAGGTGAAAAACCAGAAGAGCTTGTTCTTGCCATTGTAGATCTTGGGGATGATGACGGGGCCGCCGCCGGAAGTGCCCCAATTGTTGGAACGGCCGGTGGGTTGTTTGTCAGTATTGCGGATCTGGTCGGCGAGAGCTTTGTTTCCAGCGGCTTCGGCGGCGTTGATACTCCGGAAATAGTTTTGCTTGACGAAGAAGGGAGTGCCTTGCCAGCGCTGCTGCCAGTGTTGCCAGGTGGCGGTGCCGTGGTAATCGTTTGAGCCCGACTTGGAAATCATGGTGATGGCGGCGCCCGAGGTCTGGCCGATGGAGGCGTCGTAGTTGTTGGTTTCGACCTTGAATTCGGCGATGGCGTCGGTGTAGGGAAGGTAGGCCGTGCGGCGGCCGGGGCCCTGATTGGGAGAGCCGTCGAGAGTCCATGAATTGCCGCCTACATTGCCGCCAACGCTGTAGTCGGAGCCGCCTGCGTTGGAGTGGAGCGCGAGGTAGTTGTTGACGCCGCCAGACTGGATGCCGGGTGAGTTTTTGACGAGGAGCATCGCGGAGTTGCCCATGACGGGTAGCTCCATGACGGTCTTGTTGTCGATGACACGGCCGGAAGAGACGGAGTTGGTTTCGAGCAGAGGGGCTTCGGCGGTGACGGAAATCGTTTCAGTGAGGGCGCCGATTTCGAGGTCTAGATTGACTTCGATGCGGGAGGAAACAGGAAGGACGATGCCGCTACGGATGATTTTTTTGAAGCCCTTGGCCTCGGCCTGGATCTGATAGGGACCGGGCATGAGAAGGTTCGCTTCGTAGTAACCGTTTGGGTTGGTTTCGAGAGTTTGGCTTGCGCCGGTGTCGGTGTTGCGGACGACTATTTTTACACCGGCGACGACGGCGCCTTGGGAGTCGGCGGCGCGGCCGAGAAGGGTGGAACGGGTTTCCTGGGCGAACGAGGCACCAAGACAGAACAGGGCAGAGAGCGTGATTCTAGAGAGCAATTAAGATATCCCCTTAATGCAGATTGGGAAGATATTATCACAGGCGCAGTACCGAGTGGATGAATGGGATTCTTTTGGAGACATGACTCCGCAAACGTTCTTATTGCTGGCCAAGTGGTGTGAAGCGCTTGGGTCGAGTGGCCCGAATTTTATCGAGAAGGGGGGACGCAAGTCTTCATTGTTCGGCGCAATCAAGGATTTCCTGTTGTCCCCCATTGAACTGAATTGCAGCTTGCCTTGTTACAGGGATGCCTTTAAAACTCGAGGCTGAAAGAGAAGCGGAAAGTCCGGCCGTCGTTGAGGGTGTTGGTTATTTTCCCGAAGGCAGGATTGGAAAGGTCGGCCACAGCTTCTGCGAACTGAGGGGTGTTGAGGGCGTTGATGGATTCCGCGCGGAACGCGATGGCGCGGTCCTGATTCAAAGTGAAGCGGCGCTCGATGGAGGCATTGAGGTTGCGGAAACCGGCACGCACAAAGGTGTTGACGCCCAAATTGCCGCGTTCGTCGGTGGGCCTAATGTTGGCGAAGGCGGAGCGGGGCAGCAGGGTTGCGGCCAGATCGGGGTGGGAGATGGTGTTGCCGAGGATGTCCGGGTTGAGCAGGTTTGGACGATCGCCGCTAACACCATCCACATTGCCGAGGCCGGGGCCATCGGAGCCCGTGATGACTGTGAAGGGTGTGCCGGATTTGGCGATGAATACAGTAGAGGCGCGCCAGTTTCTGACGAGCGAATGGTGGTATGGGAGCTGATAGGAGAGTCGATTGAGGGCGGCGTGTGTCTGGTGGAAGTTGCTGAGGCCGCGCAGATCGGCCCCGATGTTGGTGGCCATCTGAGAATGACCCTGCATGGCGTCGTCGCCCGCGGCGATGTTGACAAACGTCGCGCCGGTGTCGATCGCCTTCGAGAACCAGTAGGAGGTGTCGAGGGTCAGGCCGCGGCGTGAAGCGAGGGTGTAAGTGATCTTGCCTGCGTCGTAGTAGGCGCGCGGGAAGTTCGACAGAATGCGGTGGTCGAAGTATCGCTTGTCGGGCCGCCGGTCGTTAATGGTTGCGGTGGTCTGCGGGATGCCTGGGATTGGTACAGCTCGATTGTTGTACTGAAGGTAGAGCAGCTTCCAGGTTCGGCTGCCGATGTATGAGATTTCGAGACGGCCCAATTTGTCGGAGAGGGGGAGTTGCCACGAAGCGCTGTACTGGTGGGCGTATGGTGTCTGGACGTCCTTGGGAATGACGACTACGATTGCGCGACCGTTGGGGCTGAAGGTGATGCCGGAGAGCAAGTCGAGCAGGGGGGGTGCCTGATTTTCGATCTTCTGGAAGGCGGGAGGATTCCACCTGACCTGCTGGAGAGATGCTGGGGGTATATCCCCGTGCTGCGTCGAGTACGACGTGCGAAAGATGCCCAGATGCCTGGGGAGCCGCCAGGCGATTCCAAGATTGGGGCCGAAATTATTACAATCGCATTTGAACGGGATTGTGTTGAGCTGATTGACTTCGCGGATGGAGGTTTGGGGCTGGAAGCGAAGGCCGGCGCTGATGTTGAGACTTTGGGAAACCCGCCAGTTGTCCTGGATGAAGCCGGCCCATTCATTGCGGCGAAATCCGCGGTCGAGGCCTCCCAAGGCGAAGGAAAACCTGCTGACAAGGCCGCGGCGGAAGTTGGTGATGGCGTCATTGCCGAAATCATTGCGGAAGAATAGATTGCCACGGATTGAGGATGCTTCCCGGCCGTTAAACTGAAGCCGGGAGTATTCGCCACCCACTGAAAGCGTATGTTTTGCGAACTGGTGCTGGATGCGATTGGCGAGGCGGTAGCGGTTCTGGATGCGGTCCACTGGGATGCTTGAGCCAGGGCCGAGCTTGTCGAAGGCAGTGCCGATTTGGACTTGTGGGCCGACGGCATTGGGTTCTGGGACAAGCAACGTCCGGTTGCGAACAAAGCCGCCGGTTGCGTCGATGTTGGTGCGGGCGCTCTTGACCCAGGTCCAGTTGAGGCGGGCGTCGTGGGATTTGGTGGTGGTGTCGGGGTTTTGTCCAGCGACCAATTGGAAGGCATCGACTTGTTGATGCGTCCACGCATGGCGGCCCGTGAAGCGATGCTTGCCAAGGGTCTGGTCGAGTCGGGCGGAGGCGTTTGTTGTGTCGATGGCTTGTGGCGCGTTGGTGTTCAACATGCGTGTCTCGATGTCAGGGCGATTGGGCTCCTGATTCGGCCACGCGTTGAAGAAGCGGTTGATGATGGCGCAAATGGAGGTGTCAGGGGAGAGGCAACTGCGTTCCTGAGGACGGGGAATGAGGATGTTGCCGTTGACGAAGCCGCTCTTGGAATCATGGGCACCGTCGAGGCTGAGGAAAGCATTGCGCCAGAGGGGAGCACTGAGGCGTGCGCCGAGAGTATTCTCGCGGGCAGGCAGGACGCCACCGACCTGAAAGAAGCTACGTGCGGCTAGAACCGAGTTGGCGTGAGACCAGTAGAGGTTGCCGTGGAGGGCGTTTTGAGGTTTGGCGATGGCGAGATGGATCGGATTGGTGGGTGAGATGCCGAACTCCGCGCCGTAGAAGCGAGAGGAGGAGTTGAACTCGGTAATCGCGGTGGCGGTCATGCCAACGCGGACGTTGGACTCTTTTTGGGCGTTGTTGTCGATGGCCGTGATGAATACGTTTTCGTTGCGGCGGGCCTCGCCTGCTTGCGTGTTCACTTTGCCAAGGAGGTTTGCAGGCGCAGTGGTTTCCTGGGTGGGAGCGGCTGGAGCCTGCTTGGATTCAGTGGGCTTTTGCGCAAACAAGGGTGTGCTGATTGCCACAAGGGAAAGCAGGAGGAAAAGGGTCAGCGGGGATGATGCTATTGTAACCAGCTTGAAATCTTTTTATAGCATCCATGCCTGCGTTGCGTCTCAATTCCTGTGCAGGTGGTAAAGAATGACGCGGTCGGAGGCGTCGTAGACGCTGAAGACTACGCTTACATCTTCTCGGAGGTCGATTGAATCGTAGCGGAGGAGGTATTCGTTGTCGATCACCGGGCAGGAGAGCATATGAACGTAGTCTAGAGTTTTACTTTTCTGAGACAGAAGGATAGGGATACCGCTGAATTCGACCGTGCCTTTTAGAAGCAATTCGCCGAGCCGTTGGCATCGAAGTCATGGATGAAGGCGAGGCGTTTATCACGAGTGAATTTTGGGAGTGATTATTGCGGTAAGCGAGTAGTTCAGTATGCGCGCTCACCGAGCTTTATCGCGAATTCTTATCCGTTGCGGCGATGGCCTGAGCCAAAAGTGTCTTGATTTCGGCTTGCCGGCTGATATTGAGTTTGGCGGCGCGGCTGTCGAGTTAGCGAAGCATAACCTGGGTGAATTCGACGTTGACGCGATGTATGGGTCGGACGAGCTTGACTCGAGGGGACGTCGCCGAAGGTCTCGCTGCCCGAGCGGCAAGATACGCGCTGGCGGCCTGCCGACGAGGAGGTTTCGCCGGTTGATTCTTTGGTGGCAAGAACCGCATCGGAAGCCCTCCAGCATTCGAGCTAAGTTAGGAAGGTGAGTGTTAGTTCGTCGAAGAGTGTGGATTCGCTGCCGCTGTTGTCGCGGACTCCCGCGGGCTGGGGAAAGAAGGCGCTGGAGGATCCGATTGCCCTGTTGATTGACCATGCTTTTTTGGAAATGAAAGCGGCGTTGAATGCAATGGAGTTGATGACGCGTTGGCCAACAGAGTGGACGCCGGGTTGGGTGGAGGCGATGACGAGCGTGGCTCGCGATGAGGCGTCGCATCTGGCGCAAGTGACCCGCCTTCTGATCCGTCGTGGCGGTGAAATGGAGCGAGGGCACAAGAGCTATTACGCCTCGGACTTGCGGCGTCTCGTACGGGGGGGCAAGCAGGGGGAGACGCTGGACCGGTTGTGTGTGTCGGCGCTGATCGAGGCAAGGAGTTGTGAGCGGTTTTCCGTTTTGGCGGCCGAAAGCGATGATGCGGAACTGGCGGCGTTTTACAAGGCCCTGCATTCCAGCGAGATGGGACACTACAAGGTCTTCCTGAAGATGGCTAACAAAATGGCGTCCAGGGAAGAAGTGGCCGAGCGCTGGGGGACCTTGCTCGAAGCTGAGGCCCGGATCATTGCTGCCCAACCGCCCGGATCCCGGATTCATTCAGGTTGGAGCGATGTACCAGCAGCGTAAACCAACCGCGGCGCTGCGGCCATGGGTGGAGACCCTTTGGCATTCGAGGCGGACAACCGTTCCGTTTGAAAGGTTGGGGCTGCTGGAACGGTTGAGGAATGCTGCCGATCGGCTGGTGTGTCTTGAGCAGGAATTGCTCGCCTGGCGGCGGGTGAAATTCTTAAAGCGCCGGCTGTTGTTTGACTAGAAGCCTTGCGGAAACAGAGCGGTTACAGCGTGAGGAGGTTTGGGACGCGGTTTCGGGATTCGGTGGGGTTGAGTCCGAAGGAGTTTGCTAGCGTTCGGCGGGTTGGCCTCGAGGGAAGTTGAATTGGCTGAGCTGGTGGTTGATTGCGGGTATTGCGACCAACCGCATCTGAACCGCAGAGCGCCAAAGGATGAGTTTTATGGCGAGCGGTCGTCAAAGGTGCTCGATCCTTTTGGGCATGAAAGGTTGTTGGGCCATGAAATCGAAAAGGTGACTCCTGAAGAGATGCAGCGGCGGTATACGGAGATGATGACTGCGGCATTGCAGTAGGCTTGGTATAGGAGACTCTTCATGGCCTGGTCCTGGACGATTGGAAAAATTGCCGGCATTGATATGAAGATCCACGCGACCTTCATCCTGATCCTGGCCTGGGTTGGCTGGGGCCACTGGCAGAAGGGTGAAGGAGTTGCTGGCGTTGCCGCTGGTCTGATTTTCATTCTGGCGCTGTTCGGATGCGTTGTTTTGCACGAGTTGGGCCATGCGCTGGCTGCCCGGCGATACGGAATCGGCACTAAGGACATCACTTTATTGCCGATTGGAGGCGTGGCCCGGCTGGACCGGATGCCGGAAGATCCGCGCCAGGAAATGGTTGTGGCCCTGGCGGGGCCTGCAGTGAATGTCGTGATCGCCGGACTGTTGTTTGTGTGGGTGCAGTTGTCTGAGGGATGGCAGCCGTTGTCGAGCCTGAACTTGACGGATGGGTCGATGGCGGAAAGGCTGATGATTGTGAACCTGTTTCTTGTCGGGTTTAATATGCTGCCCGCATTCCCCATGGATGGGGGTCGTGTGCTGCGAGCATTTCTTGCCACCCGCACTGATTACGTGTCAGCCACGCAGACGGCCGCGAGAGTGGGTCAGGGTATGGCTTTTCTGTTCGGATTTCTCGGGCTGCTTTCAAACCCATTTCTGATGTTCATCGCATTGTTTGTCTGGATCGGGGCGGGACAGGAAGCGGAGATGGTGCAGGTAAAGTCGGTGTTGAGCGGCGCGCCAGTGGGTAAGGCGATGCAGACACACTTCCGCACGATTGGGGTTGACGATTCGCTGGATTACGCAGTGCAGTTGATCCTCACCGGATCGCAGCACGACTTTCCCGTTGTGGACGACGAAGCTGTTGTTGGAATTCTGTTGCGAGCAGATTTGTTCTCAGCCTTGTCGTCGAAAGCGAGCGCCACAGCGGGGGAGGTGATGCGCAAAGATTTTCCAGTGCTTGATGCCAGCGACAAGCTGGAAGATGCATTTCGAAAAATTCAAGAGTGCGAATGCACGACAGTGCCTGTTCTTAAGGATGGTAAGCTGGCTGGCCTCGTGACCTCAGAAAACCTGGGCGAGTACCTGATGATTCAGGCGGCGAAGAAAGCGGCGACGGTTTCGGCCTCCAAGTAAACTTCGAGGCCCAGCTATTGTCCCGCAGCTTACCAATGGAGTTTGATGCGACCAGTCAAGTCGAAAGGCCGCCCTGGGTAAACGAGGAAATCGTTGATGCTGGCGACCAGGTAGCGCTCTTTGTTGAAGAGATTGTTCACGTTTAGCGAGTAGTCAAGGCGCTTGGTCTTGTAATAGACCGCTGCATCCCAGACTGTGTATCCGCCAAGGAAATAGTAATTGAAGTTGTTGACTGGAGTTCTGGAGATGTAGCGCGGGCCCAGGGCGACGCTCCAACCGCGAGAAAAGTCCTGGACAGCCCAGAGGCGTGCCGTGTGTTTCGGTACGAAGGAGGGGATGCGGCCGCGAAGATTGCGGGTGATGCCGTCGCCATCTTCGAGTTCGAAGTCCTGAAACTGAGATTGTGTGAAGCCATAGCTGGCCAAGACCTGGAGCTTGCGAGTAGCGCGGCCGCGCAGGTCTGCTTCGAAGCCTTTTGAGCGAACGCGTCCTGCCTGATCGAAGATTCCGTTAGCGCGGCTGACAGTGACGTTTTCTTTGTTGATCCAGAACAAACTGGTGTTGAGGGTCATGCGGCCTTGGAGCATGTCAAAGCGCTGGCCAACTTCATACTGGTTACCGGTCTCGGGCTTGAGTTGCTTGCCGTCATTCGACAGGGAAGTCTGGGGCAGAAAACTCGTCCCGTAGGAGGAGTAGACGCTCATGAAACGGAGGACCTGGAGGTTGAGTGCGCCACGCCAGGTAAAGGGATCCTGTGCGACCCGCGTGATTGGGCCCTGGCCCTCGACTCCATTGACGACCGGATTTCGAAAGGCGGTGCGGCGGAGATGGTCGTAGCGGCCTGAAACGAGTGCGGTAACGCGCGGGTTGAAGCGCATGAAGTCCTGAAAGAAGACTGCGTTGACGTTGTTGGTGAAGTAGTCGAGCCGGCTGACGGGGAAGTTGGTCAGCTTTGTGTTGAAGGTCTCAACCGGGTTGAGCAAGCCAATGGAAGGTAGAGCGGTGCGCACTGTCGAGCTGGAGCGTTCGGTCTGATTGGCGTAGTGGAGGTAGTCATAGCCGAGCAGGATTTGGTGTTCGACCTTGCCAGTCTTGACGATGGCCAGCATATCGGATTGGTTTTGCAATGGCCGGCGATGGTTAAAGAAGTAAAAGAACTCACGATCGACAACATTCGGCGTTGAGACCGGGTTGACGCTCAAAGTCTCAGTGACCAGATATTGGTCATCGAAGTAGCGGTATGTGAAGGCATTGCGGAATCGGAGATTGTCGGAAAATGTGTGGGTGTAGAACATCTGGGGAATGATGTCCCGAGTTGCCTGAAAGTCAGCGGGAGGCGTGTAGCGCGTGCTGAACGGAACATTCGGAATTGTGCTGACTTTGAAGATGTTGGGTTCGTTGGCAGGACGAAGCAGAGGGATGCCGGCGTCACCATCGAACTTGTCCTGATTGTAGGTAACGTAGAAATTGAACTGATCGCGATTGGTGGCGCGGTAATGAAGTGCGGGCGTGATATTGAAGCGTCGCCAGCCGGCGTCGCGGAAGCCATCGGCACGGTTGAAGCCCGCGTCAAGGCGGTAGAGCAGCCGATCGCTCCCAAGCGGGCCGGTAGCGCCAAGTTCGGCACCGAACAGGCCAAAGCGGCCCCCGCGGAGGACAGCTTCGTATGCGGGAGTGGAGACAGGCTTTTTGCGAACCAGATTGATTGTGCCGCCAGTGGCCTCAGTGCCGTAGAGCATCGAAGCGGGCCCTTTGAGGACTTCCACGCTCTGGATGGAGTTGAGCTGTGTGTTCATGCGGTTGCCTTCGAGGCGCAGGCCATCGAGAAGAACTGAGGAGCCGACGACGTTGTCGAAGCCAAAGCCCCGGAATACGAAGTACTCGTACATGCCGTAGAGGGTGAAGGAGTTGGCGTTGGGAATGTTCTTGAGCGCATCGACAAGGTTTGTGACTCCTTGCTGTTCGAGAACTTCAGCTGTGATGGTTTGCACCGTGACAGGAAGCTGGCGGAGTGGTACTTCCGTGCGGCTGGCGACAAGCCGGTCGTTGTCGGCGAGGACAGTCACATCAGAGTAAATTGTGGCCGGAGCGAGCGTTAGCTGTGTCTCAAGATTCTCACCCGCTTTGAGCGTAAGGGCGGCAGAATCTTTGGCCTCAAAGCCGGCCCGGATGGCGCGGAGCGAAAATGAGCCGGGGTTCAGAGGGGAGAATCTAAACGCGCCCGTGGCGTCGGAGTTTGTGGCGGCAATTCGCTTTCCAGAAGCGTCTTTCAGCTCCACGTAGGATTCTGAAATCGAAAGACCCTGTGGGTCGATGATGCGGCCGGAGATAGAAGATGTTGATTGTTGTGCGGACGCAATTATGGCAATTGTGAAGACCGAAACCAAAGCGAAGCGAGCAGACATGTCTTACATGGTGCGGCTCGACAGCAATAATAGCTACGATTTTCCCACGAGCGGACTGGATTGGCTGGTGAGTGGTCCTGTTCTAGACGCCGACTGCTTCGCGTTCGGCCGAGTAGGTTTTCTCGACGTAGTCGTTCAACATAACGATGAACTCTTCGACGATGTGGTCACCGCGGAGCGTCCTGAAGAGCTTGGAGTCGACGTAGACGGGGGCAACAGGTGCTTCAAAAGTACCGGGAAGTGAGATGCCGATGTTGGCGTGCTTCGATTCACCCGGGCCGTTAACTACGCAGCCCATGACGGCGACCTTCATGGTTTCGACACCCGGATAGACGGGTTTCCATGTGGGCATCTGCTCGCGGAGGTAGCGCTGAATCTGATCGGCCATGTCCTGGAAGTAGGTGGACGTAGTGCGGCCGCAGCCAGGGCAGGCTGTGACTTGAGGAGTGAAGGTGCGGATCTCAAGGGCCTGGAGGATTTGCTGGCAGACGAGGACTTCTTCGGTTCGGTCACCATTGGGGAGCGGAGTGAGCGAGGCCCGGATGGTGTCGCCGATGCCTTCCTGCAGAAGCACACTGAGCGCGGCGGCGGTGTAGCTCACGCCTTTCGAGCCAAGGCCGGCTTCAGTGAGGCCGAGGTGAATCGGGTAATCGCAGCGGGAGGCGAGCTTGCGGTTGACGATGATCAGGTCTTGAACGCCTGAAACTTTGGCGCTCAGCAGGATCATGTCGTGGGGGAGGCCGTAGCGTTCGGCGGCTTCTGCGGCGAGCAGGGCGCTTTCGACAATTGCGTTCATGGTGACTTCGCGCGCGTCGAGCGGTTCAGGCGAGAGGGCGTTTTCGTCCATCATCCGGGTGAGCAGCGCGCCATCGAGAGAGCCCCAATTGACGCCAATGCGGACTGGGCGGTTGTATTCAATCGCGCATTCGATCATGGTGCGGAAATTGTCATCGGTTTTGCGCCCAATATTAACATTTCCGGGATTGATTCGATATTTTGAGAGAGCGCGGGCGCACTCGGGGTACTTCTTCAGCAGCAGGTGGCCATTGTAATGAAAGTCGCCTACGAGAGGAACGGTGACGCCATGGAGCAGCAGGGTGTCTTTGATGCGGGGTACGGCTGCGGCGGCTTCATCGGTGTTTACTGTGATCCGGACCACCTCAGACCCGGCCTTTGCCAGTTCCATGACCTGTTTGGAGGTGGAAGTGATGTCGGCGGTATCCGTATTGGTCATGGATTGAACCATGATTGGGTTGGAACCACCCACTTTGACTCCCCCAATGTCGACAACGGAACTTTTTCGACGCGAAACGGTCATGAACACTCCTGAATTCATAATTTTATCAGTCTCATGGACAAAAATGGAGTTAAACTAATTTTTGTACAACTCTTGCTGCACCCCGAAATAGCGCAGCGAACCCAAGACGCCGCACCTCCTCCCAGTTAGAGATCTTTCCTAAAATTAGCTGTAACACGTGTTGCAGGAAGTAGATCCGTATGACAGTGTCAGGCAAAACCGTACTGCTTGCAGGCATCGAGCCGATGCTAGCGCAAGAACTACATAGATATCTCTCCTCCCGCGGGCTCGACGTACACGAAAGTGCTTGCCTCGAATCCGAATCCAAAACGACGAGTGCTTCCCATTTTGACTTGGTATTCTGCGAAACGCATCACCCAGGCCTCCACGCATTGCTCAGGGCGGTGGGTAGTCCGGTTATCGTGGTCAGCCGCGTTCCCGAAGTGAACGACTGGCTGGATGCCATGGATGCCGGTGCTGCCGACTATTGCGCAGCACCATTTGAGCGCGAGCAACTGGACTGGATACTTGAGTCCAATTTAGGCCAGCAACAAGCAGCTGGCGCAGTCGCATAGCCTCTCGATAAGGCATACAATACATAGTTTCCGGAGTGTGTTCGCGGAAAGGAAACTATGGACCAGAATCAGCCAATCAGCAGACGGAGTGCTTCCCTTGCGTTAGGGACCGCATTCACCACGTCGATTTTCACGGGACAAGTGAAAGGCGCCAATGATCGCGTCGCGGTGGGCTTTATCGGCCTGGGCGCGATGGGATCGGGCAACCTCAAGTATGCGCTGCAGGTGCCAGGTTTTCAACCGGCCGCGCTGTGTGACGTTTATCAACCGCATCTGGAACGCGCCGAGGCTGTGGCGCGCAAGGGCGGCATCGAAATCAAAGGAACGGAAGACTTCCGCAAGATCATTGCGGACAAGTCGATCGACGCTGTTTGTATTTCGACACCCGACCACTGGCACCCTTACATGACGGTCGAGTCATGCAAGGCCGGCAAGGATGTTTATGTGGAGAAGCCCGCCTCTGTTTATGTAGATGAAGGCGTAAAGATGGTGGAAGCGGCGCGTAAGTACAAACGGGTTGTGCAGGCCGGCACGATGCAGCGCTCAGGTGGTTACTTCAAGAAGGCCGCCGAACTGGTGCAGAGTGGCATTCTGGGCGACGTGACTTTTGTCCATACCTGGCAGGCAGGCGCGACTCCGAAGGAAGGCTGGGGAAATCCTGCGGACTCGGCGCCGCCTCCTGGCCTGAACTGGGACATGTGGCTGGGGCCCGCGCCGAAAGTGCCTTTCAACGAAAATCGTTGGGGCGTGACAAAGGCTACCTTCCCGACATTCCGCTACTTCTGGGATTACGCCGGTGGCGCGATGACGGATTGGGGCGTGCATTTGCTTGACCCGGTTCATCAGTGCTTCAACGAGGTGATGCCGACGGCGATCTCTGCAATGGGCAACAAGCTGCATGTCACGGATAACCGCGACACGCCGGATACGCTGCTCGCGACTTTTGAGTATCCCGATTTCATCGCCAGCTACGAGAGCCGGACGGCGAACCCGATGCCGATGTTTGGGCAGGGCGCGGCTACTTCGATCCATGGCACTGAAGCGACGATCATAGTGAACCGCAGCGGTTGCTGGTTGGTGCCGAATGACAAGTCGAAAGTCGAAGCGCAGACTTACGAGAAGGACGATGTAATGCGCCAGATGAACGTGCCGCACTGGCAGAACTGGTTGGCCTGCATCAAGTCGCGCGAGAAGCCGCAGAGCGAGATTGAGACTTGCGTGCGGTCTTCGACTGCTTGCATTCTCGCCAACCTGTCGATGCGCTTCAAGACGCGTCTCGATTGGGATGAGAAGAATTGGACGGTTAAGCAGGATGCGGTGAAGCCTTATCTGAAGGCGAAGTATCGCGCTCCTTGGAAGCTGGAAGTCTAGGCGCGGTTTGCAGTCACGTATTTGCTAATCCGGCCCACGGTATCTACCCAGATGCCGTGGGCCGGGTCTTTTAGATAGTCTGCGAGTTGCTTCAAGGCTTCGGTGTCAGTGGTCTGGGCAGCGCTCTTGCCGATTTCGTGGCCGGCAAATACTACCCAGCGCCCGTCGCGTGCCGCCTTGTCGAGGATTGCCTTCATGGCGGCAAAGTCGATGCCGTCGAAGTGGGTGCCCATTAGCTGTGCGAGGTCGCAGGTCTCGGGATAGTTGGGCATTTCGTCGAGATAGCCGCGGCCGGAGTCGAAACGATCGGCGATCAAGGGGATGTAGCTCTTGACGCCTTTTCCTCTACCGATGAACTTCTGCCCGCAGGGGTATGCGAAGGACTTTGGCTTGACGTTCAGGGTTGCCTCAATCTCATTGTTGGCGTTGTCGATGTCAGCGGCCATCTCTTCGATGGTGAAGTCTTCTAGCGCGCGGGTGAAGCGGTAGTTGCCCGTGCAGGCGTGGGCTGTGGAGTGATTGCCGATCTCGTGGCCCTGGCGCATCATTTCTTTCCAGCCGTCGGTGCGCCTTTTCATCGCGGGCAGGGAGAGGTAGAAGGTGCCTTTCAGCTTCAATTCTTCGAGCAGATTCAGGCCGGTATCGATCTGCGAGAGGCGCGCGTCGTCCCACGTTAACGAGACTGCGAGTTTCTTGTTGTCCGGCCAACGAAAGGTGGGTGCGGCGCTGGCGGCCAGCGCGGTGGCGAGAAAGCTACGCCTCGATTTCATGCTTACGATGATAAGCTTCGCGCATGGAATTTGCCAATCGAACGCTCTTGCTTGTTGGGCTGGGCGCAATGGTCTTTGCGCAGTCGCCGACGTTGGCCAATAATCGCATAGATGAACTTTTAGCGAATGTCTCTTGCGAGCTGTTCCGCTGCCGCTGACCATTCGGGGTATTGGAATTCGAACCCCGCGTTGAGTAGTCGTGTTGGGATGACGCGGCGCGACTTGAGTAGCAGTTCGGTCTCAGTTCTCAGAATGAAAGCGCCAATTTCGAGCATCCAACTGGAGGCGGGTAGTCCAATGGGTTTCCCCCAAGCTTTGCGAAGCACAGCCATAAACTCGCGGTTCGGCAGCGGGTTTGGCGAACACAAATTCATTGGGCCTTCGAGTTCTCCTTCGATGAGGAAGTCGATGGCGCGAGTGAGGTCGCGGTGGTGCAGCCACGAGACATATTGTTCACCAGTGCCTTGTGCGCCACCGAGGCCGAGTCGGACGAGCCGTGAAAGGATGCTGAAAACGCCGCCTTGATCGGGGCTCATCGTCATGGCGGAACGCAGCGCGACCTTGCGGGTATTCGGGGTTTTGGCATTGAAGAACGCTATTTCCCAGCGCGTGGCGACATCCACGGAGAATCGCCACTCCGGCGGTTGACCGATTTCGCCCGTGAGGTCATCTTGCGGCTGATCGATTGCGTGGCGATAGATGGTCGCGGTTGAGGCATTGAGCCAAAGTCTCGGTGGGTTTTTGGCAACCGATATTGCCTCGCCAAGGATGCGTGTTGCGTCGAGACGTGAGCGCAGGATCTGGGCGCGGTTTGATTCCGTGTAACGGCAGTTGACGCTTCGACCGGCGAGGTTGATGACGACATCGGTCGAATTCAGCAGATACGTCCAGACGCCGGCAGATTCGCCATCCCAGGGAAGACTGCGCCAGGGCATGGTTTGCCGGACCCGCCGGGGATGAGGATACGCAGCACTTTGCTAGTCGAGGAAGGGGTTCTTCACTAATCGAAACGGCGTAATCAGTAACTCAACGCTCATGGCGATAGTGGATCTCTTCGAGCGTCCATGTGACGTCGACCATGACTCCTAAATTGTGGGCACTATCCATGAGCTCTCTCAGCCTGCTAGCGGCTGCTTCAGGCAGGCTCAGCGTCACGTTGCAATGTGTACTGGTTTTCGCCTTCACGTGAACCAGCGTACCAAGTGAGGACTACTGTGGCGGGAATTAGAAGTTCAGCTCGACTTCCAGCTCGGAGGGCACATTCTTGCCGTTTGCTTGGGCTGCAGAGTACTTGTAGTCTTAGACCATACGGATAGCGGAAGCGACCAGTTCCGGGCGACCTTTCAGGGCGTCCACGCGGCGCAGCTTTCCTTGTTCATCGATTCGCAGCCTCAGTTTGACGCTGCCCCGGATGCGGGCACTCCGTAAAGGTAGCGTTGGGGTGTCGGTGAATCCCCCAGGATCTGAGCAGGTGTTGGTTCGTTGGCAAATAGGCTCGATGTGGCCAGGGTGATTGTAAACAGAAGGGTTTTCATGTTTTTCTCCTTCTGCTATTAAACGCGCAGTTGAAAGGAAATCTGGCTCCGGACCAGCCCAATTCAAATTGGCTTGCTTGAATCATAGAATTGGACTATCATTATGGATTCTTGACATGATCCAATTGCCACAAATCAACGGCCAATCGGAAGTTCCGATGTACCGACAGCTCTATGAGGGGCTGCGGGACTCCATATTGGCTGGTTCGCTGAAAGATGGGGAGCGGCTGCCGCCGACGCGAGACCTGGCCGGGCAACTGGGCTTGAACCGGGCTACGGTGAGCGCGGCGTATGCTTTGCTCGAAGAAGATGGCTTGATCAGCGGGCAGGTGGGGCGGGGAAGTTTTGTACAGAGTAAGGGGCACGGCCCGGATCAGGAGATCTCGTTTTCGACGTCGCGGCCCGCTGAGGAGTTGTTTCCTTTGGAGGAGATCCGGCAAATTACGGCGGAGGTGATGCGGAGGTCGGCGGCGGAGGTTTTGCAGCTTGGTTCGCCGTTGGGGTATAGGCCGCTGCGCGAGTACCTGACGCAGGAAGCGATCGCCGAGGGCGTCTTTGATCCAGAGACGGACGATTTGCTCATTACCTCCGGCTGCCAGCAGGCGCTCGATTTGATACACAAGGCACTGATCAGCCCGAGCGGATATGTACATGCTGAGGAACCGATTTATCCGGGCATCCGCAACGCCTTTGGCCGGGCTCTGACGGTGGATGCCGACGAGCCGCGCATTGAGGCGATGATTGTGACTCCGAGCTTTCGCAATCCGACCGGTTACACGATGAGCCTGAGCGAGCGGCGCGCGCTGGCGGCCAGTGTGGAAGGCCGCCGCCGCCTGTTGATTGAAGTCGATATCTATTCGCGCTTGCGGTATGAGGGTGAGGCTCTGCCTACGATTCGCTCGCTGGGTGCGCCGACGTTGCTGCTTCGCAGTTTTTCGAAGATCGCATTTCCGGGGCTGCGTGTGGGTTGGGTGATCGGCGCGAAGCCTCTGATCCAAAAACTGGCTACCGCTAAGCAATGGACCGATTTGCACTCTGATCAGTTGTCGCAGGCGATCCTGCTTGAGTTTGCGCGCTCGGGGCGGCTGAATGCTCATCTCGATCGCATGCTGGAGGCTGGCCGTGTAAGGCTAGCGGCTACGCTCGATACGCTTGAGCAGATGTTGCCTGAGGGTTCGAGTTATACGCGTCCCCAAGGCGGTATGAACCTTTGGGTGACTTTGCCCGAGGGCTGTGACAGCGCTGTTGTGCTTGAGAAGGCGCGCCGCGAAGGTGTTACTTATCTGCCTGGCCGCTACTTCAGCGTCTCCACGCCGATGAACCAATGTTTCCGTTTAAGTTTTGCCGGTCTGAGTCCCGCACGGATTGTCGAGGGATTGAGACGGCTTGGCCCTTTGTTTGAAGATGAGGCGAGAATCGCCTCGCGCTACCAGGACCCACGGCCAGAGATGGCGATGGTCTGATTTCTACTAATCGGAGTAATCAAGATGATTCTGAACGAAGCGTTCCGCAAGAAGATCGGCCTGGCCGAGATGTTGAAAGGTGGCGTCATCATGGACGTCACGAATGCAGAGCAAGCGCTGATCGCCGAGAAGGCGGGAGCGGTGGCTGTGATGGCGTTGATCAAGGTGCCGAGTGACATCCGCAAGGAAGGCGGCGTTGCGCGCATGTCGCCGATTGCCTGTATCCGCGAGATCCAGCAGACTGTCTCGATTCCGGTGATGGCGAAGGCCCGTATCGGACACTTTGCCGAGGCGCAAGTGCTGGAGGCCCTGAAGGTCGACTTCATCGATGAATCTGAAGTGCTCACCCCGGCTGACGATGAGAACCATATCGACAAGCATCCTTTCGACGTACCGTTTGTCTGCGGTTGCCGCAACCTGGGCGAAGCGCTGCGCCGCATCGGCGAAGGCGCGGCGATGATCCGCACTAAGGGCGAAGCCGGCACCGGCAATGTCGTTGAAGCAGTGCGGCACATGCGCACGATCATCCGCGAGATGCGGCAATTGAGTGTAATGAACCGCGATGAGCTGATGGTGGCCGCCAAGAATCATCAGGCGCCCTATGAGCTGATCGAGTATTGCCACAAGTTTGGCAAGCTGCCAGTGCCGAATTTCTCGGCTGGAGGCATTGCCACCCCCGCCGATGCGGCATTGATGATGCAGCTTGGAGCAGAGACAGTGTTTGTCGGCTCGGGCATTTATAAGAGCCCGGATCCGGTAAATTTCGCCAAAGCCATCGTCAAGGCGACCCTCAATTACAAGGACCCGATGAAGGTGCTCGAAGCCTGCGAAGAATTGCCCGATGGCATGCCGGGTCTCGACATTCGTTCGATGCGTCCCGAGGAGTTGATGGCGGGCCGTGGCTGGTAACGGCAAGCTATACGGCGTACTTGCACTGCAGGGAGATTTTGAAAAGCACCAGCACGCACTCGAGCGTGCTGGCGCCCGGCAGTGTGAGGTGCGGACGTTGGAACAGTTGCAAGCAGTGGACGCGTTGGTGATCCCAGGCGGAGAATCGACGACGATGCTGCGGTTGATGGATTACTACGGCCTGTTTGAGCCATTGCGTGATTTCGGGTTGACGAAGCCGATGTTTGGCACTTGCGCCGGCGCAATCCTGATGGCGCGGGACGTGAGTTCTCCAGCTCAGAGGTCCCTCGACGTGATGGACATTGATGTCGAGCGAAACGCGTATGGCAGGCAGGTGGATTCGCGGATTGTCGAAATCGATTCGACCATAGGCGCCATTGAAGCCGTCTTCATTCGCGCGCCGATCATCCGGCGCACCGGCGTTGAAGTGGAGGTGCTGGCGAGTTATCTTGAAGACGCAGTGCTTGTTCGTCAGGGTAAGCATCTGGCTTCGACTTTTCATCCCGAACTTACCGACGACACGAGGGTACACAAGTTGTTTATCGATCTTGTAGAGCAATGAAGCAGCGAGTCTTATTTGTTTGTGTTGGCAATTCCTGCCGCTCGCAGATGGCGGAAGGCTTCGCCCGCTCCTACGGCCACGATGTGATGGACGTGGTGAGCGCCGGACTGGCGCCGGCCATGATCGTCGACCCGAACACAAAGGCGGTGATGGAGGAGCGGGGGATCTCACTTGAGTCGCATTTTCCGAAGACTCTGGAGTTGGCGCTTACTCCTTCGCCAAGCCTGGTGGTGAACATGAGTGGCGCCGCATTGCCGCATTTCATGGCTGGAATCCTCGCCGAGAATTGGCGTGTGCGCGATCCGGTTGGCGAAGTTCAGGGAGTGCACAGAGAAGTTCGCGACGAGGTGGAAGCCCTTGTGATGAAACTGATTCTGCGACTGCGCCAGCGCAAGCCGGCGCCGTCGACCCCGCCAACGCCGGATGCGCCGAAAAGATACAAGTTCGGTCGCATGGTCTAAGGTTAGCCGTCTTGTCTGAGCGCCTCAAGCGGATCGATATTTGAAATCCGTCTCACCGGCAAGTAGCCAGCAATCAACGCGACCAGCGTAAACGTAAGCGCAGCAGCGAAGAAGCTGGCAGGGTCGGCCGGTTGGATCCCGTAGAGCAAACCCTCCATCGCCTTTGCTACTGGCAGCGCCGCGATTGCGCCGATCACTATGCCTCCCATCACGAGCCGAAGGGTGTGGACAAGAATGTTGGTCTTGAGTCCGGAACTGCTCGCACCGAGTGCCAGTCGGATGCCCATTTCTTTGCGACGCAGCGGTCAAGCTGTAGCAGCGCGCAGGACGCTGGTTTGCCGAAAGCCCCCATTCGCCTTTTCGATCCAGCCATTCAATTCGAGCCGCTGCAGGGCGGGGTAGAGCGACCCCTCTTCGACCCGTAGCACGTCTGCGGAGAGCTGCTGGATGAGTAGGGCGATCGGATAACCGTGAAATTTGCCGCGGGTCAGCGTCCGCAATACAAGCATGTCGAGAGTGCCGGGCAGGATCTCGGCGCGAAAATTTTGTTTTCCCATAGTCTGTCTATGTATGGGTACGCACGAGTTCGCGAGGTGTTTCCAATTTATTTTTTTAGAGGCCGCCGAGAAAATGATGGACGAACTGCACGACAACGCTGCCTTCGCCCACGCCGCTGGCAACGCGTTTGACAGACCCGGACCGAACGTCCCCTGCAGCGAATACACCAGGCATCGAAGTTTCGAGCAGCATCGGATCCCTTTGCAGCGGCCAGTTGGTAGTGACCTGTCCGTCCTTTTTCAACTGGGGACCGGTGCGAATGAAGCCGTGCTGATCGAGGCAGATGGTGCCATTCAGCCAATTCGTGCGCGGCTGAGCTCCGATGAAAATGAAAAGCAAGCGAGCGGGCAGTGTCTCCGATTCACCGGTCTGACGATTCGTAATCGTGATGGTTTCGAGCTGTTCCCCACCCTCAACCGAGGTCACTTCAGAGTGCGAAATGACCTCGATCTTTGGCGTCCTGCTGATCTGGTCGATGAGGTAACTGCTCATGGTGGCTGAAAGGCCATCCCCGCGAACGATCATTTTCACTTTTCCGGCGTAGTTGGCAAAGTGCATGGCGGCTTGACCAGCGCTGTTTGCGCCACCCACGATGTAGACTTCTTCGTCAGCAGAATTGGGCGCCTCGGTGGTTGCTGCGCCATAGTAAACGCCCGCACCCGTGAGGCGCTCGATGTTGGGGATGGCGAGACGCCGCCAGGACAGGCCTGTTGCGAGTAAGACCGCGCCGCAAGTCACTTCAGAGTCATCCGACAGAGTAAGTACACGAAAGTTGCCATCGGTGCGTATCCGTGTGGCTTCCTGCGGAGCGAGGATTTCGCTACCGAACTTCTTTGCCTGCGCCACAGCCCGGCGTGACAGATCGCCGCCACTCAAACCGTCGGGAAAGCCAAGGTAATTCTCAATTCTTGAACTCAGCGCTGCTTGTCCACCTGGAGCTTCCCGATCGATCATCAGAGTCGTGAGCCCTTCGCTGGCCCCATAGACGGCTGCCGCAAGGCCGGCGGGTCCACCTCCGACAATCACCAGATCGTAGAACTGGGTGCTTGGCTTGGTATGCAGCCCTAACTTTTCCGTAAGCACCTCAGAATCGGGGCAATCCTTGCAGGTTTGGTCGGGGAACACGATGAGCGGCAGTTTGAGTCCTGGTTTGAGATATGGCTGGAGCGTTGGGTCGTTGGCTGCATCTGCTGCATCCACCCAGCGGAAAGGAACCTGATGCCGTCCCAGAAAGTCCTTGATCCGGTGTGCCTCCGGGTTCCAGCGCTGGCCAATGACGCGGATGCCCCGAAAGGGAGGCGCGTATTCTGCATGCCAATCGGTCAACAGGTCATCGAGCACTGGGTACAGGTTCTGCTCCGGCGGATCCCAGGGCTTCATCAGATAGTGGTGGAGGCGCACATCATTGATTGCGGTGATGGCTGCCGCGGTGTCGGCGTAGGCAGTCAGCAGTACGCGGCGGGCGTCGTGAAATAACTCGCGTGCCTTGACCAGGAACTGAACACCGTCCATTTCAGGCATGCGTTGGTCGGCAAGGATCAGGGCAACATCTTCATTGCGTTCGTCGATTTGTTCGAGAAGCTCCAAAGCCGCTTTGCCGGACTCAGCGCGCAAGATGCGATATTGAGCAGCATACTTGCTTCGCAGATCGCGCTCGATCCCACGGAGTACGGCGACGTCGTCGTCCACGGTGAGGATGAATGGTTTTGCCAATGCGGAACTCCTGAAACTGATTACAATTTTGCCAAAAACGCCGAAGCGATCGAGGCAGGGCTCTTTTTTTCAACTACAGCCTGAGCATTCCAGTTTCGCACTTGCTCAACAGAAAGTTTGCCTGTCAACTTGTCGAGGGCGTTGCGCAGGGCAGGGAATCGCGCCAGGGCGTCCTGGCGGACGGCAAGGCAAGTCTCATACGGCGGGAAGAAATGTTGATCGTCCTCAAGTGCGATGAAGCGGTCTCCAGCCAGTGCAGGGTCGGTTGAATTGCCGGCAACCAAATCGACATCGCTTGAATCGAGGGCCCTGTAGATGAGGCCCAAATCCATCGTTCTCAGGTTGCCCGAGGTCTTGATCGGGTAGACGCGCTGAAAGCTGGACCAGCCATCGGGGCGCTGTTCAAATTCATAGCCGACTCCGAGGCTCCAATCCTGTTTGTTTTTCACCGCGTCGGAAAGGGTCCGGATGGCGAGCGATTCGGCTTGCTTGCGGCGCATGACCATGGCGAAAGTGTTCGAAAAACCGAGCCTCCAGCCCCATTCGATCTGATGCCGCGAAGCATAGGCCTGCTTCACAGAGGAGAAGACCTCCGCCGGGTCTTTCGCGAGTGGAAGTTTGAGGCAGGCCGTCAAAGCGGTGCCGGAGTATTCAGGGTAGAGATCGATTGAGCCATCGATCAGCGCCTGGTGGGCGAGAAAGCTGCCGCCCAGATGGAGCCGCTGGTTCGGAGTCTGGCCAAGCTGCCTGGCGAGGTGTTGGATCAGCAACTCGCCCAGGATGTCCTGCTCAGTGAAGTTCTTTGCTCCAACGGTGAGGTTCGAGCCTGCACCGCATGAGGCAGTTAATGCTGCTGTGGCGAAATAGAGAGTTTGCCTTCGATCCATTGGAATAACCTGTCTGCTGCCACTGCGAGCAAGGCTGCGGGAAGCGCCCCTGCCAGTAGCAACTCTGTCTCTACTGTAGCGAGCCCGCGATAGAGCAGAACGCCGAGTCCGCCGGCGCCGATGGCGGCAGCGACTGTCGCTGTGCCGATCGTCGTCACAGTGGCAATACGCAGCCCGGCAATGATCGAGGTTGCTGCCAGCGGCAACTCCACTTCGCGCAGTATTTCTCCTGGAGACATCCCGAGGGCGGTAGCCGATTCGCGAATGGCTGCCGGAATGTTCTCAAGGCCGAGTATCGTGTTGCGCAATATCGGGAGTAGTGCGTATAGAAACAGAACGAAAATGGCGAGCTTCGCTCCGATCCCGCCGAGCAATGGCAGTGGCAGCAATAGTCCGAACAAAGCAAGGCTGGGTATGGTTTGGACGATGTCGGTGAGTTTGAGAACCAGCGCACCGGGTCCCGGGTTTCTGTAGGACCAGATTGCGGCTGGAATGGCAACCGCAGTGGCTGCCGCCACCGCAACCACAACCAGTATCAGGTGCTCGAAAATCAGTTGGATCATGTTTGAAGTCATGATTCGAGCGTCTCCAGATAAGCGCGTACTTCGAGATCGTCAGAGGCATGAATCTGGTGGGCCGGGCCGTCGTAGGCGATGTGCCCGGCTCGCAGGAATACGATTTGATCCCCCAGGCGGAGCGCTTCGCGCAGGTCGTGCGTAACAAACAGAATTGTCTTGTCCAAGCCCATAACGAGATTCTGCAGTTCGAGTCGAAGCAATGGGTCGAGAGCCGAGAATGGCTCATCGAGCAGCAGCACCGGAGGATTGGAAGCGAGTGCCCGCGCTAGCGCGACGCGCTGCTGCTGTCCACCTGAGAGTTGGTGGGGGTAACGGTCGAGCTGTTGGGGGTCGAGGCCAAGTGAAGCTGCAAGTTCCTCAATGCCCTGTGGATGACTATGGAAGCGTTCGATCTGCTTGCGGGCTGTCCAATGGGGGAACAGTCCCAGGTGTTGCGAAACAAACCCAATCGAGCGGCACAATTCGAGCGGGTCCATTTGGGCTAGTTGCTGGTTGCCATACCGGATGGTGCCTGAGGAAGGCTCGATCAGCCGGTTGATCAGTCGCAATAGCGTGCTCTTGCCGCTGCCGCTGCGGCCAAGAAGGACAGTTCGGCGCTGATTCTCGAACCGGATCGAAAGGTTGTGAAGGACGTTTGTCGAGCCATGCCGTGCGCTGACGCCTTCGAGCTGGATCATGACTGAGCGTCGATCGGCAGACGCACCGAAAACGTGGTCTTGCCGGGGACAGAATCGAACCTGATCCCTCCGTTGTGTTGGCGGATTACCCGGTAAACGGTATCCAGTCCCAGGCCGGTTCCTTCACCCTGCGGTTTGGTGGTGAAGAAGGGATCGAAGACTTTGGCCGCCACATCCTCCGGGATCCCGGGCCCATTGTCAGAAATCTCAACCACAATTTCTTCGAGCTCACGTCTGGTGCTGACCCAGAGTTGGCCCGGCTCTGTTCGGTTTTCCTGGGCCTCCATGGCATCGAGTGCATTGTCGATCAGATTGGTCCAGACCTGATTCAGTTGTCCGCCATGGCCTTGGATCTTTGGCAGATTGGACGCGTAAATCTTGATCAGGCGTATCGTTGACTTGAAGCGGAAGCTGAACAGCGTGAGCGTGGTTTCGAGGTTGTTGTTGATGTCGATTTCGGTAGCCGCGGCGTGATCCATGTAGGAGTAGTCCTTCATAGCGTTTACGAGATCGCTCATGCGCGTTGTGGAGTTTTTCATCTGCGCGAGCACTTGTTCCATTTCAGCAGCCGCCGCCACGCGGTAAAGCGCAAGCTCGCGAATCTCAGGCGTCCATTTCGCGGTTGCTTCCGCTAACGTCTCAGCTGTAAATCCCGCATCCACAAAGGCAGGTGCGACACGCCAGGGCTCTTCGATGCCGACTGCTTCAAGCCAGGTGAGCAGTGATTCCTCAAGATCGCTCCGAGTGAGAGAATCCATCGGAATGGGATGGTTCACGGCATCTGAGGCCCGGGCCTCAAGTGCACGGACGTCGTCATAGATTCCTTTAGAAGAACAAAGGGATGCGAGCCGGTCTAGCGTCTCGCGATAACAATCGAAAAGCTCCTTGGCGCTGCCGCTGGCCTGTCTTGCGGCGGCGGCGGGATTATTGAGTTCATGAGCCAGCCCGGCCGAGAGTTTTCCAATCGCGGCCAATTTGTCATTCTGGGTCGTGGCTCGTGTGGTTTCGCGAACGCGATCGGTAAGGATGCCGACAAGTTTCGGAATGAGTTCAGGCAACTCCTGATACATCTCGGTGAAGTAGCGTTTGTGCAGAGAAAGCACGCGTAGCGGGGTCTGAGCCCGGGTGGACAGCGGAAACTTCGTCATCCGGGAGAAAGGCAGCAAGCCGCTTATCATTCCGGCTGCGATGATGAAGGTTGGACTTTCTGAGCCGTCCACCCTGGCGTGGAAAGTGCCCTCCATCGTGAGCAACATACGGTCGGCAGTATCGCCGGCGTGGGCCAGATAGTCGCCGGCTTCGTAAGTCTCTAATTCGCACCGCTCAAGCAACCAGTGCAACTGGCTGTCACTCAAATCAGAAAGAGCCGGGAAGCGGCGAAGTTCATCGATCGATACCGGAAGAGTCACGTTGCCCTGATTATCGCTGAATTCGCTTCAGCCATTAGCTCGAATGGCGAGTTTGAGGTTTACCAGGGGGCTTCGGACGGCATCGTGATGGACACGATCGGGGCCTTGAGTGATCGAGCCAGGAAGGGCGTCACAAAACTGATTGGGTAGTTGGAGATGGCTACAGTGACGCGGCCTTCAGGCGTGCCCAGATCAGCGGTGGTAATAGTGATCATGCTGTCGGTCATGGAGGCGAGCAGTTTTTTACTCGACTGCGTAGGATTGGCAGTGTTGTAAATGGCCATGTTCTTGATCTTGGTGGTTTGGGTTGGATCAAGAATAGCGTAGCGGGCTGCGGCGCGAGTGCGCTCTGCCAGCGATTGCTGGAAGTAGATGAATTGCCCGAAGTCGAGAATTCCGAGCAGCATACAGAGGAATACCATCATCGAGAGTGCGGACTCGACCATGGCCTGACCTTTGCGGCGGGATTGAGTGGATCTAATCATGTCTAGCAACTAATCGGGCAATATTGACCTAGAAACGGCATTTGCAGCGAGGGCTTGCCATTGACAGGGAACTTCTTCACCACCGCGTCGATGGTGAACGAATTCAATTTCACTGTGACGGTTTGAGGAACAAATTTCGCGTCCCAAGTCACGGTTACGTCGACCTTTGAGGTCGTGAGCCCAGGGATGAGAGGTTTTACACCAGTCGTGGTGGACCCGTAGACAACCATGTTTTTCACCGCAGTCGAGTAAGCCGTCGGCACTACGCCATTGCCGGAATTGCTGATTTTGGCCATGGAAGCATAGCGGGCCGCGCCACGAACGGCATTCTCAAGGGTGTTGTATTGGTAGAACGAGTAGCCGAACTGGAATGTGCCGAGGAAGATGAACATCAAAATGGACGCCGAGAGGGCAAACTCGACGAGTACATTGCCGTTTCGCTTCCGCGTGGATCGAGGAATTCTCATTGCACCAGCCTCACAACGTAAGAGCCGCCGCCGGTATAGGCTGAGGAGCCGCCGCCGGAGGTTCGGGACCCCATATAGATTGCGCACCAGGTTTTGTTGCCGCCGTTGGGATAGCTGAGCGGTAGGAGGAAAGCCGCGAAGCCCACCACTTGGTTGGCCGGAGTTGACATGGATCCGCCATTCACCGGCATCACCACCAGGCGCATATTATTGCCGTAGTAGTCAGGCTTAACGCCGGAATTGTTGGGCAGATAGTTAGTGAGATCTGTGTCTAGAGCCGCTCTGACCGCGAGCGCAGTCTGCATGGACTGCTTTTGGCCATTTGTAAGAGGGACAATATCGCCCACGTTGAGTGGCATGGTCTGTCTCAACCCCTGAATTGCATCGGCGATAGCGGATGCAGATTGCAACTCAAAATATCCCCGATCCGAACCAGCGGTTGTACTGTTGTCTGAGAAATTATACGTCGGCCAACTCACTTTGTTGCCTTCGCAGGCATTGTTCTTGTTATTGACGTTGCCGGGCCAGAGGAAAGCGTATTCCTGGCCAGGAAGCATCCCAAAGTTGCCGCTTGGGTCAGCAGGATTCAAGGCGAAGGGAGTGAACGGCACATAGCCACCATTGGGGAAAGTCTCTGCGATCTGTGCGCCAATCGCCTGCCCAATCACTGCCGATGTCGTCGGCGCATTCACCGACTGGAGAAACGACAATTTCAGGACGGGCTTCACGATGACCCGCACAAACCCATATCCGCTGGGGTTAGAGATTGGCTGGGTCTCCCATGGGCCAAGACTTGACTTGGCAAATTGAACTGTGCGAACGCCGGAGGTGATCGATTGTGTGCCGAAATTGAACTTATTCAAGCTGTTTGCAACTATAGCTTCTGCTGCATCCAATCCTGACTTCTTGCCGTCGAGTTTGACTGCCGCCCAAATGGCTGCGGAATCGGCAAAAGCCTGCGCCTCGCTCTTAAAAATGAACATGCGGCCCAGGTCGACTGCCAACCCGAGCATCCCGACCAATACAAACACAGAGATGGCAGTTGCCAGGACTACATATCCTCTCCGTGAGGATCGGCCGCCCAAACTTCGCGAATCAATATTTTGTTCAACTTCGACTTGCATGGAGTACACCGTTACCTGTCTATCGTCAGTTTCCGGTTCCAGATTAGATTGGTGACTTGAATTTGTCCTGAGCTAAAAGTACCGAAATCGACTTTTCCTGTGGGACTGATTGGCTAAAGCACCAACCTTACTTCATACGCACCTGCCCCTAAGTATGCCGATGTGGCGCCTCCCCCGACGCTCGAACCCATGTAAATGGCGCACCAGGTTTTGTTACCGCCATTCGGATAGGACAGAGGCAACAAAAACGCCCCGAATCCAACGACCTTGTTGGCTGGCGAGGTCTGCGCGCCGCTATTGATCGGCATGGTCACCAGCCGCATGCCATTGCCGTGGTAGGCCGGCGCACTGCCAGAACCGTTGGCGGCGTAGCTCGTCAGGTCAGTATCGAGCGCTGCCCGGTCTTCAAGGATTTTGTTGGTTGACTGTTTTCGCCCGTTGGACATGGGCACCACGTCGCCAATTGCCAGAGGGGAAGTTTGCTTGCCGCCCATGATCGCATCGGCGATTTCCGAGGCGGAGTTGAATTCGAAATAGCCGCGCTCGGAGCCTTGCGCCTGGCTGTTATCGGAAAAATCGTACGCTGGCCAATTGACCTGATTGCCAGCGCAGACATCCTGCTTCTTGGCATTGCCGGGCCAGATGAACGCATACTCCTGGCCTGGACTCATGCCAAAATTGCCGGTCGCGTCACCTGAAGTCAAAGAATAGGGGGTGAAGGGCATGTATCCCCCTTTCGGGAAGGTCTTGGCAGCCTGAGCCGCAACCGCCTGTCCGGACACCGATGCGGTCGAGGAATTCTGAATCGCAGAAATGAGCAGCAATTTCATTTGCGGCTTCACGGTAACCCGAATGAAGGCATAGCCTGCCGCGCTTCCGATCAAGTCAGTTTCCCAAGGGCCTACTGCTGATTTCGCAAATTCAACTGTGGTGAGGTTCTCGGGAACACTGCTGGTGTTGAAATTGATCCGGTTCTTGCTGCCCAAGATTGCTGTTTTGGCAGCCTCTATACCCGAAGTCTTGCCATTCAGCATTCGGACCCCGTCAATCGCCGCTGTATCTGCGAACGCTTGAGCTTCGCTCTTCAGGATAAAAAGTCGCCCGAGGTCAACGGCTAACCCCAACATTCCGAACAAGATGAAAATCGAAATTGCAGTCGCGAGGATCACGAATCCATCTTCGCGGTGGCGACGAATCCAATTTTTGTGTCTGAACTCGGCCATGCCGGTTCTTATCGGGGCAGACAGCTCAAGCTTGAAGGGAAATATCCTAAAAAAAGCATTTGAGCACCTCAAGTCGCCACCCACAGCAGCTCAGGCTGAAGAACAAGAAGGTCTGATAGACATGCGAGGGCCTTCGGGGCTTGGTGGGGTTGCAGCCCAGGATCGTTTCCTCCTGATGACCATAGAGCGGCTTCACTGCCGCGTCGATGTCCAGGATCCAGGGCACCTTCAGGTGCACCGCGACGGTCTTGTCCCGGTGCACATCCATCCATAACGTAGCGGCCTCTTCGTTGATGTTGGCGAACGCTCGCCGAATGCTGTCCTCGCTGCGCAAGCACGCGATGCGCAGCAACTGTGGCAGTCCGTTTTCCTGACGCAGGCTCGTGTTGTGCGCGTAGCGATTGGGTCCGCTCAGCCCGCTCAACAGGATCGTGCCGAGGAGCGCTTCCTTCTTCGGCTCGTTCGGCGACGTGTACGCGAGCGCACAATCCCACACCCAAGTCTTCCACAGTCCGCTCCTGTGCAGAGGAAATGCAGAAACTAAGCCAATGAGCCGTGCGCAGTAACTTCGGAGTCAGCTTCCCAACGCACGTACACAGGGCCTCCAGGCGTGTCCACCCGGTGCTCGCCCGGCAACTCAGGCAGGTCCAAAAGTGATTCACCCTTTAGGGTGAGCCATCGCACTGGACTTGTCCCCTTTGTTGAGACAAAAGTTTAGACACAGTACTCGGACCAGCCAAAAAAGTACTGGACAGAGGGGCAATAATTTAGCAGAATCGCATTGGTCGGAGAGACAGAAGCGAGC
>Ga0163144_10002486_pt1 | contig 42441 bp, 35 predicted proteins | sample OliLak19BULKMAT1_FD_123175 | JGI IMG/M metagenome (GOLD analysis project Ga0163144, IMG submission 123175) | Freshwater microbial mat bacterial communities from Lake Vanda, McMurdo Dry Valleys, Antarctica - Oligotrophic Lake LV.19.BULKMAT1 | ecosystem: Environmental > Aquatic > Freshwater >...
TCCCAAATAAAGAACTCGCCTTGGTGAATCTCCATCGAGACGCTTTTCATGGCGAGTGGAACTACGAAATCCACCCCAATCCTGCCTCAAGCATTGGATAGGTTATTCCTTAACAGACCCTTAAGTGACGTGTATTGCCCCTAAACTAGCGAAAAGGGTTCACCACCAGAACGCCACCGTACTTTTGTTGGTCGGACAGATCCTCAGAATAAAGTACTTGGCATCCAGAGATTTGCGCTGCTGCCAGTATCAATCCGTCGTACCAGCTCACTTGGTGTCGTTTGTGCATCAAGAGTCCTGCGACAAACAAGTTCTTCGATTGCCGCACGACCTCACACTGATCGAGCATCTTCAATACGAAGATTTGACAACCCTCAACGGACATCCGGGGCTCTCTGCCTTTCCGCATTACATTGACAAACTCTTGCAGAACCTGAAAACTCAGTACCGCCTCGGACAGGTCGATTTTGGAATCGATCACGAATTGCGCCCGATCGCGCTTGGCTGGGGAGTTTGAATCAAACGAATAGATAAGGATGTTGCTGTCGAAAAAGCACTTACCTTCTTTCATTCATTTCATCTCTCGTGTACTTCCGCGTCATCTTTACTTCTCCCAATTGCTCCACCAACTTCCGGTAGCTAAACTTGTCATTGCTCCCGCTTGCTGCATACTTTGCGAGCCAATCGCGAAACTCATCGTTCAAGCTCCGGTCATTCCGTTTCGCCACTGCACGCGCCGATTCAATCAACTCCTCATCGGCAGAAAAAGTAATATTTCGCACGACCATAGTGTACACGAGGCTCGTGTGCTTTTCAATAACTTTTGCCTTTTGTTCCCCCAAGGCGCTATGACTATAGAGTGAGCAATTTGCTTTTCGACTTCCCCGAAGACGACACAACCCGTAACACCCTCCCCATCCCCCGCCGCGAAACCGTCCTTCAGGCAGTCCAACAATTCGAGGCCATCTCAACCAAACCCGAATCCCCCGTCCGATCCATCCGCCACCTCCCCGCCCGCGACGGACAATACGCCGACATCCCCTCTGCCGTCGACCCCAAACTCGCCGCCGCCCTTACCCAGCGCGGCATCAAACAGCTCTACATCCATCAGGCCGCCAGCTTCGACCACGTCCACTCGGGGCGCAACGCTGTCATCGTCACCCCCACCGCCAGCGGCAAGACCCTCTGCTACAACCTCCCCGTCCTCAACAAGCTGATCGAAGACCCAGGCGCGCGCGCCCTCTACCTCTTCCCCACCAAGGCCCTCGCCGAAGACCAGCTCACCGAACTCCACGGCGCCATCGAACAAATGGGCTCCGATCTCAAGTGCTTCACTTACGACGGCGACACTCCGCAAGACGCCCGCCGCGCCATCCGCGAACGGGCCAACGTCGTTCTCACCAATCCGGACATGCTCCACGCCGGCATCCTCCCCCACCACACCAAGTGGGCCAAGCTCTTCGAGAACCTCAAATACTTCATCATCGATGAGCTCCACTACTACCGCGGCGTCTACGGCAGTCACTTGGCCAATATCATCCGCCGCCTAAAGCGTCTCTGTGAATTCTACGGTTCCAAGCCCCAATTCATCTGCTGTTCGGCCACCATCGCCAACCCCAAAGAACTCGCCGAAGCCATCACTGCCGAACCCTTTACCTTAGTCGATCAAAACGGCGCACCTTCGGGCGAAAAATTCTTCGTCATGTACAACCCGCCGGTCGTCAACCGGCAGCTCGGCATCCGCCGCAGCTACCTCCACGAAAGCCGCCGCATCGCCCTCGACGCCATCCAGCGCGGCCAGCAAACACTCGTCTTCGCCAACAACCGGCTCGCCACCGAGATCCTCATCACCTACCTTAAAGACGCGGTCGAGAAAGGCGCAACCAACCAAGGTCTCATCCGCGGCTATCGCGGTGGCTACCTCCCCAAAGAGCGCCGCGAAATCGAAGCCAAGCTTCGCTCAGGCGACATCCGGGGTGTTGTCGCCACCAACGCACTGGAGCTCGGCGTCGACATCGGCTCCCTCGATGCCGTCGTCCTCGCCGGCTATCCCGGCACCATCGCCTCCACTTGGCAGCGCTCCGGGCGCGCCGGGCGCCGCCAAAATACCTCCATCGCCGTGATGGTCGCCAGTTCCGCCCCCCTCGACCAGTTCATCGTCGAACACCCCGAATACTTCTTCGGCCAGCCACCAGAGCGCGCCACGATCAACCCCGACAACACCGAGATCCTGATCAATCACCTCAAGTGCGCCGCCTTCGAACTACCGGTCAAAGAAGGCGAAACATTCGGCCCCCACGACACCGGCGAACTCTGCGAATTCCTGAAAGAACTCGGCCTCGTCAACCTCTCCGCCAAGGCCTGGCACTGGACCAGCGACAGCTACCCTGCCGACGCCATCAGCCTCCGGGCCGTCACCAGCGACAACTTCGTTGTCATCGACACCACCAACGGCAACAACATCATCGCCGAAGTCTCCTTCCCTGTGGCCCTGGTTACGCTCCACGAAAAGGCCATCTACCTCCACGAGGCCAAACAATACCAGGTCGAAAAATTCGATTACGAGCAGCGCAAAGCCTTCGTCAAGCGAGTCGACTGCGACTACTTCACTGACGCCATCGACAACACCCAGATCAAAGTGCTCGAAGAATTTGATCAGCGCCCCATCCAGCGCGCCAGCGCCCACTACGGCGACGTCCGCGTCAATCGACAAATCGTCGGCTTCAAGAAGGTCAAGTTCTACACCCTCGAGAACGTAGGCGCTGGCAACCTCTCCCTCCCCGAGCAGGAAATGCACACAACCAGTTGGTGGCTGCATTTTCCAGCCGACTTCCTCGCGCAACTCGACACCTACGCCCCTTCCGAACGAGCCAATGGCCTCGCCGGACTCTCCAACGCGCTCAAGGCTGTCGCCTCAATGTTGGTGATGTGCGACCCACGCGACATCGGCACATCTCTGACGGAAGAAATCGCCGGCGGCCTGCTCGCCTGGGAACCAAACCTCTACCTCTACGACACCTACCCTGGCGGCATCGGCCAATCGATGCCCTTATACAACCAGACCAAGCGACTGCTGGAAGGAGCTGAAGAACTCATCTCCGCCTGCAGTTGCGAATCTGGCTGCCCTAGTTGCGTCGGGCCTGTCGGCGAAGTTGGAGAGAAGGGCAAAGAAGCCGCCCTCGCCATCCTCCGCCTCCTGCTAGCGGGAGTGTCCCCAGCCCTCACCACCGAAGAAGTCCCGTTCTAAACCAGCATCCTAACCCACTGCAAATTGCGTGATCGATTTCGTTATCAGTTATCGCGTAACCAATGGAAGGCACCATGACTGCCGCCGATTCCATTTCCTTCCTCGGGCACTTACAAGCTCGCCTCCCACAATCAAAACGTCAGCGTCATGTGGGAATTCACCTCTGGTCGGGAAAATGTCGACAACTGGACCACCCTCTTCACGATCCTCGACCGCCCCGACGCCAAAACCCGTCTCGAACTCGAACGCCTGGCCCAGGGCATCCTGGACGCTTACAAAGCCAAAAACGGCAAGGTCCTGATGGCTCGCACCATGTCAGCCAACGGCGTCCCCTTCAACTACATCATCGTCGCCTTTCCACAGCCCGCGCAAAAACGCTTCGAGCTCAACTTCGTAAAGATCGCTCTGGCCCAAAACAACGCCGTCATCGCCGTCTACGGTGTCCGCATCGACGACCCCACCAACGATGCAGCCAAGGTCAAAGCCTTCCTCAGCGCCAACTCCGAAGCCATCGGCAAGGCCCTCGAACAAGCCACCCTCCCATCTACCTCAACCCTCCCCCGCCGCGAATTCTGAAAAATCGCGGGAACATTCCCGCCCACTTCCCGTTATACTCTTTCCGTGCGTAAGTATGCCCTCTTCCTGGTAGCCCTCAGCGCCAACGCCCAGCCACTTGCCGATCACCACCAGCACCTGTTCCAGTCCTCTCGCGCTGCCACACCGGAACTAGCGAAAACCGCCAAGGACCTCATCGCACAAATGGATCAGGCCCGCATCCGACAAGGAGCCGTCCTTTCCATCGCATACTCGTTCAGCAATCCCAATCGCCCCCCGCTCCAAAACGAATACGACCTCGTCAAGGCCGAGAACGACTTTACCCGCGAACAGGTCGCCCAGTACCCTCGTCGTCTGATTGCATTCTGCTCTGTCAATCCATTAAAGGACTACGCGCTTGACGAGATCCGGCGCTGGCAACAAAAGCCAGGCACTTGCAAAGGACTCAAGCTCCACTTTGGCAATTCCGACGTAGACCTCCTCAACCCCCGCCACATCGAACAGCTGCGCTCCGTGTTCCGCGCAGCCAATCAAAACAAGCTCCCCATCGTGGTCCACATTCGCCCTTCGGTCGATCGGAACCGTCCCTGGGGAGCCACCCAAGCCCAGGCCTTCCTCGATCAGGTCCTTCCAGAGGCCCGCGACATCACCGTGCAACTGGCGCACCTATGCGGAGCTGGCTCCTATGACAAATCCATCGATTCCGCCCTCGAGGTCTTCGTCAACGCCATCGCCGCCAAGGACAATCGCACCCGCAAACTCGTCTTCGATATCTCTGGCGTTTGGCTCAATGATTGGGGCGAGCAAAAAGCTCTTGTCGCGCAACGGGTCAGACAAATTGGCTTCAAGCGCATATACTTCGGCTCCGATGCTGCAGTCCCCGCTGCACTGCTGGAATTCCACACCTTACCGCTCACCGCTAATGAATTCCGCATGATCGAAAAAAATCGCGCCGTCTATTGGAAATCCATCAGCACCAAATCAGGACTTTGAGCCTGATAAATAGCAAGCGAGTACACCCCATTGACACTCACGAGAATCGAGGTGGCAAATCGCTGCAGAATGGCGGTGACACCCGTCCGTCCACAATTAGCTACGTGGTGCTAAGGCGCTATCTGGCGCGCCACAACACTTCAACCCCGCCAACCACCCCGCGCCCAGGCATCCTTATGCCAACGAACTCCTCATACCGCGATGCCGTCAGGTTCGTCACTTGCAGGTAAGGTTGCACTCTGCCCCGCTGCCAACTGGTAAACACATCCCACACCACATATGGCGACCGTCCAAGCCTCTCGATCGCGCCAAACCGGCTGCGGGCAATCCAATCCCTGCCGAGCACCGCCTGCCAGCTAGCCAACCCCGTATGTCGCGCGTAATTGAAAACGTACTTCGATTGCAGCCCCGCAAGAGCCGCCTGCGCACCACTCAGCCCCGTATAAGAAAACTCAAGCCGCTGTGATTTCGGAAGCGCAACAAACGAAGAAGCCTCCACCCCCCGAAAGACAAGCTTCTGAAAATTAGTCGCACGCCACAAGTCGCTCGGATTCGCCCGCACGAAATCGATGCCATCGCGCTCCCGTCTCTCAAAAATGGTAAAGCTGCCGCGCCATCTGCCCCCCGGATTCCAATCGAGACCAGCCTCATTGCTCCATGCCTTCTCCGGCCTCAACAGCGCATTGCCCACGTTGGCGGGATCGCGGTAATAGAGGTCCGTATAAGTGGGCAACCGAAACGCGGTCGAACTGCTCGCCCGCAATTTCAAGCGGCTATTGACCCACCACCCAAACGCCGCACTCGGGCTGAACTGGTGTTGGAAATTCCGGTACACCTCATCGCGCAGACCAATCGTGAAGGAGAATCGACGCATGGCCCGTAGGTCAAGTGCAACATAAAGCGCGCCCCGAGTACGGCCATGGTTACCCAGATTGTTGCTTGAGATGGAGTCGCTCAACACCTCACCGCCATAGTGCAGGCGGCCCGCACCGCCAAGGTCTTCACGCCGCCTCAATTGTCCCTGATAAGTCTCGACAATATGCCGGTTTGTAAAGACCTGTGGCCTGTCCCGATAGAGCACAAAAAGATCGGTGCTCCTGCGGTAGGCAAACGCCGCTTCAGTCTTCTCGCCAATCCCCTGCCGAACGCCGGAAAACCAGTTCTTGGTCCGCTCCCAGGAATTGAAATTCCCGTAGAATTGCTCAGCGCCAAAAGGACGATCATTGTGAGCAAGGTTCAACGAAGTACGCCGCCACGCCGTGGTCGAAGCAACGGACAAGTTGCGGAAATCACGATTCGGCAAAAAGCCGGTGGAGAAGTCGCGAGACGCCGTCCAATTTTGTGACAACGGTCCGCGAACATAGGCAACGGAAGCCCTCTGCTGCTGTGTCCCCCAGTTGCCAAATCCAGTGCGCAGCCTCACCTCGGATCGTTCCGGCGGCTGTGTCCGAAAGTTGACAACCCCAGCCGTAGCATCGGAACCATAGAGCGTCGAACCCGACCCCTTCAGCACTTCCACTTGACTAAGCGCATCCAGCGGAATCGGCACATCCATGTTGAGGTTCGAGGACTGCATGCTATTCAGCCGCATCCCGTTCCACAGCACGAGCGTCTGGCCCAGTGATCCGCCTCGAATGGACACGCCACTCTGCACGCCCCCCGGCGCGCGCTCCCGCAGATCGACGGAGGAGTCGAGATTCAGCAGGTCTGAAATAGTGCCGGCAGTGGAAGCAAGCTCGCGAGCCGGAATGACACGAACCGCCCGCTCGGCCTCTTCCAGTGGAATCTCCTGGTAAGTACCCGTCACCACAACAACGGCACGAGTCTCAGCAGGCTTGGTCTGCGCATCAAGCAGAACCGCCGGGCAAATCACCACAGCAAGTGGAAGTAATCTGAAAAAAGTAGCAAAGGAAATGGACACGTACGTGATTGGCCTGAGAGTGGATTGTTCACAACACGTGAACCAACCCTCCATTATCGCCAGCACAGCCGGACCTGTCAGCAAAGCCTATTTCCGCGCCCATCGCCATCGGTCTTGTAGCGAAGCCATCCTTGCAAGAGCAACCAAGCTCATCGGCTTTCAGCCAACGCGCCGGTTCGCGCCAAGCCCTCGAGGCTGGCACGGCGCTTCGGCTGCCGTTCGAGCGCTCGTTCAAACATCTTGCGCGCCGCAGCCGCCTGATTCATCTCCAGCAGCATCTCTCCCGCCAGTTCATGAGAAGGTTTGATGATGTCGGGTGGACCACTGACATTCACTTCCTTCTCTTCGAGCACATTGGCTTGCTTCAGCATCGCGATTGCATCTTCCATCTTGCCGGCCTTGCGAGCCGCCACAGCCTTCACCATCAGTTGCTGCGCTTCGCATCGGGCCGCGGCAATTGGATTCTCGCGTTGAATCAGGATTTGACGGGCCTGCTCAATCCTGTCGATATAGGGAGCAATGTCCTCGCCGTTCAATGCAGCAGCCCAGCCGCGCGCAAAACCTTCAATCGCCCTTGCCGGCGCGGTAGGCGTATGGGTATGGCCTGCGGAGCCTGCAACTCGAACCGTCACCGGATCGGTAAACACTTCCTCAACCCTGTCCCATGCTCCAGTCGAGATGACGAGCAGCGCTCCCAGGTCGGCCCAGTATCGATAAACATCGCCGTCACCCTTGGAATCGATGAGGTCCTGACGTTTAGCCTGCCAGACTTTCCATGCATCTTCCATCCGGCCCATTTGCAAGTAAGCGTAGGCCAGCCAATATTGACTATGGTAATCACGCGCCGACAGGCTCTTATTCTTGCGCTTCTGCCATGCAACCGAAGCAGCCCAGGACAGTTCATTCGAACTGATCGTCTGGGGCCACATCCCAAGTTGAAGATAGATGTGCGTGGGCATGTGCAGTGCATGATGGGCTTCCGGGGCGATCTTCGCATAGCGATTGGCGGCAGGCAGGGCGAGGATGGCGTGCTCTGGATCATCGAAGGCATGGATGATGTAGTGTGCGGCGCCGGGGTGCTCCGGCTGTTTGCCATAAACGTCGAGGGCAATGGCCGCGGCCTTCATCCTCTTGTCGATCGCGATCAACGACAGCGAATAGAACGAAGCGGCCTCAAGATCATCGGGATAGGCATTGGCAATTTTGGCCATCGCGCTCGAATAGGCAATTTCCCTTTCCTTCTTCGAGCCTTTGCCGAACAGGACGCCGAGCGCGTCGACGAACTTGCGCTCGCGGGCGCTGAGCACCTCAGGCTTCGTGATCCTGGCGAGAGCCTTGCGGGCATCCTCGGGCCAAACCCGGTTCCACAGCGAATGGTTGTGAGTCATCGCGACGCCCCACCATGCCATCTGAAAGTCCGGCTCTGCGGCGGCACAGGATTCGAACTTCTCCCGCGCCTCTTCAAACCAGAAGTTGTGCAGCATGGCAACAGCCCGGTTGAAGCAGACTTGAGTCTCCGGCTTGGAGGCGGTTATAGGGAAATCGACCATACCCACCGTCGCCCCTGACAAGGCGAGGGCAGATAAGAGCACCAGCACAATTAGTTCGCGACGCATGGCGGTATTATAAAGGCTTTCTCCACTATGTGAAGGACCTACCCCGCCACCCGCCCCAGCTTCGCCCGAAGAAAAGCCACGCAGCCCGGAACCTGCACTCTGCTCAACCCATGCAGCAACAGCGGCCCGGCAAAGCGATGAGCACGCAGCAGCCGCATATACAAGTCGTAGTCGAGCAACCCCTCACCCGCAGCCTTATGACCGGCATCCCCATCATGGTCGAGATCCTTCGCATGCGCCAGCACAATATCCTTGCCCACCAGCGCGAAAGCCTCCTCCAGAATCTCCGTCATCCGGGGAAGCGTCCCCGCGGGAAACAGATTCGCCGGATCCATCGTGACTTTCAGGTGCGCAGACCCGATCTCGTCCATAAGCTGCCGTGCTCTCCGAGCCGAATCCACAATGTTGTTCACTTCCGGCTCAAAAGCCAGCACCCCCTTGGCCTGCCGGGCGATATCGCTCGCCTCGCGTACGCATGCGGCCATATCCCGCCAAGCTTCAGGGGAATTGTTCTCCGGATGGCGCCTCCACATACTGGTCCGATCGCGCGTCCCAGTGCAAATGTGAATCGGCATCCGCGGGAACGCCTCCGCCAGAACCCGCAGCCGTCGAAGCCCCTGTCGGCGGTGTTCCGCATCCGGATGACACATGTTGAACGTGCCCTGCACACTCGCGACTTTAAGCCCACGAGCTGCTGCCTCTCGCTGGAACCTCGCCGGGAGTCCCGCAGGGATCTCATCCGGCATCTCGGGCAATCCCGCGCATGACATGCTCACTTGCACGCAAGCAAGCCCATGAGCATTCGCCTCATCCAGCCGCGCCTCAAGCGTCCCTGTGGTGTAGGTGGTCGCAAGCAGAATACCGATCTGAGGCCCCTCTGGACTTTGCCCGCGGACTGTCCCGATCGAGGCAACCCCGGCCAACGCCAGAAAACTCCGCCGGCTGCTGCGCTCTATTGATCTGGGGGATCGCATATGGCTGAACACTATCACGGACCCGTGACCTGACCGTTAAGCAGATAGGGCCTTCTGATCCACAACATTTCTTGCTACTTTAGTCCGGTGCCGCCTCCAATCTCCATCGACGACTACCTCGCCAAAGTCCCGGAGCCTGCCCACTCCACGCTCCAAAAGCTCCGCGCCACCATCCTCGCCGCCGCGCCCAAAGGCGCCGTCGAGGCAATCGCCTACGGAATGCCCGCCTTCACTCTCAAAAAGCACCTAGCCGGCTTCGCCGCCTTCAAAGACCACTGCTCTTATTTCCCCATGAGCGGCGGCGTAATCGAATCGCTGGCCCACGACCTCGCGAAATACCAAGTATCCAAAGGCACGGTCCAGTTCCCGCTCGACAAACCGCTCCCCGCCACAATCGTCAAGAAGCTAATCCAGGCCCGCCTCGCCGAAATCGAACTCAAGAAGATGCACTAACCTCGTGTCCTCGGAAAAGCGAAACTCACAACGCATCGATGTCAACGAGCCGGGCTTTATGTCCTGGGACGATGAACACGGCACGACCCTCTCGGAACGAATCAAGTTGCTCAACCTTGCCGACCACGGCGCCATGGTCGAGTCAATGCACAAACTTCCCCTCCGCTTAGTTGTCCGTCTCAAAGTCGAGAGTTGGCAAATCGATGGCTCCGCCACCGTCCGCTATTGCCGCCAGAAGGGCTCTAAATACAGAATCGGCCTTGAACTCTCCTATTCCATCGCTGCAAAACCCAAACAAAGGCGCTGGACATAGATAATAGAGATTCATGGTCATCACTGGGATTTGGTACGCACTCGCGCTCGCAATCGTAGGAGCGCTCACAGGCTACCTGACAAAAACCGTCGGCCTCGGCATTCCGTTCTACATTCTGGCCGTATTCTGCCTCTGGTTTTTCCGCGACCCGGATCGTGTCGTTCCCGTTGGTCCCGTCGCCGTTTCCCCCGCCGATGGCAAAGTCGTTTCCATCACCAAAGACCCCGACGGCCGCACCCGCCTCGGCATCTTCCTCAATGTCTTCGACGTTCACGTCAATCGCTCCCCCATCGCTGGCAAGATCACCCGCCGCATCTACAAGGCCGGCAAGTTCCTGGTCGCCAGCAATGACAAAGCAGGCGCGGAAAACGAGCAAAACACCTTCGTGGTCGAAGGCGAAGGCTCCACCCTAGAGTTCAGCCAGATCGCCGGCCTTATTGCCCGCCGCATTGTCTGGTACAAAGATACCGGCGACACCGTCGAACGCGGCGAACGCATCGGCCTCATCAAGTTCGGCTCGCGCGTCGACGTCCTCTTCAACTCAGACTGGAAGCTCACTGTCACCCTCGGAGATCGCGTCTCCGCTGCTTCCAGCATCATCGCCAAAAGGGCAAAGTAAAGGAGCATGAAATTGCGCCTCTCCGATCGACTCATCGACCCCAAAAGCCCTGAACGCAGGCCGCGCCGCGCCGCCTACGCGCTCCCCACCCTCTTCACCGCCCTCAATGTCTTCTTCGGTTTTCTAGCCATCACCAAGACCATCGAAGGTACTCTAAAAGCCGCCCAGTCCGGCGGCGTCTCGATACCGGAATACGCCCTCGCCGCCCAGCTCATCGGCGTCGCCGTTGCATGCGACGGCCTCGATGGCCGCATCGCCCGCATGACCAACACCGTCAGCGACTTCGGCCGCGAACTCGACTCCCTCGCCGATGTCATCACCTTTGGCCTCGCCCCCGCTGTCCTTGCTTTCTGCTGGGGTTTCTTCTTCGTTTCTCACAATATCGATCCGCTGATGCGCGACCAAATCCTCCAGGGCGGCTATTTCCTGTCCTTCGTATATCTCCTCTGCGGCGCCGCCCGCCTCGCCCGCTTCAACGTCGTCACCAATCCGATCCCCAAGAACCCCGGCCGCCCCGATCGCAAATATTTCGTCGGCCTTCCAATCCCTGCTGCCGCCGCCTTTATTGCCAGCATCATCTACTTCGCCAATAGCGCCCCCATTGAAAACTGGATCATCTCCCTACTCTGGCTCGCGCTTCTCGCTCTCATGAGCTTTCTCATGGTCAGCACCTGGCGCTACCGCAGCTTCAAAGACCTGGCCCTCCTCCAACCCCGCTCGCCGCTCAGCCTCATTCTGCTCGGCAGCCTGATCTTCTTGATCTGGAATTACTCGCAGCCCGTCCTTTTCCTGATGTGCTTCACCTACACAGCCAGCGGCATCATCGTCCGCATCGGCGGACTCCTCCGCCGCCGTCCAGCCACAGTGCTGCCCGTATCGGAGACTCCTACCCTTGGCTAAACCAAAGCTTGCCGTCGTTGGCGGCCAAACCCTCCTCGGACGCGAAATCCGCGAACAGGCCAAAGACTTCGATGTCCACCCCATGGACACCACCGACGACGAGGGCAAGACCCTCGTCCGTGATTCCGACGACCTCGCCCTCATGTCCCCCCTCGATCGGAAGATCATCGAATCAGCCGCTGTCGTCATGCTGGCCGGCGATCTCGAATCCACCGCCAAGGCCCGCAAGATGCGCGCCCGCGACTTGATCGACCTCACAGGGATCCTTGAAATAGACCCCACCTCCCGCCTGCGCTCCCCATTGAGCGAAACGCCGCTCGCTACCAAGCCCGCCCCCGTCGAAGTCATCGCGCATCCCGCCGCCACCATGCTCGCCCTGTTTCTCCAGAGCTTGGAGGCCGCCTTCCCCATCACCCTCTCCGTCATCAACGTCTTCCACCCAGCGAGCGAATTCGGCACCCCCGGCATCACCGAGCTCCAACAACAGACCGTCGCCCTGCTCAGCTTTCAACCCGTCATCAAGAAAGTCTTCGACACACAAGCCGCATTCGCCATGCTCGCCCGCCTCGGCGAAGACTCGCCAAACAAGATCGAGAAAATCGAACGCCGCATCGAAAACAACCTGGCTTCCCTGATCAAGGCAACCCTTCCGATGCCATCGCTCCGCGTCTCTCAAGCCCCCGTCTTCCATGGCCTCAGCGCCAGCGCCTGGGTCGAGTTCAAAGCCGCCCCCGACCTAAAACGGATCCTGTCCATACTCGGCAAGGCCGGCTTCGACATGCGCGATTCGAGCCTCGAGCCACCCAACAATGTGGGCATCGCCAATCAGGACGGTATCGCCATTGGCGCAGTCGAAACAGATCGCAACAACCCGCGCGCCATCTGGTTCTGGCTCGCAGCCGACAACCACCGCATCACTGTCACCAACGCCCTGATGGTGGCCAGAGAGAGGCTTAAATCATGAAACGCCGCACGATGCTCTCCACCTCCCTCGCCGCCCTGGGCACGTCGGCCTGCGGCTATCACGTCGCAGGCAAGGCAGACCTGATGCCCAAGGAAATCCATTCCATCGGCATCCCGGCTTTTGCGAATCCAACCACCCGCTACAAGCTCACTGAAAAGCTGCCAATCGCTATTTCACGCGAATTCATGGCCCGTGCAAAATACCAGATCCTCCCCGATGCCAATGGAGCAGACGCCGTGCTCCAGGGCTCGATCGCGAACGTCCTCGCCTTCCCCACCGTCTTTGACCCCACCAGCGGACGTGCAGCAGGAGTTCAGATGCAGGTCCTCCTCGGCGTTACGCTCACGCAAACAGCAGGCAACAAGGTTCTCTACACAAACCCTGGCCTGAACTTCCGCCAGACCTACGAAATTTCAACCGACCCGCTCGCCTACTTCGACGAATCCGCACCAGCCTTCGACCGCCTCAGCCGCGACGTAGCTTCCGCCGTCGTCACCGCCATTCTCGAGAACTTCTGATATGACCGCCGAGCAGTTCATCGCTTCGCTTCAAAAGCATCCGCCTCCGCCTGTCATTCTCTTCCTCGGCCCCGATGGCTACCTGCGCGGCCTATGCAAAGAAGCCGTTCTTGCCGTCACTCTCCCCACCGCCGAAGATCGCGAAAGCGGTTGGAGCCGTTGGGATCTCACCGAAGTCAGCATCGCCCAGGTCCTCGACGACGCCAGTTCCATGTCGCTGTTCGCCACCCGCCGGCTGATCTGGGTCGCCGGCGCAGAGGCAGTGCTGCCGCGAGGCCGCGCCAAACAGGACGACGAATCGAATGGTCAAAAGGAACTCACCGCATATCTGGCAAACCCCACTCCGGGCACCACCATCGTCTTCGACTGCTCCCGCTACGACTTCGACGGCGAAGACAAAACCAAAGTCGAAAACCTCCGCAAATTCTTCTCCGCCCTCAAGGCCCAAGTCGAATTCCCACGCTTCACGCCAGACTCCGCCCGCCGCCTCGCCAAAGACCTCGCTGCGGAATCCAAGTTGAAAATCGGCCCCGCTGAACTGGACCTGCTCGTCGAAGCAACCGGCGCCGACGCCTCCCGCCTCAGTCAGGAAATCGAGAAACTTTCGCTCTATGCCAAGCCCGGCGAAACCATCACCGCGGACACGATCACCTCGCTCGTCCCGAACGCCCGCGCTGCAAATATCTTCTCCCTGGTAGCCAGCATCGGCCGCGGCGACCGCGCCAAGAGCCTCGACATTTTGGACACGCTGATACGCGAAGGCGAATATTTGCCGATCGCGCTGGCTTTTTTGGGGACGCAATTTCGCTTCGCACTCGCCGCGCACGAGGCAAGACTCAAAGGTTCAATGCAGATTCAGGGACATTTCAGCAAACTGGGCACTCCCATGTGGAAGGCCCGAGCTGAACAGGTCGAGCAGACAATGACCGCTTTTGCGCCCGGTCGTCTCAAGCGAGCGATTTTGTTGGTTTACGCTGCCGATCAGGCGTTAAGAGACACCCGTCCTGATGACAAGACGGTAATGGAAGACTTCGTCTGGAAGGTGACTTCGAAGGAAGGCTAAGAAACCCGGAGGGAGCAGAACTTAAGCGGCAATCGCCTTCAAACGGCGGGCCAGGCGGCTCTTGTAACGAGCTGCGGTATTCTTCTTGATCACGCCCCACTTCGCGCCACGGTCAACAATTGAAAAGACTTGCGTCAACTGTTTCGTTGCTTCGCCGTGATTCTTATCCGCAAGAAGCTTGCGCATAATCTTGATCACGCCTTTGATGCGGCTGCGACGGGCCCGATTGGTCGCGGTGCGCCGTTCGGTAATCCCGATGCGCTTAATGGATGTAACTGTATTCGCCATACTAAACCACCTACCAATCTAACACGCCCAACCCCCTCCTCGCTATCATGGATTTTTACTCCCATGTCTGAGCATCTCGTCATCGCCAACCGTACTTTTCAATCCCGCCTCCTCATCGGAACCGGCAAATACCGCAGTTTCCCCGAAATGCGGCAATGCCACGAAGCCTCAGGCGCCGAAGTCGTCACTGTCGCCGTCCGCCGCGTCCAACTCGACCGCACTCAGGAAAGCCTCCTGAATTACATCGACTCCGGAAAATTCTTTCTCCTCCCCAACACTGCCGCCTGCTACACCGCCGATGACGCTATCCGCACTGCCCGCCTCGGCCGCGAAGTCGGCCTCTCCGACTGGGTCAAGCTCGAAGTGATCGGCGATCAAAAAACCCTTTACCCCGACGTAATCGGCCTCATTGAAGCAACCCGCGTCCTGGTCAAGGAAGGCTTCACAGTGCTCCCTTACACCAACGACGACCTCATCGTAGCCCGCAAGCTGATCGATGCCGGTGCAGCCGCTGTAATGCCCATGGGAGCGCCTATTGGCTCTGGCCTCGGTATACAAAACACCGCCAACCTGCGAATCCTGCGCGAAATGATCACTGAAGTCCCGCTCATTGTCGATGCCGGCGTCGGCACCGCCAGCGACGCTGCCATCGCCATGGAACTTGGCTACGATGGCGTCCTGCTCAACACTGCAGTCGCGGAAGCCGCCGACAGCGTAAAGATGGCCGAAGCAATGAAATACGCGGTCATGGCCGGGCGCCTGGCCTACCTCGGCGGCCGAATGCCCAAGCGCCTTTACGCCTCCGCCAGCAGCCCCCTCACCGGAACCGTCAGCTAAGGCTGCGGCGACATGCGCCGCAAAGTCCCTATGTATATCTCAGATGCGATGAAAAGCGCGCAAAATATCGCGCGTTGAATAGCGGAGCGCAATGGGACGGCCATGCGGACAAGCCATCGGATACTCGCACTTGGCCAACTCGTTCAGCAGGTATTCCATCTTCTGATGGTCCAGCGGAGTGTTGATCTTGATCGCGGCACGGCACGAAACACTGGCCGCAATGTTGCGCCTCAAATCCTCTACCGATGACTTCCGCAACTCAGTCTCGGAGATGTCAAGGATCTCGAGAATCACCTTCTCGATCTCCCCAGGCCCCAGCCCCGTAGGCGCGGCCTGGATCGCGATCGTCCGGTTGCCAAATGGCTCTGTTTCAAAACCAGCCCGCGCCAGCTCATCGGCAATTCGCGCGTATTCAAGCTGCTGACCAACCGTAAGTTCCATCACCATCGGCATCAACAACCGCTGCTGCTGCGCCTCGCGCCTGGCAAACTGCCGCAACACCTGTTCAAACAGGATGCGCTCATGCGCGACATGCTGGTCGATAATCCATAGCCCGTCGCGGCCGGCCGCGATGATGAAGCTGTTGTGAATCTGTCCAATCGGGCGCAGGTCACCGAGAGAACCCATGCTGTCGTACTCGGTCAACGAAGCGACGCCAGGGGGCAATGGCCCATGCGTATCCGGAATGCGCATCCTGGCTGGCATAGGAGCGTCGTTGAACTCAAAGCGCTGCGGCGGGCCCATGGGCATCTCCAACCTCATGACCGGCAACTCGCTTGGTTTCGCCTCCCGGTCGACGGGCATCAGTGGCTCAAAGAAATCAGGCGCCGCATTCTCGATACGCTGCGTGAACTCACTGAAAGCAAGCCCGGCCGCAGGTTGGCTTGGCGAAAGCTGAGGGAGCGGAAGGCTCGAGACGGGTTTCGATTCCATCAATTTGCCCCGCACTGCATCCCTGACAAAATCATGCACGAAGGAGCTGTGGCGGAACCGGACTTCGGTCTTCGACGGGTGCACATTGACGTCCACCTCGCCGAAGTCACAATCCAGAAAGATCAGCGCAAACGGGTAGCAGGCCGGTGGAATCAGGTTGTGATACGCACTGGTCAGCGCATGAAGCAGCAGCTTGTCCCGGATCAATCGTCCGTTGACAAACAGATAGATCGAGTTGCGATTCAGCTTCTGCACATGCGGCTTCGAAATGAAGCCCGAGAGTTCAAAGTGCTTCTGTTCGCCTTCGGCGGTCGAAAGCACTTTGGCCTCCGGGCCGAACTCAACCAGGTCTTCGAGAGTGCGGCCGCCAAAGACCTGAAAGACGCGTTCCTGAGCGGTGGAGACTGGCGAAACGCGGAGCAACTCACTCGGCCCGTGCATCAATTCAAAAGCCTTGTCGGGGTGCGCGAGGCTATAGTGCGTGACCAATGAAGCGATATGCGCCAACTCGGTTTGTTCACTGCGCAAGAACTTCTTGCGGGCAGGGACATTGTAGAAAAGATCCCGAACGGTAATCACCGTTCCAGCAGCCAGCCCCGCCTCCTCGCACTGCACCATCTTGCCGCCATTGATCGCGACACGCGTTCCCGTCGATTCATCGCGCGAATGGGTTTCGAGAGTGAGCCGGGAGACGGAAGCAATCGATGGCAAGGCTTCTCCACGAAAGCCCAGCGTTCCGATTTGCTCCAGGTCATGAACCGACTGCAGCTTCGAGGTAGCGTGGCGCTCAAAGGCGAGCATCGCATCGTCGCGCATCATGCCGCTGCCGTTGTCGGTGATTCGAATCAGGCGACGGCCACCGGCCTCAACCTCAACGCGAATGTCGGTTGAGCCCGCATCCAGCGCGTTCTCAAGCAGTTCCTTAACCACCGATGCCGGACGCTCGACAACCTCTCCCGCTGCGATCTGATTCGCGACCGCATCGGAGAGTACTTTGATTTTGCCCACTCAGTTCGTAGTAATACCACGCTCGGTCAGCAAGGTGCCCGTGCGGCGGTAGAGGTTCAACAGGTTGCGGCGGTACTGCACGCTCTGCGTCACCAGATCGCTCTGCGCCTGCGTGAGCGCATTCTGCGAATCGAGAAGGAAGAACAAAGTGATAGTGCCAAGCTCGTAACGCTTCTGGTCGGCCTCGACTCGCTTCTGTGCAAGGTCTGCAGCGATCTTCGCGAGGTCAACGCTGGCGCGGCTGTTCTCAACCTGGTTTACGGCGTTTAACACATCAAGACGAACATTCTGCTCAAGAGCGCGAATGCGCAATTGGTCAAGCCGCTTGGTCACAACTGCATCGGCATAGTTGGCTGAAGCATTGCGATCCTTGATCGGCAAACGCAACTGAATGCCGCCACCCATGACCGGGAAACCGAAGCCAAACATCTGGTCGAATGCATTGCCGAAGCCGCCGGGAATCGTAGAGAGAACCGGTGAAGTAGTGCCGTCCGGATTGAAAATTGTCTGACGCAGGAGTGCCGGTCCGCCTCGTCCCTGCAGAGAGTAATTTCCGAAGAGAGAAAAGTCGGGCCGGAGTCCATCGGAGGTGGCCCTAAGCGTAATGTCATCGATATCTAGCGCCTGGCGTTGATTCAGCAAATCAGGACGCACACGAATCGCGTCTGACACAAGACTTTCCTTGTCAAAGGGCTTGTTGTCGGTTGGCGGAAGCACGCTCTCGGTGAGAACGATCGGAAGATTACGAAGACCAGGATCAAGGTCGATTCCCATTTGGCGGCGGAGAGCGTCTTCGGTTTGAGCAAGACGATAGCGTGCCTGAGTCACAAGGATCTCGGCGCGGGCGTAGACGGCTTGGGGCTGATAGATTTCCAGGGCAGGTAGCGCACCAAGTTCCAATTCGCGCTGTGCGCGCTTGAGACTGGTGTCAGCCAGCGCAAGGGCTTGTTCTTGCACCTTGAGATTTTCGCGAGCACCGATCACGTCCCAATAGGCATTTTCGGCATTCGTTAGCAGTTGCTGTACCTGATCCTGGAATTGATATTCGCTACCACGCAGGCGTGATCTTGCAAGGAGAATCGGCGTTCTCAGTACTTGAAGGTCTCGGCCTCGCAGGAGTGGCTGCGTAAAGCCTAAATTCAAGTTTGAGGCATAAGCTGGGTTCAGGTTGGCAAAGGCGCTGTTGGTGCTGTTTTTGGACGCTCCGTAGCCGATCGTATACTGAGTGCCGGTGGGTGCAGTCTGTGCCCAGTTCAGCGTGAGGGGTTGAGACAAAGAGGAGAGCGTAGCCGCACCGGCGAGCGCGTCGGTGGTGGGAGTTTTCGCGCGGGTTGCACCGAATCGACCTATGAATTGAGGGTCAAAAATTGAATATGCCCGGGTAATCGCATTTTTTGGAATTTCGAGCACCATGCGCTGGATCTGGATGTCGGTGCTATTGGCAAGTACAAGCTCAAGATATCCCTTCAGCGAGAGTTCCAGTTTGTCGCCCGAGACGAACTCCTGAAGCCGTACAGGACCCTGAATTTCAAACTTTGGAGTCGGTCGGCGAAAGATGGTCCTGACATAATCCTTGGTTCCAAACTTCGGGTATTCCACAAGCGCAGAATCCTGATAAATGTTCGGCCCGGTGGTGGTGATATTGGATGTAGTTTGCGCGGACGCGCAAACGCCCAGGAAAAGATAAATATAAAGTTTACGCAGCATATTATTCGTAGCGAATCGCCTCAATGGGATCGAGTTTTGCGGCCTGCATGGCCGGGTAAATTCCAAACACAAGGCCAATACCCACCGACACGCCGAATGCGACGACGATTGATGAAGTAGTAACCACGGTAGACCATCCGGCAGCGGTTGCAATCACCTTGGATAGCGTAAATCCGAAGGCGATTCCGATCATTCCGCCGAGCATCGAGATCAGCAGCGCCTCCATGAGGAACTGACGAATGATATCCACCTGACGTGCACCAATGGCGCGCCGAATGCCAATTTCCTTGGTTCGCTCCAGCACCGTCGCAAGCATGATGTTCATAATGCCGATACCGCCGACGAGCAGCGAGATGCCGGCAATGCAAAGCATGACCACACTGAAGATGAACGAGGTGCGCTGGCGCTGTTCAAGCAGGCCGGCCGGAACGATCGTGTTATAGTCGCCCGCATCTTTGTGGGTCGAATCGAGAATCGCGCGGACAATCCCAGCGGTTTCGATCGAATCGGTTCCGGGAGCAACACGCATGTAAATGCCATCGATCTCGTCCTTGAGATAGCTGTTATTGTCCTCAAACCGTCGCATGACGGTGTTCAGCGGAGAGATGATCAGGTTATTGCGATTGGAAACTTCGACGCCTTCCATATCGGAATCAGCGGTCGCTTGTTGGGACAACACTCCGATCACCTGCAGCCAGGTGTCATTCACTTTGACGTATTTGCCGACGGCCGGTTCGTAACCGAGCAGATTTACCTTCGCGCCTTCGCCGAGCACACAGACGGGCGCGGAGGTGTCGTTGTCCTTGTCGTTGAAGAATCGGCCTTCAATCACCTTGAGACTGTTGATCACCAGATAGCTGGGTTCAACGCCAATCAGAAGGGGTGGTTCGGCAGAAGTCTTGGGCAGGACCTTGAGCGGCTTGAAGCGCTTGCGGGGAGTGATCGCCTCAAGACCCTGGACATTTTCCTTGATCGCGCGATAGTCGCGGAAGGTCAAACCGGGAGAAATCAGGCGGCGAGCCTGAAGCTCATTACGATCGACGGCTTCTTTGGCTTCAACGATGATGTTGTTCACGCCAAGCAAATCGATATAGCTCAACATTTCCTTCTGTGCGCCGGCGGTAATCGAAAGCATCGCCACCACCGCCCCAACGCCGAAAATCATGCCAAGCATGGTAAGCAGGCTGCGCAGCTTGTGCACCAGCAGGCTGCTGAGGCCCATCACCAACTCGGGGATTAGCCCCTGAAACAAACCCTTCATCGCGGCTACATGCCTCCCTTGCCGCCGGGCAACACTGCTGCTGCGCCGCCGCCACTCTTTTGCTGGTCTTTCTTCTTGTCGCCGGGCTTTGCCTCGGGGTTCGCCATGGCGATTGTCTCGCCCGGCTTGACGCCGCTCGAGATGATCATGACGTTTTCACTTCGCTTGAGCGGCTTGATTTCGCGGGCTTCAAACCGGTTGTTGGTCTTAACGTAGACAACCGGTTTTCCATTCTTCTCGAACACAGCCTGGATTGGAACGTTGACAGCGTTCTGCACCTTGTCGACGATAATCTCAACGTCGGCAAGCAGTCCCGGGCGAAGTAGCACGTCCAACTGGTTCGATTCCTCAGGAGGAGGCGGCAATGAAGCATTGTCGAGGTCCTTTTGAGAAACCATGAAGCCGCCAATGCTGAACATCTGTGGCATTCCCGGAGCGCCACCACCACCGCCACGATTTGCGCGCATGGGTGCGGCGCCAGTCTTTTGTAGTTCTGCGTTGACCTTGGCCATCACTGCAGAGCGTTCCTCAGCAGTCATGTCGGCCATGGTCTTGCCGTTGCTAAATTTGGTAACCAGTTCGCGACGCTTTCGAGCAGCCTCGGGATCCTGATTGCCACCTCCGCGTTGGGGTTGTCCACCGCCCTGAGCGACCCCACCTGCGGGAGGAGGAGGCGCACCGCCCGGAGCCATCCCGCCGCCGCCTTGCATCGCGGCTATGATCTCGGGGCTCGGGCCACTTGAGGCAGTCATCGGACCCTTCTTACGGTTGGTCTCAGCTTGAGCCAATATTCGGGCTACTGCGGCTTCGTTCGCGCCCAACGCGCTGAGCAATTGACGCATATCGATCGAAAAAATGACGTCAAACTTCTTAGCTGGATCGGAGCTGAACATGTTCGCCGACGCCGTGCCGCTCATGGATTTGATCTTGCCGGTGAACTTCTTGGCGGGAAGAGCGTCGAGACGCATTGAGACTTCCTGTCCTTCGGTCAGGTTGGCGCGGTCGATTTCACCCACCTTTGCCACTACTTCCATTTCGCTCAAATCGAGGATGTCGGCCACCGGCATGCCGGGCTGCACCTGATCGCCTTCGCGAATGTCAGGAAGCGTCATACCAAACATCATTACGGTGGACCGGTTCTGCTTGACTGCGACGAGGCCGCTCATTGGGGCCAACAGTTTTACCTGTGCCAGGCGTTGCTTTTCTCGATTCAGTTCGAGTTTGGCTTTATTGGTCTTTTCGCGGAGTACTGCCAGTTCGGCCTGTGCCTGTTCGCGGCGGCTCTTGATATCGCTTTCAAGCTGCAACAAGCGGCGCTTGGATTCTTCGAGAGTCAACTGATTCTTCTTGGCATCGATCGCACTAATCAGTTCGTTCCGCTTGACTTCAAGCTCTGCGCGGCGCACGCCATAGCGGGCGCGCAGCAATTCGACCTGATCCTGATTTTCACGGATCGAAAGATCCGCCTGAGCCTTCTTAACCTGCTCGTCGATCTGGTCGAGCTCGAGCTGTTTTTCTTCGAGCCGCGAAATCACTTCGGCATCGTCGAATTCAACGACCAGGTCCTTTTCGCGGGCCAGCGCACCGAGAGTGGCCAGTTTGGTCACCTGCACGGTGCCGAACAGGTTGGGCGCCGTGAGAGTCGCGCTGCGCACAGCTCGCAATTCGCCGCGGGCAAAGCTGCGAACCACAACGTCGCCTTGCTTCACTTTTGCGGTGGCGAAGGTTTCTCCGCGCTGGGGCAGTGCCTGGTAAGCGCGGAACCCGGCATAGCCGACTCCCACGACTACAAGTAGGATGATGAATTGAATCGTGAGTTTGCGCATGTCTGACTGTTAAAGTTTCTTCTGCTTGCGAGCGGCTTCTGAAGGATTCTCGAGAGTCACCACTTCGCCTTCCTTCAAGCCACTGATTACTACGGTTTCATTTTCATTCCGCTTGCCAACTGCGATCTGGCGTACAGCAAAAGCCTGGCCCTTCTGCACGTATACAGACGGCCTGCCGCCGATTGTAAAGCTCGCGCGAGTCGGAATCAGTAACTGATTGGCCTCGCTCTCGATCAGGATTTCCGCGGAGGCGCTCATGCCGGGGCGGAGACGCTTGTCGGTTCCGTCGATGGTGGCGCGGGCGGGAAAGGTCTTTTCCGTCATGCCCATGCCGCGCCATTGGACGCTGGCAATGGGGCTGATCCAGTCGAGTTTTGCTTCGAATTCCCGGTCAGGAATCGCGTCGATGCGGACTTTGACTTTTTGGCCGAGTTCCAATTTACCGCGATCCACTTCGTCCAACTTCATATCGATGCGGAGCAGCGAGAGGTCTGGAATTTCGGCGATTTGCGCACCTGTCCAGGCACGGTCACCTTCCTTGAAGGGAGGTGGGCTTGAGCCCCAACTACCTTGGCTGCGGAAGTTGGGCAGCAGGTTGACGATACCATCGCTCGGTGCGCGAAGCACCATGTTGCCCAGGTAACCTTTGGCGCGGTTGACGTCTCGAACGGCCTTGTCTTTGTTCTGGTCAAGCCGCTCAAGATCGGCGTTCTGAGTAGCCTTGTGCGTGTTGATAGTCTGGGCGACCTGGCCGAGTTCGCCCTGAGAGATTCCAACGTCGATGCGGCTCTTGGCGCCTTCGATTTCGCTGACGACTTCCGCCTTGCTCGCTTCAAGTTTGGCGCGCTCAAAGTTGTATTCGGCGGTCATCTTATTCATGCCGTCCATTTCGGTGACGATGCGATGCGAGGCCTTGGTCTGGACGATCTGGCTGTCAATCGTGCGAACGCTGGTATTGCGTTCGAGGAGATTCTGCTCCTGCTGCGCGGCATCGAATTCGACCACAACTTCGCCCTTGCGAATAGGTTTACCGCTTTCTGCCAGCATGACGATTCGTGGATCGGGCACCTGCGGCGCGATGATTGTGACCGAATTTACGGAGCGGATTTCGCCTCGCGCCTTCACAACAATCGTGAATTCGCCTTTGCGTACTTTGGCCACTGGCACTTCGACAACACTGGACTTCTGGTTGTAATTGAATGCCGCATATGCGCCACCCGCGCAGGCGATCGCCAGCACAACCATGAGGATGCGTTTGTTGCGAACGCTGGACTCGTTTTGTCCGATTCGGATTTTCGGCTTGATTTCAGACATACTGCATTACCCTCGATTTGTTTCAGGATTGCTTGACGGAGGCAGGTCGAGAGCGATGATCTCGCCCTTCGCCAGACCCTTCACCGAAACAACCAGATTGTTTTCCAGCCCCACTTCGACTTCACGCCGATTCCAGGCTTCACCCTGCTTGATGTAAACGACGCGCTTGCCGGTTTCCTGGTCGGAGAAGACACCTGCCAGCGGAGCAACTACGACTTCCTTCTCCTCCAGCATGATCACGTCGACGCTGCAACTCAGGTCGGGGATGATGCGCTTGTCCATTTGATCGATCTTGAGGCGCACAGGGATCTCTCGGACGTAAGTGGCGCGCATGCCGCCACTCTTCGGGACGGCTGCAATATTGACGATGTGGGCTGGAACTTCCAGGCCAGGAAACGCATCGAAGCGGATGCGCGCTTTCATGCCGATCCGTAGCTGTTCGCCGTCCACTTGATTCACCGTGGCGTTGATAATCATGGAATTCGGGTCGACGACCTGCATGAAGAACTGGCCGGGGAAGATCTGATCTCCCTGCTGGATCTGTGCAAACTCGCCACCCCGGAAGGTGTTTTGCATCACGGTCATTCCGTCGATGTTGGCTTTGGCCAGCATGCGGTCGGCATTCTGCTCGGACCGCTTGTATTCCATTTCCAGAGTCTTGAATTCGATCTCGGCGAACTTGAGCTGGGCTTTCTCCTGCTGCTCAATAAACTTGCCCTCGGCCAACTGCTGTTTGTACTGCGCCTCGGCTTCCTCAAGCGACAGCTTTACACGCTCCGCATCGATGTTGCTAAGTACCGGCAGTGTCTTCATGTCGAGCTTGGCCTTGTCGAGGGCCGCCTTTGCCTTTTCTACGTTTTGGTAGTGTGTGTAGCGGGCCAACTCAAGGTTGGCCTTCTGCTGCGCCAATTGGGCCTTGGCCGTTTCCATCGTTGATTTATAATCTTCGAGGCGCTGCAACATGTACTGTCGGTCAAATTCGGCAACAGTGTCGCCTTTCTTGACGATCGTTCCCGGTTTCACGAGGTTCTGGAGTACGAGTGTGAAGTCACCACCACCTCCGCCGCCGCCACCTTGTCCCCCACCGCCGCCAGGGTTGCCTAGCCCGCCGCCCAGTTCGCGAGAGGTGGAGCCGAGCCCTTCGCCGCCGAGCGCTGAGCTGGTGCCACCGCCGCCACCGCCCGTTGCGCTTCGCGCACCTGAGGCATTCGATGAGGCAACGCGACTTGAGGCAGCGCGGGTTGCGCCCGATCCGCCGAAGCTGCGTGCTGCCGTTCCGCCAGTAGATTCAACAGATCCGCCTGCCCCGGCCGCTGCAGCCGAGCCAGAAGATGATCCACTTGAGCGCGCGCCACCGCCGCCAAGCGCTGGCAGAGTAGCGACGCTCGCCGATTCCATGCCCTGCAAGTTAATCCCTCCACGGCCACGCCCTGAACGGCTTCCCCGGATCTGGGGAGCAATCAGGGAGACAAATTTTTCTGCCGTGGTGACGCCGGAAAGCCGGATCGTCTTTTCGATAGAGCCAGTCTGGGCTGTCGCCGTACGCACGCCCGCTCTAACTTCAGCGGCCTGTCGATCGACCTGCGCCTGTTTCTGCCAGAGCCAATAGCCAAGGCCAGAAATGCCAACAAACACAAATAGAATCAACCATTTGGATGTAGGCCTTCGCTCGTCCTCATGGGCAGGAACTGCCTGAGGGCCGACGGGTTTGGGCATGGGATTTTCGCCCGGCTGGCCAGAACCGGGAGTCACATGGGGCTGCATAAGGTATCTCTCATTATGTAAGACGAGAATTTTTAATGAAAGGTTAGCCCTCGGTTAAATGTCCCTAGCTACTCCAAATTGAGGGATTGTTCCCGGATGCGCTCGATGTCGGTCTTGATGGCGAGCCCGATCTCGGTAATTTCTAGGCCATAGTCGCCGGCGTTATTGGATTTCGACAGAATCGTGTTGGTCTCACGATTCATTTCCTGAAGCAGGAAGTCGATCTTCTTGCCGGCTTCACCACCTTTGGTGAGAAGCGTCTCGAGGTGAGTGCAATGGGTGAGCAAGCGCGTCACCTCCTCCTCCACATCGCCACGGTCGGCGAGGAAGGCGGCTTCCTGCGCGATGCGGGCCGGGTCGATCCCCTGTCCATTCAACAGGTCGTTGATCTTGGCCTCGATGCGCTGACGAAGCATGGGGAGGATGCTCGACCGGAGGCCGCGCACCTTGGCCGCCAGGGCACGGATATTCTCGTTGTAAGCAAGCATCTGGGTAGCCAGTGCTGCGCCTTCACGTTCACGTTGGACGTTAAGTTCGGCCAGAGCTTCACCGATAGCGCCGAGAATTGCTTCGTTCAGGGATTCGGACACCTCGTCCTCGCGCGATTCGATCAGCATGCCAGGCAAACGAAGGGCTTCATTCAGATTCGGTTTCCCCATTTCGCCGAAGTGATTCTCAAGACTGTGGAACAAGTCGCGATAGGCAGCCAGAAGCGGGCCATTTACGTTGATAGTCTGCTTGGCCGCTTCGCGAGCCAGCGAGCAGCGGATATCGACATGCCCCCGATGTAATTCCTGCTTGGCGAGATTGCGCATGGCGCCTTCGACCGGATCGAAAAAGCTGCCCATATGGAAATGCAAATCAAGAGCGCGGTGATTTACGGTCTTGATCGAGAGTGTGAGTTCGCCTTCGGGGATGGAGCGCCGAACGCGGGCGTAACCGGTCATACTGCGTATCGTCATGAGTTTTCGAGTGTAGCGGATTCCTGAAACTGAAGTTCGTGAAGACGCGCGTAGAGGCCGCCCTGGCCCAGCAATTCTTCGTGCGTTCCGCTTTGAACGACCTCGCCCTGATCCAGGACGATGATACGATTTGCGCGGCGGATGGTGGAAAGCCTGTGCGCGATTACGATCACCGTGCGCTGAGCCATCAAATTCGCGAGAGCCTTCTGGACGAGAACTTCGGATTCGGCATCCAGGTGGCTGGTCGCTTCGTCGAGAATCAGGATGGGAGCATCGCGCAATACGGCCCGTGCGATGGCCAGACGTTGACGTTGCCCGCCGCTGAGTTTGACACCGCGCTCACCGATGCGTGTATCGTAACCCTCCGGCATGCGTGCGATGAACTCATCGGCGAGGGCTGTGCTTGCCGCAGATTCCACATCGGCCATGGGTGCGCCAGGGCGGCCATAGCGAATGTTGTTCGCAACCGTGTCATCGAACAGGAACGTGTCCTGGGCGACGCTCGAGATCTGGGCTCGGAGGCTGTGCATCGTGAGATCGCGCAGGTCGTGGCCATCGATCAGAATACGACCGGCAATTGGATCGTAGAGGCGCGGTAGCAGGCTCGCGAAGGTTGTCTTGCCTGCGCCGCTGGGGCCTACCAGCGCAATGACCTCTCCAGCTTGCACTTCAAGGTCGAGTTGCTTGAGGATGTCTGGCTGGTCGGGCGAACTGGTCGGGTAGCGGAAGCGCACACCTTCAAAACGGATCGAATCGTGAAACGAAGCGAGCGTGGTTGCATCGGGCTTGTTTGCCACGCGCGGCTCAAGATCAAGATATTCAAAGACACGTTGGGCGGAGCCAGTGGCTTGCTGAAAGATGTTGTGGATGCCAGTGAGACGCTTGACAGGCTCATAGAGCATAAGCAGCGCAATCACGAAGCTGGTGAATTCACCAGCAGTCATTTGGCCGGCCTGGATTTGTGTGCGGGCATAGCCGATCAGGCCAACGATCGTGAGTGCGCCGAGAAACTCGATGACAGGCGAGGGGAGCGCTTGTTGTGCGACGTAGCGGAGGTTGGATCTACGAAGGAGATCGGCGGCTTTGTGGAAGCGGCTGGATTCGACGGGCTCAGCGTTGAAACTCCGAACCACCTGCTGGCCGCTGATTGCCTCCTGAAGAATGTGGTTGAGCTGCGCGGCATCGTCCTGAGCGCTGCGTGTGGTGCGGCGAATGCGCCTGCCGAGCCGGGCAGTAGGGATCATGACGAAGGGCAGGACGGTGAGTGAGAACAGCGCCAGCTTCCAGTCGTGGCGGATCAGCACGGCGAGCAGACCGATGGCAGAGAAGGATTGGCGCAGCCAGTCGGCGAGCATGTGCGAGATGGCAACCTGGATTTTTTCAATGTCATTCATCACCGAAGACATCAGGCGGCCAGTGGAATTGGCCTCGAAAAAACTGGTGTCCTGGCGGAGGACATGATCGAAAACCCGCTGCCGCAGATCGGTGATGGCGTGGAGGCCGACGTGGTTGATCAGGTAATTGCCGATGTAGTCGCAAACCCCTTTGATGGCGAAAACGAGCAGGATACCCGCGGCGACCAGCGCCCAAATGTTCTGGACTTGCAATGGCAGGATGTTCTCCAGATGGATCTGCCAGTTGAAGATGGGGACTTCAAGAACAGCAAGATTGGTTTCCGCGCCGGATGGGTTAAGAACCCGATCGAGCAAAGGTTTGATAAGAAGCGCCATGGCAGCCTGGCAAATGCCGACGATGGCCATGAAGAAAACACTGAGCAGTAGCGAAGGCCAGTAGCGCAGACCTAGTCGAAGCACGCGCTTCATGCGATGACTTTCAGGCGGGCGAGCGCCTCAACAGCCTGTGTCGTGGTGATGCCCTCCATGCCTGCGGGGGAGTGGAGCACTTGCGACTCAGTCCGCCATGGCGCCCAGATCTCCGGGTTGGATGGACCATATAGGACTGCAACTGGGACCCCGAAAGCGGCGGCCATATGGGCAGGGCCACTGTCGTTGCCAAAAAAAATTGAAGCTGACGCGAGCAGCGACTTTGTCTTCTTCAGATCGCTCGAAATCTCGACATGCCAAGGTTGGAACGGCGTTGGATCGTCACCGGGACCACCAATGAAAATGGGCTCAAGACTCAAGGCCCGTCGGAGGAACTCGGCGACATCGAGAAATCTGCGGGCGGGCCAGGCCTTGTCTGCGGCAGAGGCATAAGGGTGGATGACGGCGTAGCCTTGCTCGCGCCACCGTTTGAATGTGAACAGGCGGGCGCGGGGAACATCGGCAGTGGGTACTCCGAGATGGAACATGGCTGAGGCAGCGTGTTCGGCGGTGTGCACTACGCGCTCATGCCCAAGGATTTGCTGGGCGCGAGGAATGCGCACGTTATAGGCCAGGGAGTAGCGGTAATGTTCAAAGCCTGCCCGGTAGCGAGCCAGCGAGGCTGTAGTCAGCACCAGGCTGCGTGTGCCCCCATGCAGATTAATGGCGAGCGCGGGCTTCCATTTGCGAAGCAGCGGGCCGCTCGGAACTATGATGTCGTCGATGTCGGGATTCTCTTCAAACAGCGGGATGAAGACCGGCTCGCTGACGACCGCGAGTTTGAGATCTGGACGATGTTGCTTGAGCAAGTGAATCGCCGGGGTAGAGAGGACGCAATCCCCGAGCGAGCGGAGCCGGATGATAGCCACGCGCGCGCCAGTCGGCAGACGCTCGAGGATCCTGGACATGGGGCTATTCTTCGATCTTGGCTTCGTCAACCAACATGACCGGGATGTCTTCCCGGATCGGATAGACGCGCTTGCAGGTCAGACACTTCAGACCTGAACCGTCCTGCTTGAGTTCTAGTTCGCCTCGGCATGCGGGGCAAATGAGGATATCGAGAAGTTCCTGACTGATGGCCATCCAACACTAGTATGGCTTACCAGCGGGGGCTGCGGGCGAGGAGACGCTCGGTGTCGTTGATGGAGGCTGGATGGGTGAAATAGAAGCCTTGGGCAAGGTGACACTTGAGCTCGCGAAGGACCGCGAGTTGCTCGAGGCTCTCAACTCCCTCGGCGACGACTTTGAGGTTTTGGCTGCGGGCCTGGCTGATGATCAGGCGGGCCTGTTCAAGGTTGCGGCTGGAACCGAGGCCGCGCACGATCGAGGGAGGCAGCTTGACGGCTCCCGACTCCAGGGCGGTAGCGACATCGAGATCGAGGTTGAGATTCAGGAAATCTGTGGGCTCCTGGCCGGGTGCGCTGTTGATCTCAATGCGAAGGGTTGCAGGATCGATGCCAGAGCTATGGATCACTCCTTCTAGCGCAGCCGAGGAAGCCGCATCGAGAAAGTGGCGGCTGGACAAATTGACGATCAGGATCAATGGTTCGAAGCGGTGGAAGCGCTGGTTCAGTTCCACTGCTTTGGCACAGGCTTCACGGAGCATCCAGCGATCCATCTGAAGGATCTGGCCGGAAGCTTCCGCGGCAGGCAGGAAGTCGGCGGGTGTGAGTAGCCCGCGGGCTGGGTGCTGCCAGCGGATGAGGGCCTCAATGCCGAAGATCTCGCCGGAATCTAGCGCGACGATAGGGTGGTAGAAGACCCGGAATTGTTCTGGATGGAATGCGGCCAAGTCAGGTTCCGTTGCAGCATTCAAGGCGGGCCCGCGAGTTGCCATCGCTTTGGATGCTGCCTGGAGCATCGACTCGCCGCTCGAGAAGCTGGCATCCGAACGAACTACATAGCCGGCTGATACTTCAAGCGTGACTAGCCTGTCAGCAAATTCGAATGGCATTGCCAGGCGAACACTGATGAGCGTCAAAAGTGAATCGATGACCAGCCTGTCCGATGTATGAATCAGCGCCGCAAACTCATCACTGCCATGGCGGGCGGCGATACTTCCGGGCGGCAGGCATTCAGCAATCAGTCGGCCTGCTTCGGCGAGGGCTTTGTCGCCGCCTCGAGCGCCGAGCGCTTCGTTGATCTTTGCGAATTGTTTTAGGTCGAAGAAGGCAACCGCGAAATCTTTGCCGCTGTGAGCGAGTTCGCCACTGAGGCAATCGAGGAAAAGAGCTCGATTCGGTAGGCCGGTGAGGGAATCGTGGAAGGCTTCAAACAACAGTTGTTCGTCGAGCTGCCGTTGATCCTGTATGTCGGTTTGGAGACCGACCAACCGCGTGGCCGCGCCGGATGCATCGCGGATTGCCATGGCGCGCGTCATCATCCAGCGGTATTGGCCTGCGCGTGTTCTGGCGCGGTACTCCACTTCGAGGGGCGCGGCCTGGCCGTTGAGGTACGTCGCGATACTGTTGCGCAGGGTTTGCATGTCATCCGGGTGGACGAGCATGTACCATTCACCGAGATCGCCCGCGATCTCCTCGTCGGCATAGCCGAGCATCTGCTTCCAACGCGGGGAAAAGTAGACTTCGTCGGTGCGAAGGTTCCAATCCCAGAGGCCTTCTGTCGAGTTGAGGGCATTGAGAGTGCGGTGTTTTTCTTCGACAGCTAGTGCATCAATCGCGGATTTCTTTACTGTGATGTCGCGGTGGATGGCGACTGCGCCGATTGGATTCTTGTTTTCGTCGTAAGTAAGGGCGATTGAGACATCCTGGACAATTTCGCGGCCAGATGGCGTAAAGTTCGAGATTTCGCCTTTCCAATACCCCTTTCGGTCGAGCTCGGCGAAAACCTGCTCGCGAGGAGGCATCTGGAGCCATTCGGGCTGGACCTCATTGAGTGTCTTGCCTTGGGCGGTTTGTGCCGTGAAGCCGTAGAGCTGCTCAGCCGCCTGATTCATCCAGGTGACTCGATACCCCTTGTCGTAGGTGAGGATTACGTCAGCTATTGCGTCGAGTAGCTTTTCGTGGGAAGCCGCAGAGGAACGGACGTTCAACATAATCAGCGGCGTTCCTGGAATTGGCTGGAATGTGACTGGCTGTGCGCTGGCGGGAAGGTGTTCCACCAGAGCCGATGCGGGCGAGCCAACGAGAGTGCCGGGATCGCGGGCAAGGAGAGCGCAGGCGGCGGGATTCACGTATTGGAGCGTGTGATCCAGATCGAGTATGGCCAGAATGTCTGAGGCATTGTCGACGAGTGCGCGGAAGCTCGCCTCTCGTTCAGCCAGCTTTTCCTGCTCGACGTGTTCACTGGTGAGGTCAGCCATGAGGCTCATGTAGCGGGTCGAACGGGAGCCGTCGAGGTTGCGCAAAGGTGCAGTCCAGACGGCAAGATCGAGACGGTGGCCACTTTTGTGAGAGATGTGAAGATCCTGGCGCGTCCAGAAGCCGGGGGTTGGAAATTGAACTCCGAGCGGAGTGGATTTGCCAATCATCTCGGTAGCGCTGAAGCCGGTGGTTTGTTCGGCTAGGGCATTCCAATGAGTGACTTCGCCTGTTAGATCGAAAACCTGGACGGCGAGCGGAGTGTCGGCAACGAGGCGGTCGAGTGGAATTTGAAGATCGTGGACCACCGGCGCGGCTTCTATCGGTTTGAAGGCGACGATCCAGTGGGAGATGTTCTGATGGAGATCTCGAACTGGCTTGGCGTGCATATCGACTTCGATCTCGATCGAATCTTTGTTCCAGATGGAGATGCGTGAATCCGACGGTTGGTCCGCGGCTAGCATGTCTCGACCAAAGAGTGCGCGGGGGGATTTGCCGGTCAAGTCCACGGCATCGAAGCCCGTCAGCTTCGTCAAAGCTTCATTGACGAATAAGACAATCGGACCGGTGCCGATGACCTTTTCGGCTTCGGCAACAAAGATTGGTTGCTCAACCGCTGAGATTGCAGCTTCCCAAACGCGGAGCCGTTCCTCGATCTTGCGTCGCTTTTCAGCGGCTTCCGGGATGAGGATTGGAGATTTTGGAGCGGGTCGTTTGACCACGAAATAGAAGAGGACTGTAAAAAGGATCGCTGCAGCGTAACCGCCGACGAGGATCGCGTCGGCCAGACGCTCATTTGCTTTCTGGACTTCGGGGCTGGGCCAGAGCCGAAGTTGGTAGGAAGAGGAAAAGACATTGAGAGTGCCCTGATGTTCCCAATCCGCGGGCATGCCTTTTGCTTCTCCGCGGCTGTAGATTGCGTCATAGCCGTCCATGAGGCGGATCGAATAGTCGGTTGCCAGCAGGCGATCGAAAACGAAGTCCATCATTACCTGCAGATGGAAGACGCCTACAATTGCGCCTCTGAGCTGACCGGAAACCACTGCCGGCACGTAAACGACAAAGGCCTTGCCGCGGTCGGCCACCATGACTGCATCGCTGATGTAGGCGCGGCGCTCATCGACCATGCTCATTAGGGAATCGGCGCGATTCTCCTGGACGAGGGTGTGGATTTTGGAGACGGCGGGATCGTAGATGGTGGGCAATGACCAGGTGATGCGCCAATCGCGGACGATTTCCCTGGAGGAACGCATGGGTTGATTCAGGTAGGGGTTCTCGATCCAGGCGACGGAAAGGAGACTGGGATGAGCTTCCAGAATTTGGCGGACATCGAATTCCCACTCAACTCGGCTGAGGTCGGGACGGATTTGCCATTTGGCGCCAAGGCGCTGGATAGAACTGAGTTCCTGGTCAAGTTCAGCCTGGACACGGTCTTGCAAGGAACCTGTTGCAGCAGCAAGGAGACTTTTGGCCCGGCGCTCCTCCTGCCCTCTGAGAAAGGACCACATTGCGGTGGTGGCGCCGATGGCGAGGATGAAGAGGATGCCGAGCATCAGCCAAAGGCCGGGTTTAAGAGTCACTTTCATTCGTGGAGGAGGCCGATAGTCCAATTGTAAGTTGCTGAGAATTGCTGGGACTATGGGGCAATGGTTTCTATCGCGTTGGTACGGTAGAACTGGTACGGGGATACAAAAATGAAAAACTCTGCTAGCATGCTACTAGTGATGTACTGTACCCACCCGCAGGTAATAGCCTGCCCCCGGCCCCGAGTGGCCTCCTTCCTTTAAGCGCATGTTTCCGAACAATAGACCCCCCTTCCGGCGCATACCCAAGATTAGAGAGAACGTTAACGAGGCCATCCGTGTCAAGGAAGTGCGTGCAGTATTCCCTGACGGCGTGGTTGAAGTGTTGCCGACGCCGGTGGCAATTCGACGCGCGCAAGAGCTCGGGCTCGATCTGATCCTGGTGTCACCCACAGCGGAGCCGCCCGTCGCCAAGGCGATGGATTACGGCCAGTGGCAGTACGAACAGAAGAAGAAGACTCACGACGCCAAGAAGAAGCAGCATGTGATTCAGGTGAAGGAAGTGAAGTTCCGTCCCAACACCGATGATCATGACTACGAGTTCAAGAAGAACAATGCGATGCGCTTTCTGAAGGAAGGCAACCGAGTCAAGGCAGTTGTTCAATTCCGTGGCCGCGAGATCGCGCACGTCGATCTTGGCAAGAAGCTGTTGTTGCGCTTCGCTGAAGACTTAAAGGAGATGGGCGCAGTGGAAGGCCAGCCGAAGCTGGAAGGCCGCAATGCTCACATCATCATGAGTCCGATCAAGGTGCAGATCCAGGCACCGCCTTCGGCCAAGCCGAAGGAAAAGCCCCAGGCAGCGCCGAAGCCCTCGGCTACTCCTCCTGCTCAAAGCTAAATATCAGAAGTCAGCAGTGACCCGTGAGGCAAGACGTAGTCTGGCTTCAGGGCGATGCCATTGGTCATGAACTGTTCGTACATCTCAAGGAACTGACTTGCCGTATGAGGTGCATGAAAGCGCGCGGCCGTGGCTAAAGCCGCTTGGATCCTCGACCGCCGCTGCTCAGGATCGAAGGATTTGCGGATTGCATTGGCGAAGGAATAAGCATCGGGATTCGCGAGCCAGGCATTGCCCTCGTTTGCATAAGTGAGAATTCCACCGCTGTTCGGCCCCACCAGGGGGAGCCCGCTTGCCATTGCTTCGAGTGGTGCGATGCCGAACGGCTCGGCTGGATTGGTGTGGACGAACACATCGCAATTCGCGCATAGGCTCGCCAATGCTTCCCGGCTATTGAGGTGACCCAAGAAGACTGCTCTACCGGGGAATCGCCGAAGGGCTTCGGCCTCAAGCGCAGACCGGTCCATTCCATCTCCTGCCACGATCAAACGGTAATCTTTAGACCCCTGTTCGAGTAGCGCTGCGAATGAGTCGATGAGCAGTGCGAGGTTCTTCTCTGGCGCGAGGCGACCGGCGTAGAGCACGAGTCGAGAATCCAGATTGCCACCTGCCAAAGCGGCGATGCGCGCACGCTCCTCACTGTCCTGATTGCCAGGATTGAAGCAGGACAAATCGACACCGGGCGGGCGGACCCAGATCCCCCTCTGGATCGAGTGGCCTTTAGAGGCGGCCCGGAGCTCTTGAGCCACATGTTCGGAATTGGCAATGTGATGATCGAAGAAGCCGTAGTAAACGCACTGCATGTACAGGGAAGCGAAAGCTTTGCCTAGACGGGATTTGGAGAGGTAGACGCGAAGGTTGTCCTCCATCCGCTCGCAACTATGGCCAATCAGAATCGGGCGTTTCTTGAGCCCCTTAAATGCGCCGATGCGGATAAGACCAGGGATGTAATGAAGGCTGTACTTATCGCAGATCTCAATCAGGTCTGGCTGCGCATCGAGGATGATCTGACGAACGCGGGAATGAACGCCGGGCCATCGGTTGGGCAGGATCGTACGGTAGGCAGGATTCAAGGGTGACTGGCGAGCGGCAACAGTGTGGATTGCGGTGGAGCGCCCCTGTTCGACGGCATCCTTTTCACCTGGGACGACCATGACCATCTGGCGACCGGTGCGCTCGGCTTCGGCGAGCAGCGACCTATAATGAGTCGCGATGCCACCCGAAGCGGCATGCCAGGCGTTGGTGAGGTGCAGGGACTTCACCGGTTCTGCATCCTCAAGATCATGCGCGGACCGAGCAGGAGGAAGTTCCAGGCGAGGCGTGGGAAAGAGGCGATGTCATGCCAGATGGAGCGAGCGTCTTTGCCGACGATGAGTGAGCCCTGTCGCATTGAGTAGAGGTTGAAGAGAGTAGAGAAGACGGTGAAGGCAATGCTGACACCGATCGAGGCGGTAAGGTTTGGGGTGCCTCGCAACCAGTGAATGGCAAACTCGATGGCGTGTTGCACGATTGGCAGAAAGACGATGGCGAGGAGGTTTGCTTTCCACGCGGGTTGCATGCGCGAAAGGGATTGCGTCATCGCGCCGTAGTAGCCGGAGGCGGCGAAGCGGTAGACGAACTCAGCGCCTGCAGCGCCGCTGGCGGCCTTCCAGCCTGAGGTTACGTTGACGGCAAAGAAGATGGCACAGCGAATCAAGGCACTAAAGAGTGCTGCCTTCCAGTGCCAATTGCGGAGGGCGGAAAGAGCTTGAGACAACATGCTACTCCCATTCGATTGTCGCAGGTGGTTTGTTGGTGAGGTCGTAGAAGACGGCGGCGATGCCGTTGACCTTAAGAAGCTGAGCCGTGAGGTCCTTGAGCAGGGCCTCGGGCATGGGGACGGCGCGGGCAGTCATGCCATCCACGCTGTCGATTGGGCGCAAGACGATACTGTCGGGTTTGCCCGGGATTCCACAGGGGAGCAGCACTACCGGGAATTGCCAAATGCGTTCTTCAAAGCCGCTATAGACCGACATCCGGCGGACGATTGCGTCGCAGGTGCGGAGGCGGTCGAGCCGAACTTCGTCGATGGACGAGAGGTGTGACTGGAGGTCTGCGAGAGGCGCGACGCCTGCCACCAGTGCGACTACGCGGTTCACATCGCTGAGCTGGTTGATCGATTCGGTGGCGGTGGCGAAGGCTTCTTCGGAGTAGGACTCGAGCGCCAGGGTAGCGCGGTAGGTACGGGAATCGCCTTGTACGCCGACGCTCAATACCGGCAGGACGTAGCCGCCCTCGACCTTTCTCGAGTGTTCGACCTTGGCGGTGCAGAGGCAGCGGATGGCGAGGCCGGGACCGGGGAAAGGGTGTCGGTCGAGGAGTTCGTCCGATAACCCGATGGCGCGGCCGACCTGGCGGACTTCGTCCTTGTAGAGCTGGGCCAAGGGCTCGATCAGACGGCCGCTATCGATGAGCTTCTGGATGCCTTCGACCCGGTTGTGATGGGTCTTGATGACTTCGGCTTTGGCGGTGCCGCCGCTTTCGATGGTGTCGGGGTAGATGGTGCCCTGGCCGAGGACCCAATTGCCATTGAGGAAGTGGCCCGTTTCGAGGACTCGCTCCTGAACGGCGACGAATTCTTCCCCGATGATCTTGCGCTTGGCTTCCGGTTCAACGACACCAGCCAATTGGGACATGAACTCAGACTTGGCGTCGACGACCTCGAAGGAGTCTCCGGCCATTTTGGTGAAGACTTCGCGGACAAACTGGGTTTCGCCTTCGCGCATGAGACCGGTGTCGACGTAAGCGGCGTGGACACGATCTTTGCCGAGGGCGCGGAGGCAGAGCGAGAACGCGACGGTGGAATCGACTCCACCTGAGGCGAAGAAGAACACGTTGCGGCCACGGGCGGTACGCCGGATCTCGTCTTCAATCTCTTCGATCTGGCGGGTGGGCTCCCAATCCTTTTCGCAACCGGCTATGGTGAAGACGAAGTTGCCAAGGATGATCTTGCCGCCCTGGGTGTGGACGACTTCGGGGTGGAACTGAATGCCGTAGAGCTTGCGCCAGTCGTTGGCTATCGCGGCGATTGGGCAGGTGTCGGTGGTGGCTGTGACCAGAAAGTCATCGGGGGCCTGGCCGACCCGATCGCGGTGCGACATCCAGACTTCGGAGATGGACTGGAAGCCATCGAAGAGGCGGTCGCGCTCTGTGACCTGAAGATTGGCAAGGCCGTATTCGCCTTTGACGCCTTTGGTGACCTTGCCGCCTTCGATCTGGTGGGCCATGAGCTGCATGCCGTAGCAGATACCAAGGACGGGTACGCCAAGTGAAAATATGGCGGGGTCGACCGTGGGGCTGCCGGGTTCGTAAACGCTGGCTGGGCCTCCGGAAATGATGATGCCGCGGCGGTCTTCAAGTTTTTCGGCGGCAACTTCGCTGGGCTGTACTTCGGCATAAACACCGAGCTCTCGCACGCGACGGGCAATCAAGTGACAATACTGACCGCCGGCATCGAGCACGGTGATTTGGGTTTGTTTAGTCAAACTAACAGGATAAAGCCTAGGGCCGGGCCTCCGCACCCATGCGCTGGACGATCATCTTTTTTGCCTTCTCGCCCAGTTCGCGCGCTTTAGGCAGAGCGTCAATAGCCTTGAGAATTTCAGGGTCGACTTCCACTTGATATTTGGCGGCTTCGTCGATATCAAAGGCGGTCTTGTAGATCTCGGCCTGGAGGGATGTCTTCACCCAGTCGAGGTTAGCCTTGAAGTCTTCTTCGGTAAATGTGGCGTTAGACTTCTTGAGGAAGGCCTTGAATTCTTCGATGACCTTGGCGTCGGGCGACCAGCCATTCGGAAGTTTGGCGTCGCGGGTGCCGAAGAAGGCGGGGGTGAAGCTAAAGAAGGCCGCGCGTCGGAGCAATTCGATCTGGAACTTGTTGAGCACCGGATCAACGAACTTTTCATCGGGAGCAATGCCGTTGCCGCCGTAGACTGCGCGGCCGGAGTCGGTCATCTTGACGTCCTTCGGGTTCTTCATTTCCGTTTCTTTGCGGTAGTAGTAGTCAAAGAAGCTGATGTTGGAGTAATCGCGCTGGATCAGGCGACCGCTGGGGGTATAGTATTTGGCGGTTGTGAGGGCGAGGCCACTATTCTCGCTGAGCGGGTAGACGGTCTGAACGAGGCCCTTGCCGAAGGTGTCTTCACCGATGACCCAGGCACGATCGTGATCCTGGAGTGCGCCAGCCACGATTTCAGCAGCGGAAGCGGAGTACTTGTTTACAACGACGACGATCGGGTAATCGTAGGGGCCGGAACCGCGGCGCTCGGTATAGGTGCGCTCCGGGTTGGCACGGCCACGGTGGCTTACAACGAGCTGACCTTTTTGCAGGAAGCGGCCGGCGACGGCGACGCCTTCATTGAGGAGACCACCGGGGTTGCTGCGGAGGTCGAGGATGAGGCCCTTGACGTTCTTTTCGCCGAGGCGCTTGAAGTTTTCGTTGACCTCGGAACTGGTGTTTTCATTGAATGATTCGACGTCGAGGTACATGATGCCGGGCTTAAGCCAGAAGGCATCCTTAACGCTCTTGCGCGGAATCTCGTCGCGGGTCACGTTGACAGTGAGGGGCTTATCGACGCCTTCGCGCTGGATCACGATTTGGGCCTGGGTTCCACGGGGGCCACGGAGGAGGTCGGCCACGTCCGAGGTGGTCATATTGTCGGTCTTCTTGTCGTTGACTTCAGCCAAGATGTCGCCGGGACGGATGCCGGCTTTGTAAGCAGGGGAGGCAGGGAAAGGGGCAATGACGATGATGCGGCCGTTGCGCGGCCCGATGGTCATGCCGACGCCGAAATAGCGGCCCCGCTGGTCTTCGCGCATCTGCGCGTACATCTTGGGATCGTAGAAATTGGAGTGTGGATCGAGGGTGCGGAGCATACCGGGGATGGCACCCTGGTAGATCGTGCGATCGGCGGAGACTTTTTCGGCGAAATTGTCTTCTACGACTTCGTAGACTTTAGAGAATACGCGCAGACCCGACTTGATGTCGTCTTCTGTCGTTGCGGCATTGACTTCGTCCAGTTCCGGACCGAATACGCCGCCCAGCATAGAGCAGAGTGCGACAAGTAAAGGAATTACCAACCAGGATGCGCGGCTACGAGCCATATTAAAACAAGCCTCCGATTTTGACTTCAGTATATGTCAATGACGAGTAGACGCGCTTGGCAGAGGGCTCGTTTCTCCTGTCGAGCCCTGAGTTCAGGCGGTGGCGGATTGGGTTGGGTTCGTTTTTCATGATTGTGATTCGGAGGGCTCGATTGGGGCGGGGGTGACGATGCCGTGCTTGGCGTTCAATGACTCTACAAAGTCTCGGACGAGTTGCTGGGCAAGATGGTAGCTGGCGTTTGGGTTTGTTTCGCTGTTTTTTGGATCGCCGGTTGGGGTTTGGCCTGGATTGTCATCGTGGTAGACCTCGCTGGCGGGCCGGGAAGGGAGTTTCGGCGGATCGGGGATGGGTTCGATTTCGAAATTTTCTCCGGTGGCGGCTTCGCGCCCGGCGATCTCCTGGCGGAGGAGTTTGATGGTGCGCTGGATGCGGGCGGGGAGGCGGTCGAGTTCGCGGAGAATGGCGGGCAGGAGGCTGGCTGGTTTGGCTAGTATGTCGTCGACGCGGGCGCGCATGGTTTGGCCGTATAAGTATTCCATCTGGAGGAAGCGGACCTGCATGTGGATGAGTTGGTGGACGAGGGTAACTTCAGTGGGGGTGATGGGGTTGAACTGTTCGATGAAATTGAGGGCGACGTCGAGGGCGATGTCATGGTCGTGGATGAAGTGATCGAAATTGCGCATGGCGAAGAGGCCGTGCTTGAGGGAGTTGGAGGCGGCTTTGAGTTTGCCGTGGGTGGTGCGGGGGCCGGTGGACTTGAGGGCGTTGGCCCGGTTGGCGGCGATGGTGGCCGGGGACATGGTTTTCTTCCGGGGTGTCTTGGGTTTGGCCTGGGCTTCGGAAGCGTGGGTGTTGAGTGGGGTTTGTTGTTCGTTCATGTGGGTTTCTCCGCCTGAGAAGTTAGCATGTGGGGTGAGCGAAACTGGTGGTGGGGCGGCGTTTAAGTGGATTGCTAAGATGACTGGAATCAGTTGTATAGGTGGGTTTGAAATTTATTTAAAAAACCTGTGAATGAGTTCTGCGGCTCGGTTGGATGTGGGTTGTGGGTTTAAGCGGAGACCGTGCGCTATATGAATGTGGCAAACCAGACGAACTTCTGCACGGGATCGATTTTGAGAGAGCTTGATGAAACTAATCGACTTCAATCGCTGTCATCCAGTCGACATGAGTACAATACTGTTGGTTTTGATCGTCCTGGTCCTGGTTGGTGGCGGCGGCGGATATTACTACGGAGGTCCTTCCTATGGTGGCGGAATTGGGGGACTGTTGTTGGTGCTCTTGCTGTTATGGTTTCTGTTTGGAAGGAAAAGTTAAGAAGGCTGGCAATACGATAACAGTCGAGGGCCATTTGCTGCTCATGGCGGCGAATTCCAAAACCTCTTCCAGTTGATCTATTGAGATGGGAAAGCCTTCTTGCACTCTTCGAGGAACCTGGGTTTGTCGGGATAAACGAACGGATAGATCCGTCGCGTTCATCCGAAGTTGGAGATCAAATGGCTACCGAAAACAAAAGCAAACTCAAACGAGAACATCTGATTGAGAAGCTGAACGAAGATCTTTCGCGAGAGTTTCAAGCGATCATCGCCTACGTAAACTACTCACAGGTGCTGAAGGGTGCCGCTTACATGAACATCGCCGGCGAACTTGAAGTTCATGCGGCGGAAGAATTGGAGCACGCATTGCAGATTGCGAAGTTCGTCGACTATCTTGGCGGAATGCCTTCCGTAACTGCACAGCCGGTCAAAACGTCCGAGAAGGCGGAAGATATGCTCCGCTTCGATTTGGATAATGAGACCGAGACGATCAAGAATTATCGCCGGCGGGTAAGGCAAGCCGAAGAGATGGATGAATTTGCAATTGCGGAGGGCTTACGCACCATCCTGGTTCAGGAACAGGATCACCTTACCGCGTTGGCAACGGCACTTGGAATTGATCCCCCGAACCCCGGAATAGCTGACGACTAACTAGCGGACAATAGGGGAGCCGGCTCCCCAGGGGCGCATGTGCGGTAGTCGTTTAAAGCTCTTACAAAGCTCGGCTTCTTGGCTGCCGGATGGGCTCGGGTTAGCCGGACATTGAACGCCGAACGGATTCTGGTGGAGTTGGTCGCTCTCTCGAAATTGCAGGACTTGGATCCGTTCGCAGTCGATTCGGTCTACCCCGCACTCGGCCGTAACGATGAGGAGATTCAGTGCTTGAGTGTCGAGCCGTGGCCTGACCCAATTTGCAGTGGCCCGCAGTACTTCGCGCTGGTTCGGATCATAGGTTTTTCGGAGCTGTGTACTGAGAGCACCGGTCGAGTTGTGCTGCGAATGGGGCGAATCAGTTTCGCTACTCTCGCGGCCGCACTGTCGGCTTTGGTTGCTTGAACAGGACGGTGTGAGCGGAATGACCGAATCGTGGGTGGTTGCGCCACTCGGCCTCGAAGGCCAGGGTGCGAACCCTGCCGCCGCGCTAATTTGGGAGCCGATCACCTCGGTGCCCCGTGTAATACTACCGCAGTGACCGGTTCGCACCCGTTGAGTTCAACCGTCCAACCGACCCTCTGTCGTGTGATGGGGCGCCGGGATCTCATTGCGGTGGGCATAAACCAGGTCATTGGCGGCGCGATTTTCCTAGTACCTGGACCAATCGCTGCACAACTTGGAAACTGGAGTCCGTTCGGATTCGTTCTGGCCGGTTTGACAATGCTGCTGGTGGCGCTGTGCTACGCCGAAACCGGAAGCCGCTTTCGTGAGACGGGCGGCGCCTATCTCTACTCACGGGTCGCATTTGGCAGATTCATCGGTTTCGAAGTCGGATGGATGCAATGGTTTATGCGAGTCTCAAGCCAAGCCGCAATCGTAAGTGGCCTTGCCAGCACGATTTTGTATTACTGGGGCGCGGCGTACGGCGGTTGGGGTAAGGCACTGTTAGTAGTGCTGATCACCGTGCTGATCGGCTACCTGCATACCAGGGGAATTCGTGAGAGCACGAGGGCAATCGCTTTCTTTACAATCGGCAAACTGGTTCCGCTTCTAGCTTTCGTGGTGACCGGCCTGTTTTTGATTGACTGGCGGCGGCTGTCTTCATTCCCGGCGGTAACACCAGATCAGGCAATGACAGCTGGCCTGATGCTGGTGTTCGCCTACGGAGGGTTTGAGACAGTTGCGGTGATTTCAGGAGAGGCGAGAGACCCTCGGCATGACCTGGTTTACGCGCTGATCGCGACGATGCTGAGCGTCACCGTCCTGATGTCGCTCGTGCAACTGGTCTATGTTGCGTCATTGCCTGGAGGGACGAATTCTGAGACTCCTATTGCTGATTCCGCGCGTGTACTGATGGGTTGGGTAGGAGCGGTCGTGATCGGTGCAGGATCGCTCGTGTCGATGTTTGGAAACAACGTCGGCAGTTCGTTGGCAGCGTCCAGAATGTTGTTTTCCTTTGCGGAAAATGGAGATGCGCCGGAAGCTTTTGGGCGCGTCAATTCCCGGTATCGCACACCGACCGTGGCGATCTGGTTCTCGACTACGGTGACCATTATCCTTGCCATCAGCGGATCTTTCGCTCTGATTGCTGGAGTAAGTGCACTCGCACGGCTGGTCACTTACACGGCAGTGTCGGTAGCGGCGCTTACGTTGCGGAGTTCCGGCTTTCCGCCTGCGGCATTCGTACTCCCCTTTGGCCCAACGATACCGGTTGCCGCCCTAGCAGTAACA
>Ga0163144_10002487_pt1 | contig 42439 bp, 33 predicted proteins | sample OliLak19BULKMAT1_FD_123175 | JGI IMG/M metagenome (GOLD analysis project Ga0163144, IMG submission 123175) | Freshwater microbial mat bacterial communities from Lake Vanda, McMurdo Dry Valleys, Antarctica - Oligotrophic Lake LV.19.BULKMAT1 | ecosystem: Environmental > Aquatic > Freshwater >...
GAGATCGCTCTCTTTTCGGCCTCCCTCGCCTCCTTCGGCTCCTCACCCTCCCTAGCATTCCTGCGCCATCACCAACACGGATTCTAGTTGGCGCTGACCACGGATTCTAATTGGCGCTGGACAGCAGAAACGCAATCGACGGCGGCTCTACGATGAGGCGGCCCGACAAGCCTTGATTGTAATGTGGGAGCTCCGGGCAGCATGGAGATGGACTTGGTGGCGCACTGCGGCGACATCAATCGCGGCAGCTTCGTTCACAGCCTGGTGCTAACCGACATTGCCAGTGCTTGGACTGAATGCACACCGTTAGACGTGCTGGAAAAGACTCTGCTGGTCGAGGCATTGGAACGAATCCGTGTTAGCCTCCCGTTTTCGCTGCGAGCTTTGGACGTCGATAACGGAAGTGAGTTTATTAACGAGACGATGATCGAGTATTGCCTCAGCCACGGCATCGAACTCACCCGTTCTCGTCCCTATCGAAAATACGATCAGGCGTGGATCGAGCAAAAGAACGGTGCGGTCGTGCCTCGCACACTTTCTGCATCGATTTCGGGGCCATAAAAGCACCACGTGCAGAAGACGTTCCGGTGACTACAACAAGGCCGCGGCCGAACTTTCATGGGAGCGCACCGTCGCGTTTTTCCAAGCCCAGCTGGGCTGATCCCGGCGAAACCGTAAAAAATCCGCACGCCTCACCAGCCGAGGCGGGGGGGTCACCCCGCGTCAAGGAACGAGGCCGACAACGACTTCCCCAACTTTCAATTCCTCACTATTTTGAGAGCGATAAATCCAGCCGTTGCCAGAAACAAGCGAGACCTTGCCTCCATGGAGCCGGGCCATGCCGGCGTCGCCCAAAGCAAAGACGATCTCATTCGGGTTATATCTGAGATAGGTCTGGATCTTGGCAGCCCGACCGTCGAATTCACCCTGATTCCGGCGTGCAGGGTGGTGAGGATTGATCACGGCTGGAAAAATCGCCAACGAGGTCCGGGACGGTATTTCCGCCGTCGGAAAGTCATTCGTCGTACCAATCAGCAGTCCGGCCACATTCGCCCCAGCACTCGATCCAGCATAGGGAACCCCGGCCAGCACCCGCTCTCGGATCAGTTCCAAGTGGCCCGCGCGATAGAGCTCCTGAAGCAGGACGAAGGTCTCCCCTCCTCCCACGAAGATTCCGTCTGCAGACTGCAACAATGCTCGAGCAGCCGTCTCGTCGTGCCGGTGGAGCGATTCCGCCTTCTGGCCGCCGAGATGCAGGAACGCCGCCTGCAATCGTTTCTCCATCACGTCCCGATCAGAGGGGAGCGATGCATGCAAAACCAAGGCAATGGTTCGGCACTTCAGGAAGTGCTCCCGCATTGACGGAAGAGTCGAATCCGCGAACCGGTCCCCATTCATCATCGACCCACCAATCACCATGACCGACGCGCGTGTCGACGTCCGGAACAAGGGTGACTCGGCTCGTAACGCCAAACTGGACGCACCCACACCGGCGAGCGCGCACAGCAGAGTGAACAGAAAATGAGGACGAAAATACTTCATACGTTCAGTTTGCCGCGAAAGGCCAAAGGCCGATGATTTTCATGCGACGCTCAAGGTTGAACCGCGTGAACAGCTTTTCAGTATCCGCAAGTGAACGTCGGAAGCTTCCGATGCCTTGATCATCGATCAAGAACAAAAGCAGATCGGCAATGATCACCGTCGAATCAACGACGATCGTCTCGGGCAGTTTGTCGATTGTGTCCGCAACATCGTGATAATAGCGTACGGATTCCCGAGGAATGGGTCCGTTAAACGTAATCGCCCGCACCCCGGCAAGTTGGTACGGCGTGTGATCGCTTCCAAACCAGTTGAGGTTTTGCACGCCCGTGGGTAGCTTTCGTTCGCCGCGGCCTTCATTCCAGCGCTCAAGTGTCGGGACCAACGATTCATCGCCCAACGCGTTCACCGCGATCGGCACGCCGACCATGTCGAGGTTGATCATAGCGACGACCAACTCCTGTCCCAGTCGACTCGCTTGATGCCTTGAACCCCAGAGCCCTTGCTCTTCGCCATTGAACCAAACCAGTTCAACCGAACGGCTCAGTTTCCGTCCCCGCAAACCATCCGCCAAAGCGAAGAGCTGCGCCACCCCGAGCCCGTTGTCGATCGCTCCCTGACCGAGATCCCAACTGTCAAGGTGAGCGCCAACCACGATTTTCTCCGCCGAGCTTCCCGGAAAACGCAGCACCACATTCGCCGTCTTGATCGGAAGACAACGCGAGCGCGTTTCCATCCGCAATCGGATGGGTGTGTCCCGGGCCACCAATCGGCGAAGCCAGTTCCCCTCCTCCAGTGTCAGCGAATAAACCGGCACCGGCAGAGCCACACCCTGAAAGCTGCCCGTGCGCTGGAGCACTTGGCCTCCCCCTTCTCGATTGATGAACAAAAGTCCGCCCATCCTTCGTTCGGCCGCGATGTTCACGAACTCGGATGTCTGCAAGGGGGTGCCCGCGCTGATCAATCCGATCCGGCCATCGACGTGACGTGCAGGATAATCCGTGGCCTTGCCATCTTTCAGATCGATCAGTTCAGCTTCGAACGCAGCGTGCGGCTGGGTGTAGGCCAACGCCGCCACGCGGAGGCGGCGCGGGAAAGGCGCGAGAAGTTCGACCCGATCGTCCCCTCGCTCCCATCCGGGCATGGCGAAGGGCTCCACCTGGGGCTCCAAACCGAGCGCCCGAAGCTCCCTGACCAATTGCTCGACCGCCCGATGGTCCGCCGGCGATCCCGTCAGCCGCCCGCCCACATCGTCGCAAAGGCGGGTCAGCATCGCATGTGCTTTGACCGCGGAACGGGCGAAGTCCGGAGGGGCTTCAGCCGCGGCAGCTTTGGCCGGACGGGTGCCAATCATGGCGAAGAGGAGCAGGCCGGCGGCTGCCGTCAGCAGCCAACCGCCAGCCCGCCTCACCGGCAAGTCCGTCCTCTTTACGCTGCGCCCGTTAACGTCCTCGAACGAGGCGGGTCCGACCCTCAAGTTTCGTGAATCCATATTTTCATTTCCCCTTCACCGCGGTTGTTCCAGAGACAGTAGGGTATCAAAGTCAGGGTCGCCAGCTCCGTCGTGGGCGCACAGGTCGTATAAAGATCACCCCCCGCGGGAATCAGGCGCTCCGCCTTGCCTTCAATCACCACTGTCCCGCCGAGCAGACGCTCATCGAATCGCATTGCCAGGGCCGTACCCCGCGGCAAACGCAGGGAACCCAGACGGGCCCCGTTGTCGATCTCCTCCGCGCAGTAAACGATCGGCCCGCGCTGAATCGCAACACAACCCGCGTTCTGCGTGACAAAGGGGTGGGCCCGCACGCGATCGATCGGCATCGGAAAATCAACGACAATCTGGTCACCGTTTCGCCATTCCCGGTCAATCAGCGCATAACCTTGGACGTTGATCGACTCGACGTCCACCGCTCGTCCCGCCACTTCCATCCGTGGCGCAACACACCAACCCGGAAGCCTCAACCGCAGGGCGAAACGCACCGGTGTCCCGCACTCGACCGTCAGCCCAACGCGTTCGTCCCAGGGATAGTCCGTCACGACCTTCAAGCGCACCGGCGTGGTGCCTTCCGTCCAATCAACGGAACCTTCCGCATACAGGTGAACCGCCAGTCCACCGGGAAGACGCGAATAGGCGTAGTTCCCCAATGAGGCGAACGTGCGCGCAATGTTCGGCGGGCAACAGGCGCAGCCAAACCAGCCGACCCGCTCGGTCTTGACGTAGTGACAATCGTAGCGGCGTTTGGCCACGGCGGGAGTGACCTCGAGCGGGTTGACGTAAAAGAACCGGGTGCCGTCCTGGGACATCCCGGCGGACACGTTGTTGTAGAGGGCACGTTCAATCACGTCACCGTAGTCGCCTCGAAGATCGAGATCGAGCATGCGGCGACTGAAGAGTGCGAGCCCGATGCCGGCACAACTTTCGGCGTAGGCTCGGTCGTTGGGCAGGTCATATCGCTCGGAAAACTTCTCGCCCATCCACTCGGAGCCGATGCCACCGGTGAGATACAGGTGGTGATCGCGAATTCGTTCCCAGAGCAACCGGCACGTGGCTGCGAGCCCCTCGTCGCCCAACGTCCGCGCCAAGTCCGCCATGGCCGTGTAGAGGTACATCGCCCGCACCGAATGTCCCACCGGTTCAGTCTGCTCGCGAATCGGCCGGTGAGCCTGCAGATAGGCCCAGCGGTCATGATAGAAGTAAACGGGCAGTTTCTTGATTCCCAGCCGTTCGATTTCCGCTTCGTAGTAAATGGGTGCCTGCCCCCGCAGCTCAAGAAACCGCTCTGCCAGTTGACTGTACCGGGCTTCACCCGTGGCACGCGCCAGTTTCAAGAGCGCGAGTTCGATCTCCTCGTGGCCACAGTATCCGGGAATTTGTCCGGGGCCGGTTCCGAAACTCCGATCAACCAAGTCCGCCAGCTTGCACACCACCTCGAGCAGGCTGCGTTTGCCCGTCGCTTGGAAATGAGCCACGCCCGCCTCGATGAAATGTCCCGCAATATAGAGCTCGTGGTACTCGTGCAGGTTGGCCCAACGCTTGTCCGGTTCAACCAACTGGATGTAGGTGTCGAGATATCCGTCGGGCTGCTGAGCCTTGGCGATCGTCGCGATGATTCCATCCACGGCCGCGTTCAATGCCGGATCCGGGTGCGTCGCCAGACGAAACGAGGCGGCTTCGATCCACTTCGCCAGGTCGGAGTCCTGAAACCACAGCCCATGGAAAGCCCCCTCCTTTTGCTTCGCCGCCACTTCGAAATTGTGCACCGTGCCGCTCCTCTCCGCTCCCGGCACCCGATCGTTCAGTGCTTCCCATTGGTAAGGGATGACCGTTTCGCGCACCAGTCGTGCACGGTCGGCGAGGAATCCGCGCTCGAAGCGGACTTGCGGGAGCGGCACCTGAGTCGGCGCGGGGGTCGATGTGGGCATGGGACGAATGATTTACGCCTACTCCGGTCGGACGCGGTCGGTCACCGTCACCGTGCCCAAATCGAGCACCCGCTCAAGCCGCCCGTGCGTCAGAGTGAGCTTTTGCGAACCCTTTTCGGCGTTGAGATAGGGTCCTTCAAAGAGCTTCCACCGACCGAAGTCGATGCGCTTGCCGTCCACCACCGGCACCTGATCGTAGGTGAAGGAGACCGTCTTGCCCCGCAAGGTCTTGAAGGTCACGGACGGAACGGGCTCAAGGACGAACTTGAGGGGCAGCGCCCGCATCGCCGCCTGAAAATCCGCGAATGTGGCGAACTCCGAGACGCTGGCCGCCTGGACGATCGTACCATTCTTCAAATGGGGGCTGAAGAGCCGACGGTCCCCCTTGTCAATTCGATCAGCGGTCCACGAGGACTTGAAGCCCTTGAGCGGTTGCCACTCAAACGGGGCGAGGGGCCGGTAGGCGAGATAGGTGTCCCCGCCGCGTGCGAAGATCCATCCGGATACGTCTTCCGTCAGGTCGGCAAGATCCTTGGAAAAGAACCCGTTGATGTGGGGAAACCGGGTGTCGGGCGGGATGTCATAGAGCGCGATCACCGTGTCCAGATCCTGAAACACCCGCTCAAACCTCGAGCTCCCGAGCAGCTTGTCCGGTGAATCGTAGGATGCCTTTCCCTCCCTGGTCACCCCCTTGGTCATCTGGTCAGGCAGCTCCGCGAAGTACATCTGCATGTCAAACGACGATGAAATCGGGTGCATCGAAAAAATCGTGTTGTGCACTCCCCGAGGGTCCGGTACCGCCCACGTGACATCCCAGACATGGGCCTGGATCGGGTCGCTGATGCCCCCTTGATAGGAGCCGACCGCGTAGTCACGCCGTGAATAATTCGTCTTGTAGATCGGGGCCATCTCCACGTCGCTGTTCCGCCAGCGGCGGCGGGTGCGTTTCAGATCGCGCTGCAGGAAGTCTCCATCCCGGTCGACGCCGATGCGGTAGATCACCTCCGGCAGGTCATAGCTCTTCGCCACCGCGGCGAAATAGATCCCCCATCCTCCATAACCCGCCGGGGTGGCCGTGTTCCCGAGCAGGAGCCAGCTGAAAAAGGTGGAGAGTGCGTTCCATCTCTCAATCAGGGACGTGTCGTCGGTCCGCGCGTTCGCCCCGTGGAGCATGCCTTCAAGCGAATTGGCAAACTGGTCCGCGAGGATCCAGTCGAGCATCATGCGTCCACGCAGTCGCATCCCGGGTTCTTCAGCCCAGGCTGAAAGGAAGAGCAGCGGGATCGCGTATTCACCGATGTAATGCGTACAGTTGAATTCTCCCTGGCCAATCGTCGTCGTCAGCTTCATCCAGTGCAGCAGGTAGTCACGGGCCTCGGCCAGATTTTCCGAGGAGCTCTTTCCCGAGTACCAGGAGCTTCCGGGTCCGTCCGGATGGAGCTGGGCCATGAGGTACAGCGAGACGTAGTACATCGCCCAGTGATTCTCCGTATCCCCGCGCAATTGCATGGTCGAACTCCAGGCGGTCCGGAGTGCGCCCTGCGCCTCCGCCGAAAGCTGGTCGCGTCCGAGGTAAGCCACGCAGACCGTCGGAAACATCCAAAACGGGCCGCTTCCGGGCTCCTTCATCAGTTCGATCACACTGAGGGAACAGCGCTCGGCATCCTCTCTGAGCGCAAGCTTGGCGGCGATCACAGCCATGTCCCGCAGAAGAGGGTCCGTCGGTTTGGCCAATGCCGACCGCCAGGCCAGAACCTCATCGATCCGGCTCTCGTAAGCCAAACGACGTGCGTCGGGCCGCTCCACCACCGCACGCGAGGGCATTGGCCCCGCGAACGAGGGCTGAGCCCGCAAGGTCAACACCACAGCAAGGTGCGCCAGACAAAATAGAATAAGTCGTGCAGTCATCGGGTTTTCCTTTCGTTGCACTGTCAGTGAGACGCGCGGGGAGTGAAGACAAAGTTGCCAATGGTTGAGCCCTCAAGTCCCGAGACGACCCAGGTGCGGCCAAAGTCGTCCGAATGATAGAGCGCCGTCTGATAAACTCCGGCATAGAGCCGGCCGGTCCCCGGATCGATCCCCACCCGGAAAACACAGTGCCCATCGGGCAAGCCGTCATTGCGGGAAACCCAGGTCTTTCCTCCGTCCTCGGTCGTCCAGACTCCGTAGGTCCAGCTCGAAACCGCCATCCATCCCGGGCGAGTGCCGTCAAAGGCAACGTTGTAAAGCGCCTCCTCGGAGGGAACGCCGCCAAGCCTTTTCCAAGTCACGCCGCGATCGCCGGAAACCTGGACCCCGTCGCTCTGGGTCGTCGCCATCCAGACCTTCGGGTCATGCGGGGATTGCTGGAGGTCAGTCACGGTGGCCTTGCTCACCATGACTCGACGCCAACGTCGGCCCGCGTCCTCCGTCAGATAGATCCCGGACTCGCAGCCGGCGAGCACCCTGCCGCCGCGTGTCCGGTCCACTTCGATCGTCTGGGTGTACTTTCCCCGACCCGGCAGGCCTTTTTCGCGTCGCGTCCAAGTGACACCCCGATCAGTTGAAACCGCGATCCCGTCAGGCAGGGCCAGAAAAATCTGGTCCAGCGCGTTCGGGTCCAGACAGATATCCTTGGCTTCGGTCATGTCCCAACTCGTCGCAATCCGGAGGGTCTTCCCTCCGTCGCGACTGACCACGGCACCATTGGCAGTCGCCAGATAAAGCACGTCTCGATTCCTCGGATCATACGCCACATTGAAGACATGCGGAAAATTCAGGCCAAAATGAACAAACCCGCCCGCATCCGTCCTGCGGAAGAGGCCGTTGAGGGTGACCAGCTTCGATCCGATGACGTAATTGCGGTTGATCGCCGCGCAGACGGTGAGGTCGTACGCGGAGGCGGGCGCTCCGAACGCGCCGAGCTGGCTGGACGCGAACGAGGCCAAACAGAGGAGAATCAATTTAAACTTAGGCATGTGAATAAACGGCTTCTGGCGTTGCGGTCCGGACCCGGGAGCGGCATGGCTGGTCAGCACCATGAAAAAAGTATCCTTCTCCCTGGCTCTGGTTCTGGTCTGGATCCTGGCATTGGTTAACATCACCGACGGGTTCGCGGCCGCCGCGGCCTCGCCCGAGGCACGCCTCGCTGAACTCGGTCTCACCCTGCCCGCGCCGTCGTCGGCGATCGCCAACTACGTGCCCGCGGTCCGCAGCGGTAATCTTGTTTTCCTCGCCGGACAAATCGCCCGCGGCACGGACGGTAAATTTCTCGCGGGCAAGGTCGGCCGCGATGTCACTGAAGCCGAGGCGATCGCGGCCGCACGGATCTGTGCGCTGCAACTGCTGGCGGCTCTGAAGGCGGAGATCGGTGACCTGGCCAAAGTCAAACGCATCGTCCGCGTGGGCGGATTCGTCAATTGCACCGACGACTTCACGGCCCAACCCAAGGTCATCAACGGTTGTTCCGATCTTCTGGTCGCGGTCTTCGGCGACAAGGGTCGTCATGCCCGGGCCGCAGTCGGGGTAAACGCGCTTCCCGTCGGCGCGCCGGTCGAAATCGATCTGATCGCGGAAGTCGTTGACTGACAAATTCAGCATCGCCTAAAGCTCCCGGATTGAGGTTTTGACGGCAGCGACGACCCGCTCGCAGTCTTCCTGGAGCGTGAAGATGTGGGTCGAGATCCGGAGCGCCTGCATCCCCTGCTCGGTCACCGGCCGGCAACGCAGGCGGTGTTTTTCCAGGAGGTAATTGAAGAACTTTGAGGCATCCGCCCGCGGATGTTGGATCGTCGTCATCGAGGCCCGCAGGCTCTCATGGCTCGGGGTGAGCACGGTGATGCCCGGCACCTTGGCCAGCTCAACCAGGAGGAACCCCGCGAGGTCGCGGCCACGCGCGGCGATGCGTTCCCCGCCGATGGACTCCTGGAACCGCACCGCTGCCGCCACGGCCTCGACGGCTCCGGCGTTCCGGGTGCCATACTCATGGCGAGCCGCCGTCGCCGAATACTTCAACTCTCCCGGGAGCCATGACAGCTCCCCGGAATACGCGCCAATGCCCGTGGACGAGATCTCATTGAGCCTCGTCCGACGAAGATAGAGTACTCCGGTTTCATGGGGGGCACCGAGCCATTTGTGGCCGCTGAACGCATAGGAATCGCAGCCCAGCGCATCGAGACCAACCGGAATCATGCCCACGGACTGGGCGCCATCGACATGAAACCAGATCCCGCGCGCCTGAGCCAACTCCGCCACCGCGGCCACCGGCAGGACCAGGCCGGTGGTGCAGGTGATGTGGCTCACCTGGATGACCCGGGTGCGCGGCGTGATCAGGTCCCGGATACGCTGAAGATTCGCCTCCGGGCTCGAGGGATCCGGCTCGAACAACCGAACCACCACTCCCCGCTCACGGGCCTGATTGAACCAGGGGAACGAGCCACCGGGGTGCGCATGAGTCTCGAAGATCACCTCGTCTCCGGCCTTCAATGAAAGTCCCGAGGCGATGATCGAGTTACCTTCGGTCGCATTGCGGACGAAGCAGATTTCGTCGGTCCCGGCACCGACGAACCGGGCGACCACCGCCCGCGCGGGCTCGAACCGGCCATGCCCCGTCTCGGAGTGCTCCTGAAGTTGCCGCATGGTCTCAAAGAGAGTGTCCAGGACCGGCTGCGAGGTGGGTCCCAGGCCGCCGGTGTTGAGATAAAGCGGATCCTCGAGCAGGGGAAATTGGGCGCGCACCGCCCGCCAATAAACCTCCGGACGCACCGACTCAAACGCGGGCAAGGCCAGCCCGGAGGCCACCGCCGGGCTCGTCTTGAGGCCCGTCGAGGCGGTCGAGGAACAGCCCGCCAAGGCACCCAGGGTGCCTAAACCCAACCCCTGCACAAATGCGCGGCGATCGATGGTCATGGTACGCAGGTAAAGGTCAGCGTATGATTCAATTCGATCACGCCATCGGCCGGCACGTCGCGGTTTCGATCGAACTCCACCGGAAACGCTGCCAGCGGATAGTTCCGTCGGACAAACCAAGGCAGGGGTCCGGTATTGTTTTCAAAGCGGATGACCACGCGGCGAAGCGTCTCGTCGAGTTGTCCGTGCCACTCCATCCATCGCGCCGGCACGCCATGCACCGCCTTGATTCCCTCGATGCCGCCTTCCGCCACGACTTTGATCAGCGGATCGAGGTGATCGTCAAGCAATTCACGGGCGCCGCGAAACTGGAGTCCGCTGTAGTGCGACCCCTCCATCCCCCCCTGAGAGTGGGGATTGCCCAACGAAAGCGCCTGACCGGAGACGTTGACCAGCCGACTGCTCCACTGCAGCGACCACGATCCCGCCGATTCATCCACATCCACCACCAGGTTCCGCTCTTCCTGGAAATACGTCTTCTCGAGCCGAATCCAAGCGACCGTGTGCGCCAGCGTCGCTCGCGAGCCGGCAGCCTCCAGGCGCTTCCAGTCCTGGTGACGCTGCAGTCCGTGATCATTGCGCCACTGATAACCATCTGCACGCGCACAGGTCGGTCCTCCCCAAAAATTGACCCCGGACACCTGGTTCAGTGTCAGGCTGAGGGCATGATGCCAGGGATGGTCGTTCGGACGAAAGTTCGTCAGGGTGTCGCCTTGGAGCGAATTCACCGGATGCAGGTAAGGACGCGGCGACTCCGTCAAGTCCGTCGTCGGCTGGTAGACGTAACGGAGGAGCAGACGGTCGCCCGCGAGGACTGCGACGGAATGCCCGGAATCGTGCTGAAGGTGCAATTCACTCATGGTAAAAGGAAGGTTTCCTCAAAACGGGTCTGCGTAAAGTGACGGCGCGCCCCACCCGGCACGCGAAGATCCACCGGAATGCCCGGCGGCTTGATGATCACGAGGTGCAGTCGACGTTCTGTGAGACGCCACGAAACCTCCACCAGCCCGTGCGGCGTGCAGACGCTGCCCGCCGCGTGCTCCAGCCCGCACAGATGCGGCTCGACCGCGATCCGGGCGAATCCAGGTTCGGAGGGAGTGACCCCGAGGATCCGTTGTTGGAACTCGAGAACCGGATGGGCCGACCAGGCATGACAAAGCGATCGCCAGTAGCTGTTCTCCTCGACGAAGGTCGACAGCCCGAACCCGATCGACTCATGCCAGGGACCGAGGTACTTCGGCATGTCGTCGTAGCGTCCGGCGCGGAGCAAGGCGGTGAAGCCGGTGTGCCACCAGAAGAACGAACCCGGAGCGAGCTTCTCGTCGTGAGGGAATCGCCGCATCATGACCGCGCGCTCGCGGTCTCCGGGCAAACCGGCGACGAGCGCCCAGGCATTGCCATATTGGCTGAGTTCGGGTCCACCGGGACGGTCAAAGTACAAGCCCTCGGACTCGGACCAGAAGCGAGCGTGTGCCTTGGGCCGCAACTCCGCCGCCTCCACCGTCAAGGCCGCCGCCTCCACCGTCCGGCCCACGTGCTGAAGCAACCAGGCGGTCTCATCGAGCGCGTGGATGAACTGCGCGGTGAAGATGGTCGTCGCACCATGGTCGGCTCCGGGCACCACTCCACGCGGCCACCAGGGACACCAATCGGTCACATTCCAGAACGGCAGCCGCGAGGGCAGGCCCTCCTCGTCGCAATGCCGCCGATACCAATCGAGCACCGCCCGGACTCCGGGCAGAAGATCCCGCACCGTCGCCGCGTCGGCCGTGCAGGCAAAGTAGTCCTTGATCGTCGTGATCCAATGAATGCTCCACGCCGGAATGATCTGCACGAGGCGGGACGGATAGCGCGACTGGGTCAGTCCGTCGGACAGCCGCGACCAGTCGAAATGATAGAGCGACTGCCGGCTGAGCCGCGCATCGCCGGTCGTGAACAGCGCAAGTTTCGAGGTGATCATCGTGTCCCCCGCGTACTGCATCTGCTCGTAATGCGGGCAGTCCTCGAAGGTCTCGTGCGAACACATCCGCATCGTGTGCAGTCCCGCACGCCAGATCCGGTCCAGCGAGGCATCGGAGGATTGGAAGGTCGCCGCAATCCGATACGGGTAGGCCGTGAAGCGCTGGCTGATCGAGCGCAGCGTCAACGGCTGGTCTCCCACCGTGATCTGCAGACCGACGTAACGAAACGCCCGCCAATGCAGGGGCTCGAACACCTCGTCGCGACCGGACGGTTCCCAGAGGTCACACCACCCGGTGACCTCCCCGCGACGATCAAACGTCCATCCGCGCGTCTCATCCGCAAAATGCGAGGCAAGATTGGCGAGCGACTGCTGGCGACCGAGCAGTTTCGCACCAGGGGTATCCCAGCGCAGGCGCAGGGCCTCCGCATAGGTCAATCGAACGAGACTGCCCGCGCCACCCGACACGACCAATTGCGGAAACGCCGTCGTCAGCTCCACCGTATCAAGCACCAGGTCAACCGTCTCGCCGGGAGCCAGCGTCAACGGGATCGATGCCTCCAGCAGCCGTTTCCACGCGTCCGAAACCGCGCCGCCACCCTTGACGTAGGCATCGGGAAACGGCTCGGGTTTGCCTTCCTCCAACATCGGGATCATCCGGTGGATCAACCCGTAGGGACTTGCTGGATCGCGACGGTTCTCCAGGAGTTCGGCCTTGAAAAGAACGTGCGCCGGCGACCAGCCGGAATCGTCAAAGTGCGGCTCACGCCATCCTTCCGGTTCGAGCGTCGAGAGACGGTGCTCAAAATAACCGAGATAACCCTCGAACGTCGTATTCAGGTTTTGGAATCGGTGCGCCCGATCCACGAACACCCGCCAGCTCGCATCCGTGCGCAGATCCTCCAAGACATCGCCGGCGGCATCCCTCAATCCCCCCTCAAGCACAAAACCCCCGGTGTACGTCATCACCGAACACGGCGCCCCCAACAGCGCCGGACGGTGAGCCACCCGGGACATATCCATCACCAGCGCCGCCAGGACGTTCGGGCCGGCGCGCAGGTGCGGGGTCAGGTCAAAAACCTCATAGAAGTGATGGTTGACATCACCTTTGGCTGGACCCCGGCCGATAAAAATGCCGTTGCAGAAAAAGAGGTAACGGCTGTCCGCCGACAGCGTCACCGAGAGGTTCGCGCCGGCCAAGGTCCCAACCTCAAACGTGCGTCGGAAAAGACGCACCTGGTAGTGCGACGGCGTGGCATTCTCAGGTGCCGGAGCTCCGTGAGATCCTTCCGCGGACCAGATCCACGAAGCGGAGTTGACGAACGGTTGGGCGGTGGCAGGAGACACGGGAGTGGTCATGGGGCAGTTCAGCGACGAACGGGCGGGAGAAAGCTGAAATCATAGCCGTAGGCCCCGTCGAGCCCGCCTGATTTCCAGGTCCGCCCGAGGTCGTCGGAAAAGTAGGCGCTTTCTTCGAAGATCGACGCCCAAAGCCGCCCGGTCACGTCGGGATCGAAGGCCAGAACCATGGCATGAGGCACAGGCAGCCCTGCGGTTCGATCCACCCACGAAACGCCTCCGTCGATGGAAACCCGCACGCCCACGTTCCAGCCACCGACCGCCATCACCCGCGGATCTTTCCGATCCAACGCCACCGCGTAGAGATTGGCCCCTGCGGAGGCCGGATCGGTCGCGGACCAGGTCAGCCCGCCATCACGGGACAGCCACGCTCCCTGGTGCTGGGTTCCCGCGATCATCAGTTTTGCATCCACTTCACTCTGCGCGAGTCGAAGGATGGTCGTCTCGGGCGAAGGCACCCGCGTCCAGCGAACCGCGGCATCCGTGGAAAGATAAATCCCAGCCTCGCTCCCAATCAACACGCGTCCCGCGTTGGCCTGATCGGCGATGACGGTCTGGGTGTACAACGTCGGCAACCCGGCCTGCGCAAGCGTCCAGGTGGCACCGGCATCGGAGGAGCGAAGGGGTCCCCACTGAGTCGCGGCGTAGGCGAATTGAGGTTGGTTTCGGTCAAAGGCGATGCTTTTGACATCGATCACCTCCCAGCCCGTGGTCTTTCGCCACGCACGGCCACCGTTGGAGCTCCGGATGACTCCGTCCGAACTCGCGATCAGAAGAACCTCGGGATTTCCCGGCTGCGCGACCACGCTGGAGATTCCGAGGATTCTCGGCCCGAAATGGTGCCACTCCCCTGAAGCCGCGCGCACGTAGAGTCCGGAGTCCGTCGGCACCGACGAATTTTTTTGCGCCTTGGTCATGCCGACCGCAGCGAAAAAACGTGACGGTTCGGCCCCGCGGACGATCGCAAGACCCGATAAGAAAAAGAGAATCCAAAACGCCGGGGTTCTCATGGCTGGGCGAAAGCGTGTTCGATGACGTTGTTCTTGAAATCCAGACGAAGGCGTTCCGTGCCATGTCGAATCTCCAGGCGCTGGCTGCCACGTTCTGCGACCCCAAACGGGCTCTCGAAGAGCGGCCATTGCGGGTAACCCAATGGGTTACCGTCGACCGTGGGGGTTGAACCGTAACGGGCCTGCAGCCGGCTGCCGTCCAGACTTGTAAACGCCACTTCGGGAGTGGTCGCGGTGGAGAAAGCCAACGGGAGCGCCCGCACCGCCTGCTTGAATGCCTCATAGGAGTCGAACGAACGAACCGGTGCGACCTGCACCACGTAGCCGTTCTTGAGCCCGGAGCTGACATAACAGCGATGTCCGGTGCCCCACTCCTTGAAACCCGAGCCGATCCAGCCCCCCGCCCCGCCGCCGAGCAATCCCGTCCAGTCGTTCGGTTTCCACTCGCCTGGCGCAAGTGGACGGTAGGCGATGTAAACCGGGCCGCCTTGCGCGAAGATCCAGCCCGAAGCATCCTCCACGATCTCACGCAGATCGCGCGAGAACAGCGCCGTCACGTGAGGAAAACGCGTATCCGCGGGCAATTCATGGAGCGCAATCAGCGCGGTCCCCTGCTGGAAGACCTGCTCGTACGGTGAACCGCTGGCGAGTTTGTCTGGCGAATCGTAGTCGATCTTCGACCGCGCAATCAGATCCGTGATGGTGTCCCAGTTTCCCCCGAAAAACATCGTGCCCTCAAACGGCGACGAGTACGGCTGCACCGCAAAGAAGGTGTTCGACGCGTCCAGCGGCCGGTCGACCCGCCACCGCAGGCTCCACGTCTGCTGCTGGATCGGCTGGAGCAAACCTCCCTGAGTGGATCCGAGCACGAAATCGTGGTCCACGTAGCTGTACTTGTAGACCGGCACGGTTCTCTTGTCGCCGATGACGACGGATTCCGGCCCGGCATGGCGCATCCGCCACCGCGTGCGTTTCAGTTCCCTTTCGACGTAGGGGCGGTCCTCCGTGCGAGCGATCCGCTCAAGGATGGGCGGCGGTGTGTAGCCGCTCATGGCGAGCAGCAGCGCTTGTCCGCTGGACTGGTATTCCCCCAACCCGAAGAGCAACCACCCCAAGGCGGCGGCCGTCGTGCGGGCCGGCTGGAGGATCTGCCGGGGATAGACCCGGCTGTGCGCCCCCGCAGACTGACCCGAAAGGTGTTCGATGACGTAATCGTAGAAGACATAATCGAGCATCATCCGAGCCTTCTGCCGAAAGGCCGGATCCTTCGTCCACCCCGCGAGCATCGCCAGCGGCGCGACATACTCTCCCAAATAACCGGGAGAATCGTACTCACCCTGTCCGTAGGAGGTGGTGACCCGCATCCAATGTTCCAGATAGGACCGGGCCTCCTCCATGTTCTCCTTCGCTGAACGGCCGTTGAACCAATGTTCGGGACCGGTTCCTTCGAACGTCTGCGCCGCCAAATAAAGGCTTCCGTAATACAGCACCCAGTGGTTCTCCGTATCACCCCGGCTCGGCCAATACGTGCGCCAAAGCTCGGCGATCTTATCCCAACTCCGGTTGTCCAGTTGATCGCGGCCTGCGACCATCACCGCAGTCATGGGGTACATCCAAAACATATTCAGGCTCGGCACCGGCTCATTGAGCTTGGCGAAACGAGCCAACGCCGCCTCCACCTTCGAACTCCGCTGGAGCGCGGCCGCCACATCCAGGAACGAGCCCTTGCTGGCGTCAACCAGGTCAATGTTCTCCAGCGCGCCAGACACCGTCATCTCCCGGCGTTCCTGAAAACGACGGGAAATTTCGGCATCGGAGAGAGCGACGCCGCCGCCTTGGGCACTCACCAGCTGCACCACCCAAACAGGCAGGAATCCTAATAAGATGAAACGAATCCACCTTGGACGAACATTCAGCATCATGGGAACAGGGAAAATAGGGGTCGAAGCTCAGCATGAGCTGGCTTTTTTTCGCATTTCAATCAGCATTTTCAATGAAATTTCATTGAAGATGAACACCCCCACTCGATCCTCCGCTCCTCGACTGATTCAATGTGCCTCACCCTGGTCGCTCGAAGGCCATCCTTCCCCGCGTCGGGAGTGGACCCTCGAACGAAAAGTGGCCGCGATGAAAGACGCCGGGTTCGATGGGCTGGCCGCAATCATCACTCCCGAGCGCCGAGCCATGGCGGAGAAGTTCGGCTTGGTGGTCATGGGTGGTTTCGATGGTTCGTCGATCAAGCAGGCGCGGACACAAATCCTCGCTCAGAAGGCGCTCGGCGTTCGCCTGATGAATGTCCAGCTCTTGGACCACGATACGCCCCCAACCGTCGCTGCGGCGATGGCCGTCCGGCTGATCGCCCTCTCCGACGAGTTGGAGGTGGCGGTGCACATCGAGACCCACCGGGACACCTCGACGGAGACCCCCGAAAAATATTCCGAGATCGCACGCCTGTTCAAAAAGGCGACGGGACGGCTTCTTCCGACGACCTGGGACCACTCCCATTTTGCCGTCTCCAAACACGTCCTCCCGCAGGATTACTCGCGGCGACTGCTGGCCTGGCCAAAACTGATTCAGAGCTCTCAAATTTTCCATCTGCGACCCTTCAACAGCCAGCATTGCCAGGTTCCCGTGACCAACGGGCGCGGACGGTTGACCCCGGAGTTTCGCGACTACCTGACGTTCGTCGAGGACCTGCTGACCCTTTGGCTGGTGGGTCCCCGCCCGGGAGGCGAACTCTGGGTTTGTCCAGAGTTGGGCACCAGTGTTGGCTACAATGTCAGTACCAACCCACCCGTCTGGGCCGACGCCATCCGGGCCCGGCGGGAGTACGCCGGCGCATGGAGACGGGCCCTGCATCGCACCGGATGAGACGGAGTTATTTTCAGCTGATCGGGTGAAAACTCCTTGACCGCGCCGGTTAATCTTTCATCTCCTTTCAGTGAAATTCTCAGGACGGGAAGGCCCCACCCCCATGCTGATCACCGAAATCGCCGTCAAGGCTCGCGTCTCCCCCGCCACGGTTTCCCGTGCAATCAACCAGCCACAACTGGTCGCGGCGGAGAGCTTGGCCCGTATCCGGGCGGTGATGCACCAACACAACTATGTGCCCGCGCCCCTCAATCGGCGCCGCGGACCGAAGGCCCGGCTTCCCGAGCAGCGACGCATTGGGGTTTGGTTCGTGGGAGCTCGGGCCAACAACCCAAGCCTCAATTGGTTTCAGGATCAACTGCTCCAGGTCCAGTCGACCGACCCGCGTTACCGCGTCGATCTGCGGGTGCTTTTCTCCAATACGCCCGATGAGCTCCCGCGAAATTTGGCGAGCGAACGGCTGGACGGGGTGATCGTCCAAGGCATGGAGCCCTCGATGGATTGCCTCGCCAAACTTCGCGAGCTGCCTCACGTCTGGTTCATGACGAGACGGTCTGCGTCCTATCCAGGCGACTACGTCGAGCCAAATAATGAGGAGAATGGCCGGATGGCGGCGGATTACATGCAGGGTCGCGGTCACAAATCGGTCGCGGTCATCACCACCGATCCGGACTACAGCGCCATCGTGCAGCGCAACCGGGCCTTCGTCGAGCGAGCCGCCGAACTCGGCATGTCCGTGCATACCGTGCTGGGGGCCTCCAACCCTGGCGTCAGTTACTTGGAAATCATGCCCGTCAGCGCGGAGAGTGACGCCTTGGTCAAACGACTGCTTGAATGCACGCCGAGACCCACCGGGCTCTATCTCCCTGTCGACCACTTCTGCGGTGCATTCTTCCGCGCACTAAGAGAGGTCGGTCGAAAACCCGTGCGTGACTTTGACGCGATCCTCGGCAATTACAACCCGGTGATCTATCATAACCTCGATCACTCCCCAGCGGCGATCGACATCAATCTCCCGATGCTCGTGCGCAAGGTCGTCGACCATCTTCTCTGGCGGATCGAGAACCCAACCGTGGGCGGACGAATCGGCGTCACCATCTCGCCACGACTCTTGACCCGCAACGGATCAAGTTAAGTGACCACGCCCGCCAATCGATCGACCTCGCCCACGACTCCAGCCCTCTCCCTTTCCATTGAACCCGCCACTCGTGTTCATCCTCGGAAGCTACAAACCAACCAAAACATGATAACAACCCCGTGCACCCCAATTGACCGCGCCAGGCAGCTCCTGGCCATCGGTCTTGCGGCGCTGATCACGTCGTCGACCGCCTCTGCACAGGCGCTCGACGCTGATTCAGCTCGTCGTCTCCAGGAAGAGAACGCCGCCTTGCGACGTCGCCTCGCCGAAATGGAAGCCATTTCGCGTCCTGCAGCCCCAGCCACCACAACCGTTCAACCCCGCCCCGCCTCAACCGGCCCGGTATCCCCATCAGCGATCCCTCCTGCGGATGACGATGTGGTCACCCTGTCCGCCTTCGACGTCAGCACGGAGCGCGACTTCGGTTACCTCAAGACGAACGCCGCCTCGGCCACCAAGATCGGCATGGAGATCCAACGGATCCCCATGAACGTTCAGGTGCTCTCGCGTGAGTTCCTCGATGACACCAACGCCAAGTCGCTGACGGATCTCTTCCGTTACTCTGCGGCTGCTTCGGGCGACACCCGTTTCGCCATGCGCGTGCCGGCCAATTCGGCCACTCCGCAGGGCACCTTCACGATGCGCGGTTTCGTCGTGAACAGCCTGATGAAGAACGGCATCTTCCGGTACACCTCCTACAACCTCGACAGCATCGAACGCGTGGACGTGATCAAGGGACCGGCGGCCGTATTCTTCGGCCAAGGTTATCCCGGCGGCGTGATCAACTACATCAGCAAGCTGCCCCAGTTCGCTGAGATTCCGACCACCGTCGGCATCACGGTCAATGACAACTCCGGTCAGAAGATCGTCCTCGATCATAACGCCGTCCTCTCCAAGAAGGCGGCGTTCCGCGTCGTCGGTTCATGGGAGGACACTCAAGGTGAACGCCGTTTCGAGTATCGCCGCGGCATCTCGGTGAACCCATCGTTGGTTTTCGTTCCGTTTGACAGTGGCAAGGTGAAGATCACCCTCGAAGCCGAACAGTTGGATGAACAGTTCAGCTGGAACGACTGGGATTGGATTTACAGCGACTTTGCCGGCTGGAAGACCGCCGCAACGACCGGTCAATACGGTTCCTCGACGGCGACCCTGGCAAACACGATCGTGGCCAATACCGGCAACGGACTGGCTGCGAACGTGGTTCAAGGAACGACGACGCCCACCCTCGCCTACGCGACTTACATCAACAACAAGCGTATCGCGACGACCAACTGGTCACTGCCGGCTTATACGAGCGTCGAACGAGGCGCCTACATCACGAACGCCGCGGGGCAATTCGTGAAGGATGAAGCCTTCAACTACACCAGCCGGGGCGCGAACTTCAAGAACACGGTCCGGAACATCACCGCGACGATCGACATGAGCCCGTTTGAGTGGCTCGACGTGCGCTACAATTACTTCAAGGAGAATTCCGAGAACTATTCCGTTGGTCAAGGCGGTGCGCTCACCACGCCTTACGCCAACGGCGTCAACTGGAACGCGGGGACCGGTAACCTCTCCGGTTACTACCGCTACGCCCAGACTCACAACATCGACGCCGTCTTCAAGTTCGACGTCTTCGGGGTGAAGAGCAAGCTCCTCGCCGGCTTCCAGAGAATCAACCCGTACCAGCAGTTCCTCGGTGGTCAGTTGGTCACGGACGCCCAGTGGGCCTTCCTCCCAGGCGCCCGTAATACCACGTCGAATCCTGACTATCGCGGCACCAACGTGGGCATCTACAACCACGGCAACGTACCGGTCAATCAGGTCATCTTCGATCGCGCCGGAGCCATCAAGCCGGTCCGCCAGATCTACTCGAACTTCGATCCTGGGTTCGAAATCTATCCCGACATCAGCGTCTATCACCAGTCGGACCGCAACGCCTTGGACGGTTACAAGGTCAAGCAGCACTCAATGTACCTGAACTATCAGGCGACCCTGCTGGACGACCGCCTGACGGTCCTCGCCGGTTACCGCGAAGAGAAACGTTGGGAACGGGGTCAGTTCCAGCCAAACAACTATCCGTGGTTCATCTATTTCCCGGAAATGGATCTGCGCCCGGACCTCTACCCCGAGAACGTCTGGGGTCACTCGAGATCCTATCAGCGTGGTTTGCGCAGCGATCAGAAGGGTGACTCCTACATGGGCGGTGCCTCCTTTGCCATCACCAAGGACATCAGCATCTACGCCTCGAACTCGAAGACCTTCAAGTTCAACTCAGGTCGCGTCGGCGGTCTGTTCGTCGGTGACGAAGTGCTCTGGTACAACGAAGCCCGCGCCTTCGGTGCCGGCGGTGTCCCCGGACAATCCTTCAGCTACCTCGGTCAACTCATCACCTCGCAAGCCCAGTTCCAGACCCTTCTGGGCAGCCGCGGTGTGTACGACGTGATCAAGAATGAAGAGGGCACCAATTGGGAAGTCGGCGCCAAGATTTCCAAGGCTGACGGCACGCTCGTCGGAACCTTCTCGGTCTTCCGCGGCGAACGTGAGAATCAGCAGCTCGACGACGGCGCCCGGCAATCCAATCTCGAGGAACCGCTCAATTTCAGCACGACGCTGTTCCCCGTGGGCTCGCCCTATCGTGGCGCCCGTCTGCTCCGCTGGCGCACGACCGACCTCCTCAATCGTATCGAAGGTACGGAAGCGGAAGTCATCTGGAGTCCTCGTCGCAACTTCCAGGCCGTCATCAACGGTTCCTGGCTGAAGACGGCGAAGACGGTGTTCGACAGGACCCGCGCTGCTCCCGGCACGACCGCCTACAATGCGCTCACGCCTGCCGCCAAGGTTGCGTCTGACATCTACTACACGGCCCGTTTGGAGAACGTTCCGGAGTTCCGCTTCAACTTCTTCGGTAACTACACGTTCACCGACGGTTTGATCAATGGTGTCGGCCGTGGTGCCCGGGTTGGTTTCGGTATGCGCTACTCCTCCGAGACCGTGGTCTCCCGTTCGGTTGACTGGAATCCGCTTGCGGGTGGTTACCAAGCCGGGGACTACATCGTGTTCGATCTGACGGTCGGCTATCCGTGGGAAATCCTCGGCTACCGCATCGATACGACGTTCGGTCTCTACAACGTGACCGACGAGAAGTACTCTGAAGGCTCGTTCGCGCAGTCCCCTGCGCGCAACTGGACCTTCCGCAATACGCTCAAGTTCTAACGCACCGCGGCGACCGTTCACGGAACGGTCGCCGGTCAGGTCCTGACTCATGCGAGGCGGAGGCCAAGAGCCTCCGCCTCTTTTTTTCTCCAGCCGCCTTCCTTCCCGACCATGTCCGTCGTCGCCCGAATTGCGCTGCCGCTGCTCCTGCTCGTCGCCCTCGCCAGTCACGGGGCTCTTCCACCGCGCCCCCTGCAACACGAAGACTTCGATGCTTGGCGTTCGATCTCCGCCGGCACGCTCTCACGCGACGGTCGTTGGCTGGCTTATGCCTCCATGCCCCTTGAAGGCGACGGCGAGGTGGTGGTCAGGGAGCTGGCGACCGGGAAGGAACAGCGTCTGCCGATCGGATCACTCCCTCCTCCTCCCCTTACGCCCGCCGATCACAATCCGGAGCGCCCCGCCCCTCGACGCGACGCGACGCTCATGATCACAAGCGACAGTCGATTCCTCATCGTCACGCAGTTTCCCACCCAAGCGGAACGACGCACGGCCCGACGTGATCCTAAGGGTGCACCCGTTACCGAGGGGGTGATCATCCTCGATCTGGCGTTCCGGCAGGTTCAACGGGTGACCGACGTGAAGAGCGTCCAGATCCCCGTACGCGGCGGTCCGTGGCTCGCTCTCCTCCAAAACCTGCCGGCACCCCAAAAAGCGACCCCCTCGGGTCGGCCCGGCGAGCCTGCCTCCCCGCCGTCCGCCTCCCCTGCATCCCAATTGATCCTGCGCCGTCTCGACAAAACGGACCCGGGTTCCCCCGATCGGGTTTTCCCTGACGTCGCCGAGTATACCTTTTCACGCGATGGCGGCGCGCTCGTCTACACGGTTTCCTCCGCGTCCTCCCCGGATCAGAACGGAGTCTACGCGATCGATCCCGACGCGACCAACCCACCTGACGTTCTGGTGTCCGGCCCCGGCCGCTATCGGCGCCTCGTCTGGGACCGTAAGAACACCCAACTGATCTTCCTCGCAGAACGCGGTGGCCCCACCGCCGGCGCCCCCACTTGGCGAATCTACCACTGGAAACGGGGTGCAGGTGCCGCGCGGGAGCAGATTTCCTCGTCCACTCCCGGACTTCCACCGGATTATCTCCTGAGTGGCGAACAGGCTCCTTCATTTTCCTTCACCGGCGAGTCGCTGCAGATCTGGACGGCACCCGCGCCAAAGTCCACGCCGGCCAAGCCCGTGGAGATCGATGAGGAGGAAAGGGTGAGCGCTGATCTCTGGCACTGGCAGGATGACTTTCTCCAACCGATGCAACAGCAACGCGCGGACCAGGATCGTAAACGTGCCTATGCCGCACGCTTTGATCTCGTCTCCGGGATTCTCCGGCAGGTCGGCGATCCGAACCTTCCCAACGTCCTCTTCAGCGCCGATGCGCGCCGCGCCTTCGGACGGGACGATCGTGCCCACCGAAGCCGGTTGGACTACGAGGGCCCCTTTCACGACCTTTACCTCGTCGCTCCCGACACCGGTGAACGGCGATTGGTGCGGGAACGCCTGAGTGATGGCGCCGCGACCCAATGGTCACCCGATGGTCGATGGTTGGCGTTCTACGATCAACGACAGTGGTTCGCCATCCAGGTGGAGTCAGGCCGCATGATCAACCTCACCTCGGGCATCCAGGCAAGGTTCGACAATGAACTCTCGGATCTGCCCAAGTCACCACCGGCCTACGGGGCGGCGGGGTGGACCAGCGACTCGACGTCATTCTTGATCTACGATCGCTTCGATCTCTGGCAGGTGTTTCCAGCGGGTGGCATCCCGCGCAATCTGACCCATGGCCTCGGTCGGGCAACCCAAACGTCCCTTCGCGTGCAAAACGTGTCGCCGCGCGACCCCGAGGATGACCGTCAGGGCATCGATCCCGGCGAGACTTTGATTCTCCGGGGGGAAAGCGAGGTTGACCGATCCACCGGCTACTTCCGCACGTCCTTCGAGGCCACGACCGAACCCACGCCGTTGCTCTGGAAGGACAAGGCCCTGCAGTTTGTCGGCCGCGCCGCGGACGCCGACGTCCTCCTCCTGACCGCGTCACGATTCGACACCTATCCCGATTTGCACGTCACCAGCCCGACGTTTGGCCCCCTCACCCAGGTGAGTCACGGGAACCAACAGCAGGAACCGTTTCTTTGGGGCACCGCCGAGCTGCGCACCTATCGCAATCTCGACGGCGTTGAACTGCCCTCCGCGCTTTTCAAACCCGCCCGCTTTGATCCGGCCCGCAAGTATCCGCTCATCGTTTACATGTACGAGCGGTTGTCCCAGACGGTCCACACCTTCGTCCATCCGGTGCCGGGGACAACGATCAACCCCTCCTTCTACACCAGCCGGGGTTACGCGGTGTTGATGCCGGACATCGCCTACCGGGTCGGCGCTCCCGGCCCCAGCGCGATGGCCTGCATCCTGCCGGCGGTGGCAGAGGTGGTCCGTGAAGGCTGGGTCGACGAGGCGGCGATCGGACTGCAGGGACACTCGTGGGGCGGTTATCAAACCGCCTATCTGATCACGCAAACGCCCCGCTTCCGGGCGGCTGCCGCCGGCGCGGTCGTCGGCAACATGACCAGCGCCTACTCTGGCATCAGCATCGGCTCAGGACGCACCCGCCAGTACAAATACGAGAGCGAACAGAGCCGGATCGGTCATCCGGTCTATGAGAACCCCCTGCCTTATCTGGAAAATTCGCCGGTTTTCCACGCTGACCGGGTGCGCACGCCATTGCTGATGCTCCACAACGACGGCGACGATACCGTGCCCTGGGAACAAGGCGTTGAGCTCTTCCTCGCCCTGCGGCGTGCCGGGAAGGAAGTCTACCTTTTCAATTATCATCACGAGTTCCATGGCCTCCGGCGCCGCGCCGACCAGAAGGACTACGCACGCCGACTCAGCCAATTTTTTGACCATTATCTCCAAGGCGCTCCCCGGCCTGAGTGGATGGAGAAGGGCATTCCTTTTCTCGATCGTGATGCGGAAAAGCTCCGCTTCCGCGAACTCCCATGAATTCTGCTTCAATCATCGGCATTGACCTCGGTGGCACGAAGTGCGCCGTCAGCGTCCCTGAAGGGGCGCACGACGTCCGCGAAGTCGCCCGTTTCGCCACGGGAACGCCTGAGGCCACCCTCGACCGCTTGTTCCGCGAAGTTGCCGCACTTAACCTTGGCCCGGAAACCGCCTTCGGAGTTTCCTGCGGCGGTCCCCTCAATGCCACGCGCGGGCTGATCCTTTCGCCGCCCAACCTGCCAGGCTGGGATCGAATCGCCATCTGCGAACGACTGACCTCCCGTTTCGGGGGCAAGGCTTGGTTGATGAACGATGCCAACGCCTGCGCCTTGGCCGAGTGGCAGGACGGAGCCGGTCGTGGCGCGCGCAATCTCATCTTCCTGACCATGGGCACCGGCATGGGTGCCGGCCTGATTCTGGACGGTCGGCTCTACGAGGGCACGACCGGCGACGCCGGCGAAGTCGGCCATCTGCGTCTCGCCCCTGATGGGCCGGTCGGATTCGGCAAAGCCGGATCTTTCGAGGGGTTCTGTTCGGGCGGCGGCATCGCCCAACTGGCCAGGAAACGTCTGGGCAGCTATTCGGGAGACACGTCGCTCAAACGTTTGCCGATCGATCAAGTCACGGCCCGCGATCTGGGTCTGGCTGCAGCCGAAGGCGATCCTTTGGCCCTCGCAATCTGGGATGAGGTGGGGACCCGTTTGGGCGAAGCGCTCGCTCTGCTCGTCGATCTCCTCAACCCGGACTGCATCGTGATCGGCAGCATCTTTGCCCGCTGCGAACGTTTTCTCGTGCCTTCAATGCAGACCGTACTTCGCCGCGAAGCCCTCGGACCCAGCGTTCAAGCTTGTCGCGTGGTGCCGACCGCATTGGGTGAGACGATCGGCAGCCACGCCGCCGTCGCCATCGCCCGCTACCATCTCTCAATCCATCCCGCTCCATGACCTCAACCACCCGCCGTTCCTTCCTCAAGACGACCGCCGCTCTCTCGGCCTCCCTGCCTCTCGCCCGCTTGTCGGCGCAGGCCGCCCCCACTCCGGGCGCGAAGTCCGTCGCCTCTCCCCAATCCGGCCTGCTCTTTGACCGCGGCGACCTGCCGCGGATTCGGGCCAACCTGGAGCTTCCTCGTTTGGCCGAGGTCAAGGCCATGGTGCTCAAGGTCAACTTCGCCGCTGAAACGAAGTTTCTCCGCGAGGAGCTCAGGCTGACCAACCATGTCACCGACTTCATGCGCGCCTGGATGTTGGTCCAAAACTGCGCGTTTGCCTACGCGATCTGGGGTGACCCTCGCCATCTCGAGCTCACTCTGCTCGCGCTGCGCCGACTCTGCGACTACAAGCGCTGGGACTACTTTCTGGAAGGCGGCAAGGATACGATCGGGCTGCAGCGAGCACCGGAAGCCACCATCGCGTGCTGTTATGCCCTCGACTGGCTCGGCGAGGCGATTCCGGCCGATTTGCGCCAGGCCGTGGAGGACAAAATCGTCAACGAAGGCGCTCCGGCCTGCTACCGCACGCTTTACGGCATGAAGTATCCAGACCGCGTTCGTGGCTGGGGTTTCGATCCGGAGGACGACATGAAGTTCCGCTTCGATCTGAGTCGTTGGCCCCTCATCCTCAACGCCACCAATCTCAAGATCATCCCGACCTGCGGACTCGGTCTGGCCGCCATCTGGTTCCAGGGCCGTCATCCCGAAGCCGCCAAGTGGCTCGAGATGTCGCGCCAAAGCGCGCAGGCGTTCGCGGTCATGTATGGCACCGACGGTTCCTACGACGAAGGTGTCGGCTACTGGGGTTACACCACGATGCACCTCGCGATGCTCGCCGATGCGCTCTACCGGCGAACCGGTCTCGATGACCGTCGGTTGATCAACTATCCGGGTACGATCCGCTACGCGCTCGCGATGGCCATGCCCTGCAAGGGAGAGACCGTCTACGATCCCAACATCGGCACGACCTACAACGCGACCCCCAAGATCAACTACGAGCCCTCGTTGGACGTGGTCAATTTTGGTGATGCCGCTTCCGGCATGGATGTCTCCGTCGCAGCTTGGGTCGGCCAGGTGACAGGCGATTCGCTTTGCCACCACGTCGCCCAAACCACCGGTTCGCTGAAACACCTCCAGGCCGCCGTCTGGTACCGTCCCGACGCGCCATCCTCCAGCCCGGGTGCCGAACTTCAGGATGTCCGCATGAGCAATGACTGGGTGGTCACCCGCACCGGGTGGGCTCCCGAAGACACCGTGGTGGCCTTGCGCAGCGGCGGTCCGGCCAATCACGAGCATGCCGACCGCAACAGCGTGATTCTCAAGGCTCATGGGGATCGCCTGTTCCATGATCCGTTCAAGGCGGGTTACTCCCCGACGATTGCCCGGTGGCTCCTTCGCCAGACGGAGGCTCACTCCGCCGTGCTGATCAATGGCAAGGGCCATCAGTATCACGACGGTCGCGAGGGAACGAACTCCTCCTGGGCCAATGCCCGCGTGCTCGACTATCGGACCGGCCAGGGCTGGATCGCGGTGACGAGCGACGCCACCGAGGCCTACGGCCTCGTTCTCCCGGAGGTTTCGCGCGTGGTGCGCACGCTCGTGTTCCTCAAGCCCGACGTCGTCATCCTGCTCGACCGTGTCACGTCGACCGCGAACACGACCGTGCAGGTCCGATTCCAAGCCTTCAACGACGACAACCGCGGTATTGTCCGCACCGAGGGCGCAACGTTTCGCATCGAGCGTCCTTTTGCCAGCGTCAACGCCAGCGTGACCGGAACCGGATCTCTCAGTACCCAGTCCGGCAGGCTGGCGCTCCCCGACAGCGAAGGCGTCTTCCCTTTCGCGGAAATCGTCTCGGCGAGCGCCAGAAGCCATCTGATCCTCACGCTCGCGACGACCGCACCCGCGGGTCAGGAGCATGGTAAACTCTCAGCGACGTTTGCCAGCGGCGTCTGGAGCATTTCGGGAAAGCATCGGGGGCGGACGGTGCGCGCCAGTCTGACCACCGGCGACGGCGAGACGCCCCGATTGATGCTCTAGGCCATGCCCCCCTTCAACACCGTCAACGGATTCGACTACGCACTGATCGCGCTCTACTTCGCGATCGTCATTTGTGTCGGCTTCTACGCCGCGAGGAAAAACCGGGGGACCGACGACTACTTCAAGGCAAGTGGTCAGGTGCCCTGGGCGCTCGCCGGGCTCTCGAATTGGGTGTCGGGATTCTCGGCCTTCATGTTCGTGGCCGCAGCCGGTTACACCTATCGTACGGGCATCGGCGCAATCGTGATCTTCACGATGGCAACCTGGGCCTACCTGGTGGGGTACTTCTACTTCGCGAAGATGTGGCGGAGAGCCCGGCTGGATACACCGTTGCAGTTTCTCACCCGACGCTATTCACCATCGACGACCTACTTCTATTCGGTGACCGCCATCGTGCCCCAGATCGTCGGCATTGGCCAGGGCCTGTACATTCTTTGTATCTTTGTTTCCACCGCCCTCGGCTTTGGTGGCCGGACATTTTCGTTCGGCGGAGTCGAAATGAGCGGCATGCAACTTTCCATCCTCGTGGTTGGGATGGTCATGGTCCTTTACACAGTGATCGGTGGTCTGTGGGCCGCCGTGCTCTCGGACGCAGTCCAGTCGATCATCATCGTGGTGATGACGGTGATCATTTTTCCTGTTTCGTACCTTTATCTCGGTGAGGGTGACGGCTTGGTGGCGGGCTTCGAGCGCCTTTGGAACGAGGTTCCGGAGGGCTTCTTCTCTCTCCAAGGAAGCTCGGCCGACCCTTGGTTCCTGATCGGGTACATGATCAACTGTCTGCTCGGCTACAACGTGGCCTGGCACCTCGCCCAGCGCTACTACTCGGTGCCAGATGAGCGCGGTGCGCGGAAGATGGCGATGCTCTGCGCAGTGCTCTCGTTCGTCGGGCCGCTGCTCTGGATTCTTCCGGTGATGGCGTCCAAGGTGATCTTTCCGGACATGACCGCCCTCTGGCCAACGCTGAAGGAACCGACCGAAGCAGCCTACGTCTCGCTCGCGCTCCTCCTGCTGCCCCACGGCCTGATCGGTTTCGTCGTCTCGGCCGTGCTCTCCGCAACCCTCGGTCAGGCCAACGATGCCTTTAACTGGCTGGCCGCCACCACCACCCGGGATGTCTATGTGCCACTCCACCGTCGCTGGCGCGGATCGACGCCGACCGACCGGCAACAGATGCGGATCGCTCAGGCCACCATGTTCACCGTTGGTGCCCTCGGCATCGCCGTCGCCTTTTACATTCCACGGTTCGGCGGAGCGTTCGAATTCGCTCTGCAATATTACTCGTTGACCGCCGCCTTCATGATGCCCGTCGCCCTCGGCATGATCTATCGCAAAACCCCATGGTGGTCAGGGATTGCATCCTGTTCGGCGGCCCTGACCGTCGCCATCACTCTGATGCTCCTGGGTGTCTGGAAGGAGAATCCCCTCGCCCGCAACGTGCTCAGCGAGGCGGTCGTCGCCACACTCGTCTTCGCCATCTCCGCCAGGTGGTACCGCGCCGGGGATCCCCGTCATGCCGAACTGCACCGGTTGGACCAGGACTTGCGCACTCCGGTACCGGATGCCCCTGTCGCCACCGCCAGCGGGCTCGCCGTTTACGGCGTCATCGGAACACTCTCCCTGGTGCTTGGCGGGGTCCTCGTTCTTTGCACCGCACTGCCCGGCTCGGTCATCGCCCCGGCGAGTCACAATCTCGTGGCCGGTTTGCTCCTGCTCCTGATCGGTCTTGGTTTGCGACGGATCTCCGCCCGCGCCCGCGCAAACGAGCGAACGGCCACCTAAACACAGCGCCGTGAGAAATTGGTCCAAATCGGCGTGTCTGACTATTTTCAACGCTGTGTTTAACTCCACCGATGCACCTGCCGGCTCGAATCTATCGCCAGTTTGACGCCGATCCCACGCGTGAGGTTCCCGGCGAGGGATACGGCGGTTGGCGGAGCCTTGAGGTGGACCTCGCCCCCGCACATACTGCGCTCGTGATCATGCACGCCTGGGACTGCGGTGAACCGGACGAGTATCCTGGCTGGCGCCGGGCGGTGGAATACTACCCGCGAGCCCAGCAGATTCTGACCGACGTATTCCCGCCGCTGCTCGCCGCCGTCCGCCAATCGCCCCTACCGGTTTTTCACGTGGTCGGAGGGGGGCGGGACTACTATTCACACCTCCCCGGTCATCAGCGCGCCCGAAGACTCGCCGGCGACGAACCTCGCTCACCCCAAGTACGGCCGGACCCGATCTATCATGCGCTCCGGAACCTGCGAACGCGTGAGGTCTTTCCGGGAGACCACAACCAAGCTGACATCAACGCCGGTTTTCAGCGGCTGGATTTCGCCGCGTCCGCCCGGCCCGTGGGTGAGGAGGGGGTCGCGGAAAATGGCCCTCAACTCGCCGCCCTTTGCCAAACCCACGGAATCAATCATCTGATCTATGCCGGTTTCGCGATCAATTGGTGCTTGTTGATGTCCCCCGGCGGCATGGTCGACATGGGCCGGCACGGATTGATCTGCTCGGTGATCGATGAGGCGGTAACGGCCGTGGAGAACCGGGAAACCGCCCGGGAACAGCGGGAAAAGCACCAGGCCCTCTGGCGGGTGGCTCTCGAGTGGGGGTTCGTTTTCTCGCTCGGTGATCTGCTCCAGGCGCTGCCCAACAAAACGACGGGCAAGCCGTGACCTCAGTGCTCGAACTCATTCCCCGCCCTCTTTCGCGACCCAGCGCCTTCGCGTGAACCTCACCCTCCGCCGTAGAGGAACACGGAACGTGTTTCTCCTCCGCCCTTCTGTTGCAGGAACCGCCCAAAATCGTTGTTTTGCCCTTCGTGTCCACCTGACCCATTCTCCCGGCATGAACACCCTCCGTCCCCGTCCCACGCCTGGTCTCGGCGCAGCCGCGATCGGAGTGGAGGAAGAAGCCCTCGTTCTCGACGTGCTTCGTCGGCAAGAGCTGTTTCGCTATTACGGCAACAACCCGGAGCAGCCTCCGCCGATGGCGGCCCTCCTGGAAACGGAGGCCCGCGCCCTCTTTGGCACCCCCTACGCTCTCGCGGTCAGTAGCGGCACGGCCGCTTTGGAAACAACGCTCGCTGCCGCGGGCGTTGGCCCCGGCGATGAGGTGATCGTGCCCGCCTGGAGCTGGATCTCCTGCTTCACCGCAATCGTCCGAAGCGGCGCGCGTCCGGTGCTCGCCGAAGTCGACGCCTCGCTCTGCCTTGATCCGCGTGAAATCGCCCGGTTGCACACCCCGCGCACGCGAGCCGTGCTCGTGGTGCATTATCAAGGCGCGGCCGCCGACATGGCGGCGATCGAACTCGCCGCCCACCGCCGGGGATTGTTCGTCATCGAAGATTGCGCCGAAGCCCCGGGTGCGACTTACCGCGGCCGGCGTCTGGGCACGTGGAGCGATGCCGCCATTTTCAGTTTCCAGCACAATAAACCGATGACCGCCGGCGAGGGAGGTCTGATCATCACCCGTGATTCGCGCATCTACGAACGAGCGGTGCGCCTGCACGATCTCGGCCAATACCGCCCCTACCACGTCGGCATCACACCGCCTCGCGAAATCGCCTTCTCCGGGGGACAGGCGAGAATGTCCGAACTGACGGCCGCCGTCGCCCTCGCTCAGCTCCGAAAACTGGACCAGGTGCGGGACCACTGCCGGTCGCTCAAGGCCCGCATCGCTCCCCGAATCATGCAACTCCCGGCCATCACCCTCCGTCCGTTGGCCGATCCGGACGGTGACTTCGGTTTCGAACTCTATTTCTACGCCCGCGATGCCGCCTCCGCCGCCACATTTCGCGATCGTCTCGATGCCCGCAATGTCTGGTGCCAGCGCCGAACCGGCACGTATCCGCAGTACCACCGCGACTACCTCAAGAGCGGCCTCGCCGCCCACCCCAAGCTGTCGCCTTTCCGCGACCTGCCGAACTGGCCCGCCACGGGCTATCGACCCGAAGATTTTCCAGTGACCGAGGACCTCACCAACCGTTTCGTCGCGCTCCCCCTCGGCTGGCGCTTCACCGCGGACGACGCGGACCACATCGCGGCGAGCGTCGAAGCCGTGCACGCGGAACTCACACTCTGAAGTCGTCCCGCGGGATGTCATCCAATGGATGACATCCCGCCGCGCCTAGCGCACGTGGCGGCGGGCGACGGCGTCGATGGCTCGTCCGACTTTTTCGATGTAACGGTCCGACATCGCCTCATTGATCGGCAGGGTCACGCCGTCCCTGAGGATGGCTTCGGCGATGGGGCACCGTACGTCGCGGTAGTCCATGCTGGTCAAGCCGGCGTCCCTTACCGGCCAGTGTCCACCGAAGAAATTGTGTGTTTGAAACACCGAGTACCGATAGACCGGCTGCGGGATGTAGCCGGCGTTCGCCGCGACGCCCTCAGTCCGCAAGTCTGCCACAAACGCGTCGCGTGATCCGCTCAAATGAGAGAGATCGAGCCGGAGAAAATAGAACCAGTAGCTGTGATACCCACCCGGCTGGACCACCGGAGGAAGCACGCCGGGCGTGCCCGCCAGGCTCGCCGAAAGGGCATCACCCAGACGATTGCGCGTCGCGGCGATTCCTCCGAGCTTGGTCAATTGCGCGGTTGCGACCGCGGCCTGCGGCTCACTCATCCGATAATTCGGTGCCAAATCGACCGGATCACGACCACCGGTCACGCGATCATAGCATTTGTCACCCCATTTTGAAAGACCGCCACCCAACGCTTCATCGTTGGTTGCCACGACGCCGCCATCACCACAGCTCAGGTGCTTGAAATCGTTGAAGGAATAACAGGCGAGGTCCCCGTACAATCCAACCGGCAAGCCACGGTAACGCGCACCCCAAGCTTGGGCACAGTCTTCAATCACGGATAGCCCATGCCGGCGGGCGACGGCGAGAAGCGCTTCAAGGTCGCAGGGATTGCCCGCAACATGCACCGGCATGATCGCCCGGGTCCGGGCGGTGATCGCACGCTCGACGGCGGCCGGATCCAAATTGTACGTACGGGGATCGACGTCGGCAAAGACCGGAACGCCCTGCTGGTAAAGAATGCCGATGACCGACCCCATGTCGGTGATCGGAGGTACAATCACCTCCTCGCCTGGACGGAGACGCAAGGCCGCCACGGCCACATGCAACGCGGCCGAGCCCGACGAGCAGGGGAAAACGTGCTTCAATGGATAATGCCCTCGAAACCCGTCGATCAACGCGGTGGTCTGGGGTCCTTTCCAATAGAAGAGCGACTCCTGCCCGACCATCTCCGTCAAACGGCTGAGCTCAGCCTCGCCCCAACGCCGAGGACGCGGCAACGGTTCATCGACAATCGGGGAATGATCGGAACTCATGGTTGGAGGAAACGCTCGAGGTTGCGATGCGAGAGGGACGCCAGGCGTGATCCTTTCAAGCCGCTCGACACGATTTTTGCGTTCGCCGCTGCCGTCACCAAGAACGGAGTATGCGACGCGAAGACGAGCTGCTCAAGGCGGACCTTGGCGAGAAGGTGCTGGACGGTATCATGCCACTCCGCAAAAGAGAGGTCTGCGAGCAGGTGCGCGTGCTGCGGGGCCAGGGTAATTACTTCGCTCCGCAACAGCCCGCTGACCAGGAGAGGACCTTCGGGATGTGCTGCCAGCAACCGTGACAGATCACGCATCGATACCGGCTTGATTCGCAGTGCGTGGTGCTCGTGACGCTCGTCAATCAGCCGGACCTGGATCGCGAGTCGCACACCGCGCTGGCGCAACTCCAACACCAGCTCCGCCATCGGCCGGCTGCCGAGAGAAATTCCGTGGTAGCTGGGCAACACCCGCACCAAACGCACGCGCTGATCGCGGGTACAGACCTCCAATTCGTCCCGCCAGTTGGCCAGGACCGGATTGATCACCGGGACCGGGACCAACTCAGGAAACAATCGAGTTGAGCGCAGGAGAGCGCGATTGGCCGCTCCGGGTTCCGGCGCAAAGACTGCATCGAGTGGAGAAACGACCGCTCGATCAATGCCCCGCTCGCGCAGATGAGCCATCAAGGTCCGGGGGGAGTGCTCGGTGAGAAAGGCAAACGGCCAGCGGCCGATCCAAGTATTCGCGTCGAAGGCACTCATGGTCGTCTCAAAAGCTCGCAGGCGTTGTCACGGAGGATCCGCCTCTGGGTGGCGGCGTCGAGGCCGGAATCGGTGATGCGTGCGATTGCGACCGCAAAATCGCGGATGGGAGCATCCGAGCCGTAAAGCACCCTACCCGCTCCGAGCTGTTCGACGGCGTATTCAACCAGTCGGGCTTCCGGAGCCGCGCCGGATGTATCAACCCAAAGGTTGTCGCAGGATCGGGCCGCGAGCACGCCCCGGACACCACAACCGGTGAGATGCGCCATGATGACCCGGACATTGGGAAACCGGCGGGCGAGCAGGACTGCGTCTTCCGGATCCGTGTGGTAACGACGCTGACGAATCTTGGTCATGCTCCAAGCATGCTGCAGGACAACCAGATCGTGGCGCTCGGCCGATGCCATGACCGGCCGCATGCACGCATCACGGGCATTGTTCGCAATCTCCAGTTTCAAACCGCGCAGGCCCAACTCCACGCAACGCTCAACCTCGCGCCAAACCGCTCGCTCTCCAAGCGTGGGATTCAGGTAGCAGAACCCCGTCACCATCTCTGGATACGTTTTGACCAGCCAGACCGTATCGTCGTTGATCTTCCGAATCTGCGCGGCGTTGGGCGAGCGTCCGTAGGCCAGGACATCCCCCAAGGCGACCAGATGGTCAATTCCCTGAGAACGAGCGCTCGCCAGAAAGGATTTCACGCCCTCACGGCCACGTCCGTCATCCCGAAACAACGGATGAGTATGAACATCAAGAATCGACATGAAATTTCACGGGTTCTGAGATTAGCTAACCCCACGTTAATCACGGGACAAAACGTGACAAGCCCCTGTTGGATTGATTCACTCTCAGGCTGAAATTTCATGAAGCCCCTTCTCAAAACTGATCACGAAATCGAGGCCTTGCTCTCAACGCCGACAAAAGGGGCGCTGGACGCGGTTGCGAATCTGCCGGGTGACTTTCTGGTCCTGGGAGTGGGAGGCAAGATGGGCACAACCACCGCGGTGATGTTGCGACGGGCGCTGGATGCAGTCGGGCGGCGAGATGCCGTGGTGACAGGAGTATCGCGATTCAGCCGCGCAGACGCGCGCACCGAGCTGGAGTCATGGGGAGTGCGGACCCAAGCCTGCGACCTCGCCGAGGCGGCTCAACTGCAGACATTGCCTGCGGTCCCCAACGTGTTCTACCTAGCGGGACAGAAATTTGGCACGTCATCCGCACCGGAAGTGACTTGGATTCAAAACACCCTCGTACCGGCGCTGGTCGCGCAACGTTTCCGCGATTCACGCATCGTGGTCTTCTCCACGGGCTGCGTCTACCCCTTTACCCCCGTCACCGGAAACGGTTCCAAGGAAGGGGATGAACTGGCTTTTCTCGGTGAGTATGCCAGCACCTGTGTCGGTCGGGAACGCATCTTCACCCACCACTCCAAACTCTACGGCACGCCCCAGTTGATCTACCGGTTGAATTACGCAGTCGAACTGCGCTACGGCGTGTTGGTTGATCTGGCGCTGAAAGTCCTGCGAGGTGAGACCGTCGACGTGACGATGGGATGGTTGAACTGCATCTGGCAGGGAGACGCATGCGCGAGAGCACTCCAGTGCCTCGGGCATACTGCGTCACCGCCGCGAATTCTCAACGTGACAGGTTCGGAAAAACTGAGCGTGCGAGCGTTGGCGACGGAATTTGCCCGCCGTCTGGGTCGCGATGCCATCATCGTTGGCGAGGAAGCGCCGACCGCCTGGCTGGCGGATGCCAGCCAATCCATCGCACTCTTTGGCCCGCTGGAAACCCCCGTCGAGAAGATGGTCGAAATGATCTCGGACTACGTCATCGGAGGGGGCAAACTTCTCGGCAAACCCACCCACTTCGAAGCCCGGAACGGACAATTCTAATGATAAACCTTCGTCAGCACCTGCTCGCCGGTCAAGTCATCCCGGCCCACCCCCTCGCGCTGGATCCGCAGCGACGATTTTCGGAGCGTTCGCAACGCGCCCTGACCCGCTACTACCTTGCGGCGGGCGTCGGCGGCCTGGCCGTCGGAGTCCACTCCACCCAATTCGAGATTCGCGAACCGCAGCACGGCCTTTACCGGCCGGTGCTCGAACTCGCGGCCGCGACCGCGGCGGAAGCATTCCGCGAGTCCGGCCGCCGGGTCGCGATGATCGCGGGCATCTGCGGTTTGACCCCTCAAGCGGTCAAAGAGGCCGAACTGGCGCACACGTTGGGCTACGATGCCGGTCTGGTCAGCATGGCCGCCCTGCGAAAGGAGACGGAAGAGGAGGTCCTCGCCCACGTCGCAACCGTGGCCAAGGTGATCCCGGTGATCGGCTTTTACCTTCAACCCGCGGTCGGAGGACGCGTGTTCAGTTACGCGTTCTGGCGGCGGTTTGCCGAGATCCCGGAAGTGGTGGCCATCAAAATCGCTCCATTCAACCGCTACCAGACAACGGATGTTGTCCGAGCCGTCGCTGCTGCCGGACGGGACGATCTCGCTCTCTACACCGGCAATGACGACACGATCATCGCCGACCTCCTCACGCCGTATTCATTTACCCACAACGACCGCCGTGTGACGCGGCGCATCGTGGGAGGGCTCCTCGGGCATTGGGGAGTGTGGACGCACGCGGCGGTCCGCCTGTTCCGCGACATTCAGGCGGCCGCCCGGGAGCCCGTCCTGCAGGCGAACTGGCTCGAACGGGCCGCGGCAGTGACCGACATGAACGCCGCGCTCTTTGATGCCGCCAACCAGTTCCATGGCTGCATTCCCGGGATTCTCGAAGTCCTTCGCCGCCAAGGCCTGGTCGAATCCGCGCATTGCCTCAACCCCGGCGAAGTCCTTTCCCGAGGCCAAGCGGAAGAGCTGACCCGAGTGGCGAAAGCCTACCCGGACTTGATCGACGATCCGTTCGTCACTGAACACCGCGATCGCTGGCTCCGCTGAACCATGAACCTTTCGCCCCTTCCCGACTCCTGCGAGGCCCTGCTGGCCCAGATGATGGCGGTCGAGACGGTCAACCTCCAGTTCGACGGCCCAGCCGGTGGCGAGGAACGCCTCGCGGCTCATCTGGAGGACCTCGCGCAGCGCTGGGGGCTGCAGACGCAACGCTGTCCGATCGGCGAAGGCGGTCCGTTCAATCTGGTGATCACCACCCCTCTGATACCGGACGCAGAATGGATGCTCTTTGAAAGTCACCTGGACACCGTCAGCATCGCCGGAATGACCGTCCCTCCCCTGACCATGACGGTGAAGGGCGAACGGCTCCACGGGCGGGGTTCCTGCGACACCAAGGGATCCGGAGCAGCCATGCTCTGGGCTCTGAAGACCCACGCCGGGGACGAGCGACGCACGCGAAATGCCGGAGTCGTCTTTGTCGTCGACGAAGAGGCAGGCATGACCGGCGCGCAGAACTTTGCAGCCAAGGATCTCAAACGCTTCACGCCCCTTCGCGGGATCGTGGTCGGAGAACCCACGCGACTGCGTCCGGTGGTCGCCCACAACGGGGCGCTCCGCTGGCGCAGCATCACCCGGGGTGTCGCCGTACACTCGGCGGATCCCAGCAAGGGCCGCTCGGCCATCCGGGCGATGGTGTCCGTCATCGACGCCTTGGAGAAAGAGATGATTCCGAAAGCAACGCGAACGTTTCCCCTGACTGGAAGCGCAGCAGCCAGTATCAATGTGATCCGAGGGGGCTCCGCGACGAACATCATTCCAGACTATTGCGAGATCTGGTGTGACCGCCGTCTGGTTCCTGGTGAAGCGGTCCCCGACGTGCTTGCTGAACGCGATGCGGCCCTCGCGGGACTCGAGGTCGAACACGACAGCGAATTTCTTGCGCCGCCCCTGCCACCGGAAAACTCGGCTGCCTTGCACGCTTGGATCAAGCCCGCCATGCGCAGCCAAGGACTGAACGCCTCCGAGACGGGGGCGCCCTACGCGACCGATGCGAGCCACTACGCGGCAGCCGGAGCTCAGGTTCTGGTTCTCGGCCCTGGCGATATCGCCCAAGCTCACACGCGTGACGAATGGCTGGATCGCGAGCAACTGGCCCGCGCGACGGCGCTCTACCTGGCGATCCTTCGCCTGCCATAACGAGCGATTGACCGAAGCGACCGGCAGCGACCTTTGCGTCTCGTTGACAGCCGTTTCGGCGTCAGGCTAACCTCCCCGGATGGACAAACCCTCGTACACGCTGGAGTTCGAGAAGCCCCTGCGGGAACTCAGCGCGCAACTTGACCAACTGCGGCAACAATCACTCGAGAGTAATCTCGATGTGACGTCGGAAGTCAGTGCAATCGAGCGGAAAATCGAGGCGACGCAGAGGGAGATCTATTCCGGTTTGACCGCATGGCAGCGCGTCCAGATCGCCCGACACCCCAAACGGCCCTATGCGTTGGATTACGTCGACGCGATCTGCGAGGGGTTTCAGGAAATGCATGGGGACCGACAGTACAACGACGACCGAGCCCTGGTCGGAGGGACTGCCTTTTTTAAAGGCGAAGCGGTGATGATCGTAGCTCAGCACAAAGGACGCGACACCAAGGAAAAGGTGGCGCGCAACTTTGGCATGCCTCAACCCGAAGGATATCGCAAGGCATTGCGATTGATGAAGATGGCCGAAAAATTCGGCCTGCCCGTGTTCTCGTTCATCGACACTCCCGGTGCATATCCGGGGCTCAGTTCGGAAGAACGCCACGTTTCGGAAGCGATCGCGGTCAATCTCAGGGAAATGGCACTCCTGCGGGTGCCCACGATTGCGATTGTCGTGGGGGAAGGCGGTTCCGGAGGTGCACTCGGTATCGGTGTCACCGATCGAGTCCTCATCTTCGAAAACAGCTACTACTCGGTCATCTCCCCGGAGGGATGTGCCGCGATTCTCTGGAAAGATGCTGCCTCGGCACCTAAAGCCGCGGAAGCCTTGAAGTTAACCTCAGATCATTTGCATCGCTTTGGAGTGGTTGAGGAGATTATACCCGAACCTTTCGGCGGCGCACACCACGATCCAGCCCAAACGGCGGCGGCCCTGAGCGCCACCCTTCAGAAGCACCTCAAGGACCTGCGAAGCCTGAGCGAAGAGCAGTTGCTCGATACCCGCTATGCCAAACTTCGCCGCCTCGGGGTCTACGAGGAGGCAGGCGTCGTTCATTCCTGAAGCGTGGTCAAATCTCGCGCAATCACGGGCCGTGCACGCTGGGATCGGAGACCCGCACGTTGGCTGCGCTGATCGCGGTCGTCCGGCCGGTCTCAGTGTCAAGAATGTAGAGACGGCGGGCGTTGGGGGAACGCTGGGTGTAAACCAGATGACGTCCATCGGCGAGCCACACCGGCTCGATCCCGTCGGACGGTGCCTTTGACACCACCCGCGTCGAACTCCGGCTGAGGTCATGAACGGCAATCTGGTAGCCGCGGCCGATGCGGATGGTGAAAGCGATCAAGTTGGGGTTGCCGCGACTCCAATCAGGTTCTGCGCAGTAACCACTGATGTTCGTCGCAAGCCGGCGCGGTTGCCCTCCCGATGCAGGCATAACGTAGAGTTGGGGTCCTCCCGCAGCATCGGAAGTGAACACCAATTGGGATCCATCAGGGGAAAAACAGGGCGACGCCTCGACACTCGAAGTGCGGGTCCGCCGCGAAACCTGACGTCCCTGCGCATTGCTGATGTAAATTTCCGGGTTCCCTTCCCCACTGAGCACCATCGCGACCTGCTGACCGCTGGGACTGAAGCGGGCGCTGCTATTCGTCCCCTGAAAGGTGACGAACGTGGTGCGCTGCAGACTGCTGAGATTGATCTGGTAGATATCCGGAAAGCCGTTTTTGAAGAAACTCGTGTAGAGCAACTTGGTCCCATCCGGTGACCAGCGTGGCTTGAGCGCCTGGGAGTTGTCGCGGGTGATCTGGCGAACCTCGCCGAAAAACAAGTCGCCGGTGTGAACTTCCATTTTGCCGCCCGTCTCCACGATGAACGCGAGTTTGCTGCCAAAAAAGCCCTTCAAGCCACTCGTCCGTTCGACCGCAAAATCCGCTGCGCGAAACAAGGCATTACGCTGGCTGGAGCCCGTGATGGTCTGCGATGCAACCACCGCCCCGGCCTTCTTCACTTGCACCTGAACCTGATTCGCCCCAGCCGCGGAAAACCGGATGTCGAAGGCTCCACCGCTGGAAACCCGACGAAAGCGTCCGTGAGCATTGAAGGCGACATTCGCAAGTTGCTCGAGCTCCGGAGTCGCCGCGGTCACGGTGACTGCGATCGTCTTGGCATCGATCATGATCGGAACATCCCCGAGATCACGCACTTGTGCCCGGATTGCAGACGCGGCCACGAAAACAGCGGCAAATGATACAAAAAAACGCAGGAGGTTTTGCATGGAACGGGTTCTTGAAGGACGGTGACGCAGCGACGGCATTTATATTTACACCCGAATCCTCCTTAACAACGTCAAAACCTCCGCGTTCCCGAAATCCTCACCACCGTGTCACCTGAATCGATCAAAGAGCATCTCAAGCAAGTCAAGTATCCTGGATTCACCCGCGACATTGTGTCCTTCGGGCTGGTTCGTTCAGCCGCTTACGTCGACGGCACCGTCAAGGTGAGCCTCATTCTGACGACCAATGATCCCAAAATCCCCCTGCACGTCAAAAATGAGGTCGAGAAGTGCCTCCGAACGTTACCCGACGTAAAAGACATCATCATCGATGTGGCGGTCCAACCGGTGCGAGCCGCCCCGGCGCCAGCAAATGGCGGTAACCAAGCAGGCACCGTCCAAGCGCCGAAAACGATTCGCCATGCGATCGCGATCGCCTCGGGCAAAGGCGGCGTCGGCAAAAGCACGTTTTCGGTGAATCTCGCCTGCGCCATGGCTCAGGTACTGAGCGCTCAGGGTCGGCCGGATCGGGTCGGATTGATGGACTGCGACATTTACGGTCCAAGTGTTCCCCTCATGATTGGCGCGCACGGTCGCCCAGAAGTTGAAGGTGATGTTCTCCTGCCGATCGTTTCCCACGGAGTAAAAGTCATGAGCATGGGATTTCTCGTCGACGACAATACTCCCGTAGTCTGGCGCGGACCGATGATCATGAAGACCGTGCAGCAGTTCGTCCAAAACGTTAAATGGGGCGAACTCGACATCCTCTTGGTCGATCTCCCTCCAGGGACGGGTGATGCGCAGCTTTCTCTCGTGCAAACCCTCCCGCTTGATGGAGCGGTCATTGTCACGACGCCGCAACCGGCGGCGACCAATGTCGCCCGAAAAGGTGGCTTGATGTTCCAGAAGGTGAACGTTCCGCTGCTCGGAGTGGCCGAGAATATGAGCTGGTTCATCGACCCGGCGGGAAATCGTCATGCACTCTTCGGCGAAGGCGGCGGGGCACGAACTGCGGAAGGTCTGGGAACGGTGCTCCTCGGCCAAGTTCCCCTCGTCCCGGCAATTCGAAGCGGTGGTGACTCCGGAGTGCCTCTTGTGGTTTCTGCCCCCCAAGACCCTGCAAGTCAGATATTTAGGTCGATCGCGGAGGCCTTGCTGGCTAAACTTGCGCATCGGTGAGGCATCTGCCTCCGTTGAAAAGAGGGAATCTCCCTAAGAAAACCCACCGTCGACACGCTGGCATTGACAGACTAGCCACTCTCCTCACCCTAATAGAAACTAGACACTCTATGAGACTCGAGAACCGACGTGCTCGTGCATCCTCTGTTCAGCATCTTGAGACTTGCGGCTGTGGGGTTGTCGCTCGCACCTAAATTTTTAAAACGCTGATGTTCGCTGCGGTTGCCATGCCATCTTCCTCGCACCTTTCGGAGCAATCCGGATCCCGAGACTTCGTCAAGCATTCGTCCCTCTACCAGGAGTTCCTCGCGGAGCGCGAAGAAATCCTCCGCCATAAATGGCTTGAATCAGAGCGGCTTGGCTACGATATCGGCTTCGAGCGAGCGCTTTTGGACTGGATTCGCAAACACCGTGAGAGTTGGCGTTCAGCCCGCCGGGCTCAGGTCTCGAGGCAGGCTCAGAGCAGTCTCCCATCCGATGCTCCGCGAAACGTGGCTCCGGATTCGCCTGCCCCTTCGAGGCGGTCCTGAAACGTTCGCCGAGCCCAACGGGCGGCGTGGACAACAAAAAAGCCGGGCTCGAGAGCCCGGCTGATGAAGTGAACTGACTTGGATCCCGGAGGATCCTGACGGAGATTTACTTGATCTCCTTATGCAGCGTGTGCCGCTTGAGAAACGGATTGTACTTCTTCTTCTCGATCCGCTCCGTGACCGTCTTCTTGTTACGCTTCGTCAAATAACGAGAGACAGGTTTACCCTCTTTGCGGGCTTCGGTGCATTCCAAGGTGACAACTTCTTGCATGGTGATAAATGGGTTTAAACGACAAACCAAACCCGCTGAACGCCGCCGCGCAACCACAAAAACGCTTCAGAATCCCCGCGGCACAGGGTCTTTTTCCCAACTGATGGAAGAGGCTGAAGATGAGGGCAGTTCCTTTTGGCTAGACCTTTTCAGCCGATTTGCTGGGGTGAGCTGGGATGAAGCCGAAACAAATCGAGGAAACGCAAAGACAACCGACAAACGAAGGCGCTGGGATGAGAGTGCGGATGGCAGAGCCAGGCGAAAAGGAGTGGTTTGACCGAGTGGTGGAAGAGCACCATGAGCTGGGAGCAGGAAAGGCGGTGGGCGATTACCTTCGGCAGGTGGTGGAGAGGAGGGGGTGGCGGTGGCGCTTTTGACGTGGGGGCCTGCGTGTAACGCATTGAAAGACCGCGATCTTTGGATTGGGTGGAGTCCGACCCACCGGGCGGAGCGACTGAAGCTGGTGGTGCAAAACCGGCGATTCGCATTGCTCAGCGCGAAGGGGGCCGAACCCAATCTGGCGTCCCAAAGTCTTGCGGCGGCGCTCAGAGCGGTGCCGGAACATTGGCACGAAAGGTTTGGCTATCGGCC